>VFSW01003240.1_pt1 | contig 24422 bp, 25 predicted proteins | sample 5358111 | NCBI WGS metagenome assembly VFSW01 (sample SAMN11554181, study PRJNA540505) | mine drainage metagenome | isolation source: sediment from site ElyBrook_90M | place: USA: Ely Copper Mine, Vershire, VT | collected 2017
GATCAGGGGTGGCGGAATCAATCGGAACACCCTGGCGCTTTGAATCGGAACAGGGGGGCGGCTTCCTTCGGAATCGGGTGGCGGAATCATCGGAATACGCAGCTGACAAACTCCTGAACAAGATTCGTGCTGAAATTGACGACCGAACATTTGACATTCGGGCATATCTCCCCGAGTCCCCTCTCACCCTCAAGGCATTTTCCGAAACATGGCTTACAGCTTCAGCGGCATGTGCAAACACCAAACGTGTCCATCGGTCTGCTCTGAAGAAGGCCATGCAAGCTTGGGGGGACAATTGCGACATCAGAACCATCACATATAGCAAGCTCGGAATCCTGCAAAACACGATGACCGGCTCAGTAAAGTGGAAAAACTCTGTCCTGATCGCTCTCAAGGCTATGTTGAATTTCGCCGTAAGGGATGGAGTAATGCCGAAGGTCCCGCCTTTTCCCCCGGTATCACAGGCTCAGGAAGAACCGCCGGAATATCTCACTTTTGATGATCAACAGAAAGTCATTGAGGCAATACCTGAGCGTCACCGGGCTGTGTTCATGTTGGGTATGGAATACGGGCTCAGGATCGGGGAGCTCCGGGCGTTGAAAAAGGATTGCATTGAGGACGGCCATGTCGTCGTTAGGCGGTCATTCAGCCAATGGGAGCTCCGAGAAACGACGAAGACATATCGGGTGAGACGGCTCCCTTTGACGACCAGGGCAAAGGAGATCATTAAGACGGCTCCTCCATCGTTCAGTGAGTATCTATTCACCTACGACGGACAGCGGCCTTATTATGAGCGAAAAATGAGGGAGATTTGGAAAGCGGCCTGCGTCATGGTAGGAATCAAGATCAACCAGAAAAACGCGATCCGTCATTCCCTCGGTTGCCAGCTTCTTGACGATGGCGTGGACCTTGAAATGGTCAGGGATATCTACGGACACACGACAACAGACATGACCAGGAAATATGTCAAGAGAACCCCACGACGGGTGTTGGAAGCTCTTGAGAAACGCGGGCAGGTGGTTGATCTTACTGCCCGTCTACTGCCCGAATCGGCTGACAATAAGCATTGATATCATTAGGTAAATATGGTCGGGGCGGCAGGATTTGAACCTGCGACATCCTGCTCCCAAAGCAGGCGCGCTACCGGGCTGCGCTACGCCCCGTTTGTCTGAAATTCCTTTAACACCCACGTTCTCAATTTGGCGAATGCCTGTGCACGATGGCTTATCCGGTTTTTGACATCGGGCGAAAGTTCAGCCACGGTGACACCCCGCTCCGGCAGGAAAAAACCGGATCATAACCTAACCCACCTTCCCCTTTCGGCGCTCCCGTGATCCGCCCCGCCAACCTTCCGTCGAAGGCTTCATAGTGCCCATCGGGCCAACACAGGACAAGGACGCACCGAAATTCAGCCCCTCTCTCGGCGAGAGGAACACCCCTGAGGTCGTTCAGGAGCTTCCGGTTGTTCTGCGCATCGTTCGCGCCGTCGCCAGCATACCGGGAAGAGTAGATGCCGGGCGCCCCGTTGAGTGCGTCAACCTCCAGCCCTGAATCGTCGGCAAGAGCGACCTCGCCGGTGAACGCCGCTACAGTCTTCGCCTTTTTGAGGGCATTTTCGAAAAACGATGTGCCGTCTTCGACGATCTCGGGAAGTTCCGGATACTCTTCGAGTGACCGTACAGCTACACCGACGTCGGCCATCATCGTCCGAATCTCTTCACCTTTTCCTCTGTTTCGCGAGGCAAAGAGGATCGTTTTCAGACCAGCCCCCCGAGAATCTCGTGCTGCCTTCGCGTCAATTCGCCGATTCCTGCCGCGGCGAGTTCCGTCAGTGCGTTTAGCCGGGCCCGGTCGAACGGCTTTGTCTCTGCCGTCCCCTGGACTTCAATGAAAAGCCCTTTGCCGGTCATCACAACATTCATGTCCACTTCGGCGCTCGAATCCTCCACGTAGTCGAGATCAAGCAGGAGCCGGCCGTCGACTACGCCGACGCTGACGGCAGCGACGTAATCCGTCACGGGAATGGATCTCACCACTTCCCGCTCCTTGAGGCGTCGGAAGAGGTCGATGAGGGCGATGAACCCGCCGGTGATCGCTGCGGTTCGTGTTCCGCCATCGGCCTGAATGACGTCGCAGTCCATCGTGATCGTTCGTTCGCCGAAGGTGTTCAGGTCGGTAACGGCCCTGAGCGATCGGCCGATAAGGCGCTGGATCTCATGGGTCCGTCCCCCGATCTTCCCGATGGTCGATTCCCGGGGAGACCTTTTTGCGGTTGAAGCGGGAAGCATCGCGTATTCCGCGGTCAGCCAACCTCTCCCTGAATTCTTGAGAAACGGGGGAACCCGGTCCTCAATCGTTGCCGCACAGATCACCCGCGTATTCCCCATCTCCACCAGGACGGATCCCTCCGAGAAATGGAGAAAATTCCGGGTGATCCTGAAATCACGCAGTCGGTTCCACTCCCTGTCGCCGTCTCGCTTCATCCCTCATCCTCTCTCACGGCGCCTTGCGGAAATACTCCCGGAGCCCCTTCACCAAGGCACGGGCTACGGCTCGTTGCGTCTCTTCTCCCGTCAGTTTCTTCCGATCCTCCGGATTCGTCGCAAAGCCGAGCTCGACGACAAGCCCCGGGATGGTCAAATCGTCCAGGAGCGGTTCGGGGGCATCCCTCAAGCCCCGCCCCTTGCGGGGGAAGACCGTCTCGAGACTCGCCTGAATCTGCTGCGCGAGCCTTACGGAATCATTGAGGGATCGGTTCTTTGCCATATCCTTGAGAACCGGCGAGGAGTCGCCTTTCCCCGCGACGCTCTGCCTGAATCCGGGGAAGTACACTTCATAACCGCTCGCCTTTTTCCCGAAACCTGCATTGACGTGGAGGCTGATCACACAATCCGGATTGAAATCGCCAGCCGCCTTGACCCTTTCCGCAACCGACATGGTCCGGTCGGTGGAACGGGTCAAGCGGACCTGAAGGCTCTCCACTTTTTGCGCCTCCTCCCGGATCAGAAGGGCAATATTCAGGGTGATATCCTTTTCCCTGAGTTTGTCGGCAACCACCCCAGCATCCTCTCAACCGTGTGCCGGATCGATCAGCACCTTATATCGGTTCTGCTGCACACCTTCTCCGGTGATCGGGAGAAGACAGGCAATCAGCAAAGTGAATAAAACAACCCCATATCGTAAATGCCGTCTGTCCATGAACTGCATCGTTTCCTTTCATGAAGCTTGTGCTTCATACAGCATACATCCGCCGGGTGTCAATCGCAGAATCACCGAACTGCGCTTCCGGGATTCTGTGATCCCCTCAGGTCCGCCAGAGCCTCTGTACCGATACAACCCCGCGCACCTTTTTGACCGCCGCAGCGACCCGATTGAACTGATCGAGATCGGTCACATTGACGGTGAAATCGCAGGTAGCCTTCCCTTCCGGAGTGGTAGTTGTCTCCGCATGGGTGATATTCACGTCCATCAGGGAGATGGCGGTGCTGACATCGGCGAGTATCCCCTTCTTATCATTGCAGATGATCCGCATCTGAACCGGATAGTCGCGCTTTTCTCGGATGTCCCAGTGGACATCCACCAGCCTTTCGGGGTCCATATCACGGACATGCCGGCAATCGGCCGTATGCACGACAACCCCGCGACCCCTCGAGATATACCCGACGATTTCATCGCCGGGGATCGGATCGCAGCATTTTGCATACCGGACCATGATATCGTCAATCCCGGTTAGCGAAACACCGACATGCGCTGCAGCAGCATCCTTCTTCCGTGTCTTTTCGCCGGTCTCTTCCTTCTTGACCTCCTCCTCCGGAAGGAATTGGTGAACGACATGCTTTGGAGATACCCGTCCGTAGCCGACGACCGCCATCAGATCCTCGAGGGAATCGCAATGGCACTCGGCCAAGATGGCCTCCATCTCCTTTGTCTTGGCGAACCGGCCGAAGTTCAAGTGATTCTTTCTGAACTCCTTCTCCAGAAGATCTTTTCCGAGAGCGATACTCTTCTTGCGCTCCTCGGTCTTGACCCAGTTGCGGATCTTGGCCATCGCCCGCGAGGTGACCACGAACTTCAGCCAGTCTTTGCTGGGGTGGTGCCCCGCCTGGGTGATTATCTCGACCGTATCCCCGTTCTTGAGCTGATATTTCAACGGGACGATGTTCCGATTCACCTTGGCGCCGATACACTTGTTGCCGATATCCGTGTGGATGCTGTAGGCAAAATCGATCGGTGTGGCCCCCTTGGGGAAGGACCTCACATCTCCGTCAGGGGTGAAGACATAGACTTCCTCCGGGAACAGCGCCACCTTCAGGTTCGACATGAACTCGCGTGGATTCTCAATCTCCTGCTGCGCGTCGAGCAGCTCCCGAAGTTTCTTGATCTGATCGTCTTCATCGCTGGAAAATGCGCGGCCTTCCTTGTACCGCCAGTGCGAGGCGATGCCCGATTCCGCCCAGTCGTGCATCGGCCGCGTGCGGATCTGTATTTCGACCCGCTCTCCGTAGGGGCCGATAACGGTCGTGTGAAGCGATTGATAGTGGTTTGCCTTGGGCATGGCGATATAATCCTTGAACCGCCCAGGGACCGGTTTCCAGAGGGCGTGGACGACACTCAGCGCTTCATAGCAGTCCTTGTCCTTATCCGACTCGAGGATGACCCGGAAGGCCGTCAGGTCGTAGACCTCATCGAAATTGATGTGCTGCTCCTTCATCTTTTTATAGATGCTGTAGAAATGCTTGGCGCGGCCCTCCACCTCCACCGTGATGCCGAGCCGGTCCATCTCCCGGCGGATGATCCCCCGGACTTCCTCGGTGTACTCATCGCGCTTGGCCTTCTTTTTTACCACCCGTCTGGCCAGTTCATTATATGCATCGAAGTCCAGGAACCGGAAGGCAAGGTCTTCCAGTTCCGTCTTCATCCAGTTGATTCCCAGGCGGTTGGCGAGCGGTGCGTAGAGTTCCAGGGTCTCCTTGGAGATGTAAAGCTGCCGATCCGGGGTCTGAAATTCCAGGGTTCTCATGTTGTGGATTCGGTCCGCCAGGCGAACGAGGAGGATCCGGATATCCGTCGACATGGCAAGGATCATCTTCCGGAAGTTCTCCGCCTGCCGCTCCTCCTGATTTCCCAGGGTAATCTTGCTGATCTTGGTCAGACCGTCGACGAGAAAGCTAACCTCCTTACCGAAGGCCTCTTCGATCTGTTCCTGCGTAGCCAGGGTGTCTTCCACCGTATCGTGGAGAATGCCGGTCACGAGGGTCGCCGCATCGAGCTTCATGTCCGCGAGGATGCCGCACACCTCCATGGGATGGGTCAGGTAGGGCTCGCCGGAAAGGCGTACCTGGCCCTGATGGACGGAGGCGGAAAAGATGTAGGCCTTTTCGATCATCTCCAGGTCGGAGGCGGGAAGATAGGACTGGGCCTTATCGAGGATGTCGTTGATGCGCAGCATGTGCTCTACATTCCTTCGGTGATCCTCGCCGCGATGAATTTCACAACCTCGTCAACCGGCAGGGTCACAACCTCTCCGGATCGTCGGGATTTGATTTCCACCTTCCCCTCGGCCAGTTTTTTCGGACCGACGGTGATCCGGAAGGGGATGCCGAGAAGATCGGCGTCCTTGAATTTGACGCCGGCGCGTTCGTCGCGGTCGTCGAGAATGACATCCACCCCCTTCTCCACCAGAATGCGGTAGATGGATTCAGCGGTCTCGGAGAGGCTCTTTTCATTCACGTTCACCGGGGTAACGATAACCTGAAAGGGGGCAAGCGGCAGGGGCCAGACGATCCCGTCCGCATCATGATTCTGTTCGATGGCGGCGGCGACCGTCCTGCCGATGCCGATGCCGTAGCACCCCATGATCATGAGCTGCTCCCGGCCGTTCCGGTCGAGAAAGATCGCCTTCATGGCCTTGCTGTACTTCGTTCCCAGCTTGAAGACGTGCCCGACCTCGATGCCGCGGGCGATGCGGATCGACCGTCCGCAGCGCGGACAGGGATCGCTCTCCCGGATCACCCGGAGGTCGGCGTATTCCCCAATCGGGAAATCGCGCCCGGGATTCACGTTGCGGAGGTGGTAGTCTTCGCGGTTTGCCCCCATGACACAATTGGCGATTCCCACAAGCGAGTAATCGGCGATGATGCGGGCCTTGATGCCGACCGCACCGGCGAATCCCCGGGGGGAACCCGTCGCGGCTATGATCATATCATCGGAAGCCAGCTCCAGGAGATCGCAGCCGAGATGGTTCTTCACCTTCGCTTCGTTGACCTCCTGGTCTCCACGGATCAGTACCGCCACGGGAACGCCATCGGCAGTGAAGATCAGGGTCTTGACCACCTCCTCCGGCTTCACCCCGAGAAAGGCAGACACCTCCTCGATGGTCTTCACCCCCGGGGTGCGGACCTCTTCCATCGGGAGCGGAGGATTTTTCACGCCTCGCTCCGCCGGCTTTGCGATCTCGGCCTTTTCGAGGTTCGCCGCGTACTGGCAGTCGGCACAGAAGGCGATCGCATCCTCTCCAGATTCTGCCATCACCATGAATTCATGGGAATAGCTTCCTCCGATGCTCCCCGAATCCGCCTCGACCGGCCGGAAGTCGAGGCCGCACCGCGTGAAGATCTTTTTGTAGGCCTCGAACATCCTTTGGTAACTGATCTCGGCGCCTGAGTCATCCGCGTCGAAGCTGTAGGCGTCCTTCATTCCGAATTCCCGGCAGCGCATAACCCCGAAACGGGGGCGGATCTCGTCGCGGAACTTCGTCTGGATCTGGTAGAGATTCCGCGGCAACTGCCGGTACGTTTTGATCTCATTGCGCACCAGATCGGTGATCACCTCCTCGTGGGTCGGCCCGAGGCAGTATTCCCTCTCGTGACGATCGCGGAAACGAAGCAACTCCCTGCCGTAATGGACCCAGCGGCCTGACTCCTGCCAGAGCTCCGCCGGTTGGACCATCGGCAGGAACACCTCCTGAGCGCCGGCCCGGTTCATCTCCTCCCGGACGATCTGTTCGACCCTGCGGATCGCGCGGTAGCCGAAGGGGAGATAGGAATAGATCCCCCCGGCCAATTTTCGTATCATCCCCGCCCGGATCATGAGCTGGTGGCTTATCAGTTCCGCGTCGGAAGGCACCTCCCGCGCGGTGGGCAGGAACATCTCTGAATAACGCATGCATCCTCCTTGTTATCGTTAAAATCATTCCCTCGCGGGACCGGCAATGCTGCACATCGCCCCGATCTCTTCCAGAAGCACGGGCAGGAACTCCTCCTCACGTATCTTTCGTACGATCTTCCCTTTTTTGAAAAGAACCCCCCCTCCCCTTCCGCCGGCGATGCCGATATCCGCTTCGGCTGCCTCTCCGGGGCCATTGACGACGCACCCCATGAGGGCGATCTTGAGGTGCGCCTTCATCCCCTTGAGTGCGTATTCCACCCGCTCTGCCAATCCCGCAAGGTCGATCTCACAGCGTCCGCAGGTCGGACAGGAGATGATGTCCGGACCGACCATCCGGAGATTGAGCGCCCGGAGTATCCCGTACGCCACGCCGATCTCCTGTACAGGCGGACCCGTGACGGAGACCCGAATCGTGTTGCCGATTCCGTCGTACAGGAGCGTCCCGATCCCGATCGCGGATTTGATGGCCGCCTGGACGAGGGTACCGGCCTCCGTTACCCCGAGATGGAGGGGATAGTCGGTTTTTTCGGAGATGAGCCGGTAGGCCTCGATCGTGGTGGTCACATCGGAGGATTTCAGGGAGAGCTTGATGGACCGAAAGTCCATCTCCTCAAGAAGGGCGATGGTGTTGAGGGCGCTCTCGACGAGGGCCCCTGCGGTCGGACCCCCGTGACGGGCAGCAATCTCCTTGTCGAGGGAGCCGGCGTTGATTCCTATCCGGATCACCTTCCCGTTCGACCGGGCCATCGTCACGATCTCCCGGATGCCTTCGGATGATATATTTCCGGGATTTATCCGTATCCCGTCCGCACCGTTGTGCATTGCCAACAGGGCAAGCCGATGGTGGAAATGGATATCGGCGATGAGCGGGATACGGATCCGGGCCTTGATCTCCCGGATAGCGGTTGCCGCCGCTTCATCGGGAACCGCGACACGGACGATTTCGCAGCCGGCTTCTTCCAGCTCGCGGATCTGTTCACAGGTGGCGTCGATATCGCGCGTATCGGTGGAGGTCATGGATTGGACAACGACGGGTGCATCGCCGCCGATCTGCACCCCCCCCAGGGAGACGGCTCTTGTCTTCTTTCTTCTCATGCCGTATTCAAGCGGATACCTTTCCTTGCGGGTTACCAACGCGGGTTTGCCAGTACATTCTGATTCAAAGGCATAGAACATCACGAGGTGTAAAATCTATAACATGAAGGGGTTAGGGCAATCAATGGGTAATTTCCCGTTTGTCCCTGATGGCTTGCAGGGGATATGGGCGTCTAACGGCCGCGCCAGCAGTAGAGGCAGAGCTGCTCTTCCGGCAGACCGATGGCGGCGATCATATCCGCGATATGCAGGTACTTGAGTGATGTTACATCCAGATCGCTGCGGATCCATTCAACCATAGCGGCGTATTTTTTCGATTGGTGATCCAGATACTCCTCCGTATGCTCTCCTTTTCCTCCCTCCAACGCACGGATTGCTCGGTGGGATGCCAACTCGGAGGCGGTTCTGGTGGAAGAGGCATATCGGCAGGGAAACATGAGCGGCGGACAGGCCGGCCGGATGTGGATCTCCTTTGCACCATTATCCCAGAGTTTCCGGATCGTGTAATTCTTCAGCTGCGTCCCCCGGACGATGGAGTCCTCGCAGACCACCATGCGGTTGCCCTTGATTACATCCCGGACGGCGCTGAGTTTCATGGTTGCCACCAGGTCACGGATATCCTGTGACGGAGGAGTATAGCTTCTCCCGTAACCCGGCGTATACTTCACCAAAGGTCTGCGGAACGGCAGACCTGACTCCATGGCGTATCCGATTGCATGGCCGACACCTGAATCCGGAACGCCCGTCACAAAATCAGCCTCAACATCATCACCCCTGGCCATGGCCTGTCCGCACCTCTCCCGGGCATTCTCCACGCTGATCCCTTCGTAGACTGACGCCGGATACCCTGTATAGATCCAGAGGAAGGCACAGATATGTTTTTCGCTCCCCGCCGGTTGCTCGTCGTGGATCCCCGTCCTGTCCAGACGAACAATCTCTCCCGGTTCGAGAGATCGGACCTGTTCGTATCCCAGGTTGGGGAATGAACTTGATTCGGTGGCCGCTGCATAGCCCGGCGGGCAGTCATCTTTTCGAATTTCCCGCCCGATGACCAGGGGAAATCGTCCGTACCGGTCGCGGGCCGCAAAGACCCCCTCCTTCGTCATGAGCAGAAGGCAAACCGATCCTTCAATAGCCCGTTGCATCCCGACGATCCCGTCGACGATGTTCTTCCCCCGGTTGATCAGTTGGGCAACGAGCTCAACGCTGTTAACACCGCCGTCCGTCATCTCGCTGAAGGAGGCTCCGTCCTCCAGGAGGTTTGCCGTCAACTCGTCTTTATTGGTGATAAGGCCGGTTGCGGCCAGGGCGTAGCTCCCGAATTTGGAACGGATGATGAGCGGCTGAGGAGATTCATCGTCGATGGCGCCGATGCCCATGGCGCCATTCATCACCTTGTAGTCATCGACGAAACGGGATTTGAACTGCGACTGGCTGATGCGGTGGATCGTGTTGCAGAATCCGCCCTTCCCGAGAACCGCCAGCCCCGCGTTCTCCGTACCAAGGTGGGAGTGGTAATCCATCCCGTAAAAAAGTGTTTTTGCACAATTCCCCTCGGATACAACGCCAAAGATGCCGCCCATATTCTCCGTCCTCAATCAGCGCAGTTTCCCGAGCGCTTCGCCTATCCTTGCGATCCCCTTTTCGATCTGCTCCATCGATGTGGCATAGGAGAGGCGGATGTGATCATCATGTCCGAAATCCCCTCCGGGAACGAGGGCGACGTTTGATTCGTCCAGCAGGTAGGTCGCCATCTCCGCCGAACTGTTAATCGTCTTCCCGCCGAACGAACGGCCATAATACGAAGCGACATTGGGAAAGACATAGAACGCCCCCTGGGGCTTCAAACAGGTGACACCGGGGATGGCATTCAGCTTCATCGTAATGACATCCCGCCGCCGCTGAAATTCCTTCCGCATCAGTTCTACACTCTCCTGCGGACCGTTCAGGGCTTCAACTGCTGCCTTCTGGGCAATCGATGTGGGGTTAGAGGTGTTCTGGCTCTGGTACTTGGTGATGGCGGCGATGATCTCCTCGGCGCCGGCGCAGTACCCGATCCGCCACCCCGTCATGGAGTAGGTCTTGGATACCCCGTTGACGACGATGGAGAGGCGCTTCAGCTCATCGCTCAGCTGGGCCAGGGTATAAAACGGCAGATCGTCATAGATGATCTTCTCGTAGATGTCATCCGAGATGATCATGATTCCTTTCCGGACGATCACCTCGGCAAGCGCCTCGAGTTCTTTCAGTGTGTAGGTGACGCCCGCCGGGTTGGAGGGAGAGCTGATGATGATCGCCCGGGTCCGCGGCGTGACGGCCGCCTCGAGCTGGGCCGGTTGAAGTTTGAAACCATCGGCGATATTGGTCTTGATCACCGACGGTTTCGCACCGGTCAGATAAACGATGTCGGTATAGGATACCCAGTAGGGTGAAGGAATGAGGACCTCATCCCCCTCCTCGAACAGGACATGGGCGATGTTGAAAAGCGAGTGCTTGGCCCCGCAGGAGATGACTACCTCCGACCGCTTATAGGTGAGCTGGTTGTCTCTCTGAAGCTTGGCGATTACCGCATCCTTCAGTTCGTCGATGCCGCCCACGGGGGTGTATTTTGTGAATCCCGCTTCGAGTGCCCGGACGGCCGCTGTTTTGATATTCTGCGGGGTATCGAAATCGGGTTCCCCCGCGCCGAAACCGATGATATCGCGTCCCGCAGCCTTCAGGGCATTTGCTTTGGCCTGAATGGTCAGGGTCGGCGATGGTTTGATAAGCGATACTCGTGCAGCCAGTTTCATGGTCTTTCCCTCTTCACGGTGAATTTATCGGTGAGTTTCAGATTTACAATCTCCGGCACCAGCCCTTTGACGGACCCCCCGAGGCTTGCAGCCTCCTTGATGATGGTCGAACTGGTATAGAACCACTTGTAGCCGGTCATGAGAAAGACGGTCTCTATCTCCCGGTTCAACCTTCGATTGATGAGTGCAAGTTGGAATTCATACTCGAAATCGGAAAGGGCGCGCAGCCCCCGGAGAATCACATTCGCCCCCGACTCCTTGACAAAATCCACCAGAAGCCCGTCGGAGCAGTCGACCCGGACATTCTTGCAGTCCTTGATGACCTGCTGGATCATATCGAGCCGCTCTTCCACGGAAAAAAGGGTCTTCTTGCTCTGGTTGTAAGCGATCAGGATGATGAGTTCATCGAACATCCTGAGACCGCGTTTGATGATGTCCACGTGACCGTTGGTAATCGGATCGAACGACCCGGGGTAAACCGCTATTTTTTTCATGGGCGTTATTCCTCTGCGCGATTTTTGAGGAAGGAGAGCATCGTGTCGCCATACCGTCGTTGATCAGTTATCACCAGAGCCTGCGAACACGACCCCTCCAGTGCTTCCCGCACCGAATGTTGCAGCACAACGATGCCATTTTGGGCCAGGAGATTCCCCCCCTCCAACCATTTCATGAATTCCGGAACGAAACCTCCGTCATAGGGCGGATCCGCGAACAGGACATCGAACCGCTGCGCCCGTTTTACGAGCACCCCTATCCCCCGCTGAGCATCTGCGTTGATAACCTCCGCCCGACTTTCAAATTCCAACAATCGGAGGTTCGACCGGATGGCGTCGGCCAGGCGGGGATCTTTTTCCACGAAGACTGCGGAGCGCGCCCCCCTGCTCAACGCCTCCAGTCCGATATTCCCGGACCCGGCGAACAGATCGAGGAACAACGCCCCCTCAAGGCGGTACAGAATTGCGAACAGCGACTCCTTGACCCGATCGGTGGTGGGCCGGATGCGGCATCCCCTCGGAAGGCGGATTTGCCTTCCCCTGGCCTCACCCCCGATGATTCTCATAGATATTTTTGGATCAGGATTTCTGCAATCTGAACCGCGTTCAGCGCTGCGCCCTTCCGGATATTATCCGACACGACCCACATATTGATGCCGTTGGGAATAGATTCGTCCTCCCGAATCCTGCCGACCAGCGTAGCATCCTTGCCGGCGGCGTCGATCGCCAGCGGATAGATCTTATCCCGGGGATTATCGACCACCTTCACCCCCGGCGCCTTCGCCAGAAGCTCCCTGACCTCCGCCGCTGTGATCTTTTTTTCCGTTTCGATGTTGATCGACTCGGAGTGCGCATAGAAAACGGGAACCCGTACCGTCGTCGCCGTGACGGCGATCGTCGGGTCGTTCATTATCTTCTTGGTCTCGTTAACCATCTTCATCTCTTCCTTCGTGTAGCCATTCTCCAGAAAGACATCGATGTGGGGAAGGCAGTTGAAGGCAATCTGATGGGGGTAGACCTTGACAACCGGCTTTTGGGAGTTCATCAGGGCCCGCGTTTGCAACTCGAGCTCTTCGATTGCCTTCTTCCCGGTACCAGAAACCGCTTGATAGGTGGAAACGACGATTCTCTTGATGCGCACGGCATCGTGGATGGGCTTCAGGGCAACGACCATCTGGATCGTGGAACAGTTCGGGTTGGCGATGATCCCCCGATTCGTGTATTGTGCGATGGCATCCTGATTCACCTCGGGGACGACGAGGGGGATTTCCGGGACCATGCGAAAGGCGCTTGTGTTGTCAACGACCACGCATCCCGCCCGTGCGGCGACGGGTGCGAACTCTTCGCTTCTGCTCCCCCCGGCGGAGAACAGACCGATTTGCACGCCTGCAAAGGAATTTTCATCAAGCAGCTCCACCGGGATGTTTCCTCCCCGAAAGGCGAGCATCTTCCCCACCGATCGCTCCGATGCAAGGAGGGTCAACTTTCCGACCGGAAACTGACGCTCTTCGAGAATCTTGATCATCTCATTGCCCACGGCTCCCGTGGCGCCCACAACCGCAACATGGTACTTTTTCATAAATTACTCCTCACGCCGATAATTTTTACTATTTCGGATTGCCCCGGATCGCTCAGACTGCGGTATGTCTCACAGGGTGAGGTCCTGGTATTGTGTCCTTTTTGCCTTGGCCTCGGTCAGCCGCTTTCGAATGGACCTGCAGACGGCCCACACCGGTCCGGAAAGGCTGTAGCCGAATGCGAACGTGAACATCATGATCTGAGGTTCCGCCACAACAATCACCAGAATCAATACAATCAGCACAAAGGACATGAAGGGTTTACGAGAGAAAAAATTGAGGTCCTTGAAACTGTAATATTTGATGCTGCTGACCATAAACAGGGAGAGTGCAACTACACCGGTCATGACCGCAAGGCTTGTGAAGCGATCTTCTCCTCCCAGGTAGTAATACAGCAAAACCCCCGTCGCCACCGCGGCGGCGCCCCCCGGGATGGGCAGGCCGTTAAACACCCGACTATCGATCACCCCGATCTGAACATTGAATCTCGCCAGGCGAAGGGCGCCGCAAACGGCAAACAGAAACGCCGCCAGCCATCCCCACTTCCCGTAGGCGACGAGTGACCAATTGTAGGCAAGGAGGCCCGGCGCCACTCCGAATGTAACCAGGTCGCACAACGAATCATATTCCGCACCAAACTTGCTTGTCGTATGGGTTATCCGGGCAATCCGCCCGTCCAAACCGTCTAGGGCCACCGCAATGAGAATGGCGATAGCCGCGATCTCATACATACCCTTCATGGATGCAATCGCTGAATAGAAACCGCTGAAGAGGTTGGCCGTGGTAAAGAGGTTTGGTAAGACATAAATCCCCTTTTTCATGCGATCTTTTCTGAACGGATGACCCTTCTTCATGGCAGTTCTCCTATGGGTGTTTCCCCAGCCCTGACCTTGTCTCCCTTCTTGACGAGGAGGATCGATCCGAGCGGAAGAAAAAGTTCAACCCGTGAACCAAAACGGATCAAACCGAATCGCTCGCCTCTGGTAACCTTCATGCCCTCCTTCAGCCAGCAGACGATTCTCCTGGCGATCAAACCTGCGATCTGAACGACCCTGATCTCCCGTCCATCTTCCGTCCGGATCAGGATGGTGTTCCTTTCATTGAGCGCCGCGGCCTTATCAAGATTGGCAGACAGGAATTTCCCAGGCTTGTAGCGTACGGAAAGGACCTCTCCGGAGAAGGGAATCCTGTTTACATGGACATTGAAAACATTCATGAAGATGCTGATCTTGAGCAGGGACCTCTCGGAATGTTCATCACTGGCAACCTCCTCGATCCCGATCACCATCCCGTCCGCGGGGGATATGATCTGAAGAGGATTTTCCGGCGTTGCTCTTTCGGGATTTCGGAAGAAGCAGATGACGAACATCGTCAGGAAAAGAAGAGGAACGGCGATCCAGGTGAATCCTGCAACGAAAGCAATGACCGTTACCACCCCCAGGGGGATGATGAATGGAAAGCCTTCGGAAATAATGTAGCGCCTGTTATTCATAGGTATATAGCCGTCCTGCAATCATACTTATCGTATTTCGCGCACAATGTCAATTTCTTATCCGCTTTAACCGGAACGTTTCCCGTACGTTACCTCTGCATCAGAAAGCCTGAGATATTTGGGGGCAAAGGTCGTTGTATCCATAATGGTTCCTCTTCGATACTGGCGAAGGCCGAGCAGACCGACGGCGGACGCCACGAGCCGCCGATGACCGCTTCCGCACAGGATTGCCCGGCCTTTGAAGGTTTCGCGAATGAGCTTCTCATGACGCAGAGCGCCGTCCCCTAAGAAAACGATCTCCCCCTCATCCAGTTCCTGCAGGACATCGGCGACGCTCGTTAACCTGTCCGGTCGTTCCACAGTCGGAAGATCATCAGGACCCATCCGGTAGAGTCCCGCATAAACTTGGCCGTTTCGGGCATCGAGCAGCGGACAGATCAGATGGCGGGATGGGATGGCATTCATGGCAAGTGCCTCCAGCGTGGATACGCCGACAACCGGTTTTCCCGTTGCCAGCGCCAGACCTTTGATCGTGCTCACCCCGATCCTCAGACCGGTAAACGAACCGGGACCGACCGTACAGGCGAGCAGATCCACACATTCCGGCGTGATCCCTGCCATGGTAAACAGCTTATCGAGGGCCGGGAGCAGTACTTCTGCATGGTGTCTTCCCGGACGAAGATAGAGCTCAGCGTGAATATCACCCTCATCGAGAAGGGCAAGCCCGACGCTCTTCGTCGCACATTCAATGGCCAGGGTGAACATCGCTATCCAGTAAATATTTTTATGAAGTCGTTTATCATTTTTATGTTCAACCTCCCGATGTCCAACACGAAGACGAAGAGCATCAGCAGTACCAATAGGACGAAACCGATCTGCTGGGCCGTCTCCCGCCAGCGGATATTGACCTCATGTCCCGTCACCAGTTCAATCAGATAGAACAGGAGGTGCCCCCCATCCAGAATCGGCACCGGCAGAATGTTGAGTATTGCGAGGTTGATGCTCAGCAGTGCCATGAACAGGACGAAGGGAACGATACCTTCCCGAACCTGAGCCCCGGCAATCTGGGCAATCAGGATCGGGCCGCCCAGGGTCTTCGGTGAAACGACCCCTTGAAACATTTTGACGATGCTGACAATGGTAAGCTTGCTGACCGTCCATGTCTGCCGGAGGCCGGCTCCGAAGGCCGAGAAGGGATTTCGTCTCTCGACGACGGTGCGGGGCGTGGGACTGATGCCGATTTTGTACGTCTCGACCGTTTCTCCAAAGACATTTGTGCCTTTCATGAGTCTCGGAATGACGGTTACCTCCAGAGGCAACCCTTCTCTGCGCACGGTGATCCGGAGCGATCTTCCCTTGCTTTGGCTGATGATCTCGGCGATTTCATCCCATTTATTGACGGCGATCCCGTCCACGTTGATGACCCTGTCCCCCGCTTTCAGACCGGCCGCCTGTGCGGCGGAATCGGGCTGCAGAGCGCCGATTTCCGATGTCAGGACGGGGAGCCCGATCATGTTAACGGTGGTGAAGATCAACAGGGCCAGGAGAATATTGAATAGAGGTCCCGCGGCCACAATGCCGATCCTCTTGAGGACAGGCTGTTTCAGAAAAGACCTCCGTTCATCCTCCTCTGATAGCCCCTCCTCAGGCGATTCTCCGAGGAGTTTGACGTATCCTCCCAAGGGAATCAGCGAAAGGAGGTACTCCGTTTCCCCGATTTTTTTCCCGATGACCTTCGGGCCGAAGCCGAGGGAAAATTTTAGGACCCCGACGCCCGATCGCTTGGCTATCAGGAAATGGCCGAGTTCATGCGCAAAGATCAGAACTCCGAGTAATACAACGACTGATACGATGTTGATCCCCATTAATTTCTTATTCCTTCAATGATTTTTTCTGCTTCCTCTCTCGCCCAGCGGTCGGCTGCCAGAATATCCTCGATTTCCGGCTCTTCCCGTAGGCAATGGCGCTCAAGGGCCCGTTCGGACACGCGGCAGATATCGGTAAAGCCTATTTTCCCCTCGAGGAATGCCGCCACGGCGCATTCGTTCGCTGCGTTGATGGCAGCCGGCATGGTTCCCCCCTTTTTGGCTGCCGCATAGGCCAGTTTCAATGAGGGGAATCGTTCCAGGTCCGGCTGGAAAAAATCCAATGCACCGATTCGGGAAAGGTCCAGGAGTGGTTCTGTACGGGGAAGCCGTCGGGGAAACGATAGTGCGTAGGCAATCGGAATCCTCATATCCGGGGCGCCGAGCTGTGCGATCACCGTCCCATCCCGATACTCCACCAACGAATGAACGATGCTCTGGGGGTGGATCAGGACATCGATGGCAGTTACGGGTATGCCGAAGAGCCATCCCGCTTCGATTACCTCCAGTCCCTTGTTCATCAGCGTCGCCGAATCGATCGTAATCTTTCTGCCCATCGACCAGTTGGGGTGGTGCAGAGCCTGTTCGGCGGTGACGGCCCTCAGTTCATCCTGGGACGCATCGAGGAACGGTCCGCCGGAAGCCGTCAGGATGATCCGGCGGACATCTTCTCGTCGGTGCCCCTGGAGGCACTGGAAAACGGCACTGTGCTCGCTATCCACGGGAATGATGCTCACCCCATTTTCTGTCGCTTTCCGCAAAACGATCCCTCCCGCCATGACCAGCGTCTCTTTATTGGCAAGCGCGATATTTCTTCCCGCTTCGATCGCATCGAGGGTCGGAAGGAGGCCGGCCGCTCCGGCCATGGCGGAAACGACCATATCCGTACCGGCAGAAGCCGCCGCTTCGCGATACCCCTCTGGCCCGGAGAAAACGGCTGTTACCGAACACGGTCCCAGGAGGTGTCGGAGCTCGTTGGCGTGTTCCTCGTCGGCTACCGCCGCCAGAACAGGTCGGAAACGGTCGATCTGGTTTTTCAAAAGCGTGATGTTGCGGCCGGCGGCAAGAGCAGTCACGGTAAATTCATTCGGATGGGAACCGACGACATCGAGTGTGCTTACGCCGATTGAACCGGTCGACCCAAGGAGTGCAATTCTCTTCATCGGATAATAAACACTCGATAATAATAGACAAACGGTGTAATAAACATGAGGCAGTCCAATCGATCCAAGATTCCTCCGTGCCCGGGCAAGAGGGTGCCAGAATCTTTGACCCCTGCGGACCTTTTCAAGGCCGACTCGCTAAGGTCCCCGAGCTGTCCGATAACGCTTCCTACCAGTCCGAGGATCACGACATGCCCCAACTGAATAAGCGGGAAAAAGAATTGCCTGAAGAGAAGGCAACCCACGATACTGCCGGCAATAAGCCCGATCGTCCCTTCAACGGTCTTTCCTGGACTGACCTGGGGGAGCAGTTTTCTTCTCCCCAGCGCTCTTCCGACGTAGTAGGCCGCAATATCGCCGGTAAAAGCCAGCACCAGGATAAAAAAGATCCAGAGAGTACCGGATGGAATCCGTCGAATCAGGATGAAATGGGACATCAGGAGAGGAATGTAGAGGATTCCGAGGATTACGCCGCCGACGGGAATCATATCGGGTCCCTGCTCCCTGATTCGGAGGAGGTTGAACATCAATACCGCCATGACGGTAAAACTCAAGATGGTCACAAGAAGCGTCATATCCCCCACGACAGCCGATAGCAGGATCAACAGGGAAACCACCATCGTTTCAAGCTTTTCCCGTGAGGAACCCGTTCCGAAAACCATCCGGTTATACTCCGCCATACCCAGGAGCGAGACCCCGATGATCAGAATTGCGAAGATCGCCTCCGAACCATAGGCGATGACCGCAAAAAGGATCGGTACGGCGACCACCCCGGTGATCCATCGCTTCATGTGAGGATTCATTTGCATCTCCTCGCTCATGTTTATGGATCGGATCCCGATCCATGCCACGTGCCCCATGACCCCTACATTTACATTTTGAGTTGTTCACTCGTCATCCCGAATCTCCGCTCACGCTGCTGATAATCGGCAATCGCCTTCAGGAGGTGCCGTTCACGGAAATCGGGCCAGAGTATCTCGGTGAAATAGAACTCGGTATACGCCATCTGCCAGAGGAGAAAATTGCTGATGCGGCATTCGCCTCCCGTCCGGATCAGCAGGTCCGGATCGGGCAGCCCTGTCGTGTAGAGATAGCGGGCAAAGAGATCTTTAGTCACCTGCTCAGGGGTGATCTTTCCGGCAAGGCCGTCACTGTATAAGCGGCGCGCGGCCGCAACAATCTCATCGCGGCCGCCGTAACTCAGGGCCAGGTTGAGCACCATTCCCTGATTGTGGGCGGTTCGATTAATCGTCTCTGTGAGCATCGCATGGATCGGCTCTCCTAGGGATTCCAGGTTGCCGATGGCGGTGAGACGAATGTCCTGCTCGATCATTTCCTGGGTCTCGTTCTCGATGTACTCCTGGAGCAGTTTCAGGAGGGCGCGCACTTCAGCCTTTGGTCGGAGCCAGTTTTCCATGGAAAAGGCATAGAGGGTGAGATACCGAATCCCGATCCGTCGGCTTGTCTTTACCGTTGCCTGCACGGCATTTGCGCCCTTTCTGTGTCCCAGTATCCTCCCCATGGCGTGCCGTTCGGCCCAGCGGCCATTGCCGTCCATGATAATTGCGATATGCTGCGGAAGTCTCGTCAGATCGATTTCTTTCATTGTAAACGCGATGAATCGTTGATGGAACCCGTCTCTACGATCCGACTAACATATCGGCAGAATTTTATCAAGGCGGATCGAAACAAAACGGGGAGCCGGCCGGCTCCCCGTTTTGTTGAGAGTTTCTCAGACCTTCTTCAGATCTCCATGATCTCCTTTTCCTTAGCCGCCAGGATTGCATCGGTCTTCTCAATAGCGCGGTCCGTCATTTCCTGCACCTCTTCCTGGAAGCTATAGAGCTCATCCTCCGAGATCTCGTTATCTTTCTTTAACGCTTTGAGCTGTTCGTTGGCTTCCCTCCGGCCGTTGCGCTGCTTTACTTTGCACTCTTCCGCCATCTTCCGTACGATCTTGACCAACTCCCTGCGCCTTTCCTCGGTCAAAACTGGAATCGCCAATCGGATCAGTTTCCCGTCATTGTTGGGCATCAAGCCGAGATCCGATTTTTGGATGGCCTTCTCGATGGCTCCGAGAACCGAGCTGTCCCACGGCGAGATAACGATGAGTCGACTTTCGGGAATAGAGAGCGATGCCACTTGGTTGAGGGGTGTCTGCGTTCCATAATATTCTACCCGGATGCCGTCCAGGAGCGAAAGCGATGCCCTGCCTGTTCTCACCTTGCTGAAAGATTTTTCAAGGGCACCGATCGCTTTCTCCATCGCCTCCTGGAGTTCTTCAAAGATCAATTCCTGCATGGCCTCACCCTCCGACAACGGTTCCTACGGCTTCCCCGCAAACGACCCGTTCGATGTTGCCGGCCCTCTGGAGATTGAACACAACAAGGGGGAGATTGTTGTCCCTGCACAGCGAGATGGCTGTTGCATCCATCACTTTAAGGTTTTGTGCTAACACTTCGGTATAGCTTATCCTTTCATACTTTACTGCGTTGCCGTCCCGAACCGGGTCACGATCATAGACACCATCCACCTTCGTTGCCTTGATGAGGATATCCGCCTTGATCTCGACGGCACGCAATGTCGCCGCGGTATCGGTCGTAAAGTAGGGATTTCCCGTCCCCGCCCCGAAGATCACCACCCGTCCCTTTTCCAGATGGCGGATCGCCCGTCTCTGGATGAACGGTTCGGCAACGGCCTTCATTTCGATCGCCGTCTGTACGCGGGTAACAACGTTGCGGCGTTCCAGGGCGCTCTGGAGTGCAAGGCTGTTGATCACGGTGGCCAGCATCCCCATGTAATCAGCGGAGGTCCTGTCCATACCGCGGGCGCCTGCTTCGACCCCGCGGAAGATGTTTCCGCCGCCGATGACGACACCGAGCTGAACGCCGAGGTCGATAACACTGCGGATCTCGGAGGCGATCGTGTCGACCACCTCCGGATCGATGCCGAATGCACTCTTTCCTATGAGGGCCTCGCCGCTTAGTTTAAGCAGTACCCTCTTGTAGGCAGGCCGATGCATGAATGGCTACTGCTGCTCCCCCCCCAATTGAAACCGGGAGAATCTCCGCACAACGATATTCTCGCCCGTCTTGGCGATCATGTTGCTGACCAGTGTACCGACGGTGATATCCGTATTCTTGATGAACTTTTGATCCATCAGACACACCTCTTCGAAGTACTTCTTCAACTTCCCTTCGATGATCTTGTCCCAGATCTTTTCAGGCTTCTTCTCCTCGACAAGCTGGCTCCGATAGATCTCCTTCTCCCTCTCCAGCGACTGCTCGGGTATCTCGTCCGATCTCACGTAGAGCGGGTTCGACGCGGCCACGTGCATGGCCAGATCCTTAGCAAGGGCTTGAAAATCCTCGGTCTTGGCCACGAAATCGGTTTCGCAGTTCACCTCGACCAGAACACCGATCTTGCCTCCCATGTGGATATAGGAGGCAATCGTGCCGTCCTTCGCAGCCTTTGAGGATCGTTTTGTAGCGGCCGACATCCCCTTCTTCCGGAGATAATCGATGCCCTTATCAAAATCACCATCCGAGGCGATAAGGGCTTCCTTGCAATCCATCATGCCGGCGCCCGTTTTGATCCGTAATTCTTTCACCATAACCGATGTTATATCCAATTTACCTTCCCTCCTCTGCGTTATCCTGCGCGCCAATCGGAGCATCGCTTTCCCGGGACGGCACGTCCGAACCGGGTTCCGTGTCTTTCGTCTCCACGCTTTCCGGTACATCCGATTCCTCGGTATCGAGTTTTCTCGGTGCCGCGACTCCGGTATCCTTATCACTTTGTGCCTGGATGCGTTCCTCAAATCGCTTCTTCCCATCGAGGACGGCATCGGACATTTTGGCTGCAAAGAGTTTGATCGCCCGGATGGCGTCATCGTTCCCAGGGATGATGTAATCGATCAGATCCGGGTCGCAATTCGTATCCACCATCGCCACAATGGGTATTTTCAATCTCCTCGCTTCGGTGACAGCAATGAATTCCCGCTTGGGATCGACGATAAACAGGCCACGGGGGATTCCCTTGATGTTCCTGATTCCGCCAAGGACTTTGGCAAGCTTTTCCCGATCCTTCTGGAGGCCCATGATCTCTTTTTTGGGAAAGGCCTTGATGCTGTCATCCGCGAACATCCGATCGAGATTGTTCAACCGGTCGATGCTCTTTTTGATCGTCGCGAAATTGGTCAGCATACCTCCCAACCAACGTTGGTTGACATAGGGCATGCCGCATCGCTCGGATTCCTCACGAATTGATTCCTGCGACTGCTTCTTGGTGCCGACGAAGAGGATCTCTCCGCCATCCGCTACCGAGTCCACGATGAACTGATACGCCGTCTGAAACATCCCGACGGTTTGCTGGAGATCAATGATATAGATCCCATTGCGAGCACCAAAGATATAGGGTTTCATTTTCGGGTTCCACTTGTTGGTCTGGTGACCGAAGTGAACCCCCGCCTCAAGTAACGCCTTCATGGAAATACTTGCCATACCGAACTCCTTTCTCGTTTTTTCCGCCATCCCCATCGTCTCGCTCGGGAACTTTCCTCACAGAAAAGCAACGCCCGGCGATCCAGAGATGTGTGAATTGTGCAGGCTGATAACACAAAGATTTTAAATAATCAAGCAGAAATCAGGATAAGAGTGTGGGGCTGTGCGATCAAAATTACTTGACAGGTTTTTTTTAATATTGTAACCAACTTCCGCAATTCAACGGTATGAATCATGTGCACTTTATACAAATAATACTGTACAAATTTCAGTAGATGACAGTAAGAAGGAATTCTTTCAGTTAACGACCGCCGATTCTGTCGGGGGCTTTCAATGGAGGAATGTTCCACAATGAAACTGATCACCATGAAAGAGGCCATCGAACGCTACGTTCATGATGGGGACACCATCGCCATCGAGGGATTTACTGCGTTTATCTGTTTTTCAGCAGCCCATGAGATCATTCGCCAACAAAAGAAAGAACTGACACTTTGCCGAATGACTCCCGATGTGATCTACGACGAGATGGTGGCCGCATGGTGCGCCAGGAAAATGGTATTCAGTTACCTGGGCAATCCCGGCATCGGGCCATTGCATTGCATTCGCAGAGCTGTTGAAAAAGGGATACCCCACCCATTAGAACTAGAAGAATACACGCATTTTGGAATGATCTGCCGGTATATGGCAGGCGCTTCACACCTTCCGTTTTTCCCGTTAAGAAGTTATCTTGGTGATGGGCTTCCTGCCGTTAATCCAAAAATAAAATTTGTCGAAAGTCCCTACGCGACGGAGCGCATTGCCGTTGTACCGCCGTTGAATCCTGATCTTACCATCATCCATGCTCAACGGGCCGACAGCAACGGGAATACTCAGTCATGGGGTCTTCTTGGCGTTCAGAAAGAAGCCGCTCTTTCTGCAAAGCGGGTGATTGTAGTCGTTGAGGAGATTGTGGACGAAGCCGTTATCCGAAGCGATCCGAATCGCACCATTCTGCCCAGTCTGATGGTGGAAGCAGTCGTTCATCAACCTTTTGGCACCCATCCTTCTTATGTTCAGGGCTATACGGACAGGGATAACGAGTTTTATCTGGAATGGGACCGGATTTCCCGAGAAGAGAAAGCTACCCGGGATTGGTTGGATGAGTGGGTTTACGGCGTTCGGAATTGGGAAGAGTATATGGCAAAAATGGAATCTAAGCACCCGGCGATCTGGAAAAGGCTGACAGCCAGTATCGCGCCTTCATACCCTGTCAACTATGGCCGTTATGCGTGAATATTCTCATCAATATGCCAAATTACACAATATTTGCTCTACCATGAGGACTGAATATTATGACGGATTACTCCCCAACTGAATTTATGATCGTCTGTTCATCACGGGCATTGATCAACGAACGGGTTGTCTTTGTGGGGGTCGGTCTTCCGGGTGTTGCCTGTAACTTGGCTCTGCTGACCGTTAACCCAAACATGGAAATGGTCTATGAGTCAGGTGTCTTTGGGGCAAAGCCCGAACGTTCTCCCCTTTCAATCTGTGATCCGACCCTGATCAGCGGATCAACGATGACCTGCGCTCAGGGCGAACTATTTATGTATTATCTCCAGGGCGGGCGAATTGATGTAGCGTTAATGGGGGCGGCGCAGATTGACCGGTTCGGAAATTTGAATTCCACGGTAATCGGTTCTTACGAAAAACCGAAAATCCGGCTGCCCGGAAGCGGCGGCGCCTGCGAGATCGCCATCCACTCCAAAAAACTATTCATGATTATGCGGCTTAAGAAAAGAGCCTTTGTCCAAAAACTCGATTTTTATACGAGCCCTGGCTATATAAACGGAACGAAAAACGAGCGGGCGGCACTGGGCATTCCGGGGATGGGCCCTCAGCTGGTGGTAACCGATATGGCCCTTTTCCGGTTCGATGTAGAAACGGGTGAGATGGTCCTCTCTTCACTTCGACCAGGGGTTACCGTCGAACAGGTTCGAGGAGAGGTGAATTGGCCTTTGAAGGTATCCTCAGATGTGAAAATTGAAGATCCCCCCACCGAACAAGAACTTCGCATCATCCGTGAGGAGATCGATCCCAAGGGCATTCATACGGATTAAACTCAGTAAAGCACGCGAGCTGCGAAAGGAAACAGGGATGGATAAAGTTGTTATCGTCGGTGCGGTGCGAACTCCTATAGGCTCGTACCTTGGGTCCTTGCGCGATATACCGGCCTATGACTTAGGAGCACTGGTATTAAATGCGGTGATGAATCAGTGTCAGATGAGTTCGTCCA
>VFSW01003241.1_pt1 | contig 24421 bp, 22 predicted proteins | sample 5358111 | NCBI WGS metagenome assembly VFSW01 (sample SAMN11554181, study PRJNA540505) | mine drainage metagenome | isolation source: sediment from site ElyBrook_90M | place: USA: Ely Copper Mine, Vershire, VT | collected 2017
AGATTGTTGATGGGCACCGACTCGGGGTAGGGGTCGAGGTTTGCAAGCTGCGCCACCAGACCCGCGCGCAGCCGGCGCGATTCGCCCATGCCGACAATGCCACCGCAGCAGACGTGAATTCCCGCGTCGCGCACTTTCTCCAGCGTGTCCAACCGATCCTGGTATTCGCGCGTGGTGATGATGTCGCCGTAGAACTCGGGCGCGGTATCCAGGTTGTGGTTGTAATAATCGAGTCCCGCCTGCTTCAGCTGTTCTGCCTGTCCCTCCTTGAGCATGCCAAGGGTGGCGCAGGTCTCCAGCCCCAGCGCGCGCACCGCAGTGATCATCTCGGCAACCTTTTCCAGGTCCTTTTGCTTGGGGCCGCGCCAGGCCGCGCCCATGCAGAACCGGCTCGCGCCCTGCTCTTTGGCTGCACGAGCCGCGCTCACCACCTCTTCCAGCGACAGCAGTTCTTGGTTCGCAATGCCGGCGTTGTGGCGCGCGGATTGCGAGCAGTAGCCACAATCCTCCGAGCAGCCACCGGTCTTGATCGAGAGTAGAGTCGAGAACTGCACGGCGTTGGGATCGTGGTGTTGCCGGTGTACCTGCTGCGCGCGGTGCAGAAGATCGTTGAATGGCAGATCAAGCACGGCTTCCAACTCGGACACCGTCCATTTTTCTGTCTGCGCCTCGTCAACGTGGGCGGCTAGTTTCGCGGCAGAAGATTGATCGTGCTCGGCAATAGCGATGGGATTCATCAATGTCCTTTCATAGATCGCGAGTCCGCGATTCTGCGGTCCGCAATGACCTGACCGAAGTTTTGTATCAGGTTCATAGTTGCAGTGTAGTTTATTGCTTCCTCACTGATTGCTCCACAGCAATTGAGCACGGGTTGCCATCTAGGCGAAGGCGTGGCGACCCGGTCTGAGAAAAGATAGCTCAGAAACTGGCATGGCCGGATCAGTTATCGATTTGCAGCAGTTCGTTTGCCTACCAGAACGCGTAGGATGACAGCAGGTGCGGCGTGAAGCCTTCCTCGTCACTTGTCCGTGTCGTCTGCCCGGTTTGATCTATGTGGTTGCTACGCGGTCCGGATTACCCAATTAGTTGTGCGCGAATACTCTTAACCAGCGTTAATAACGATGTGGCCGTTAAAGCAACGCGGTAGTCCGCGTTTGTCTTGGTATCTGTCTTGCGCAGTGTCGGGTAAATCAGCCCGCGCGGCAACAACCTGGTGTCTCAAAGTCATTGACACGCTCCGAAGTTAACGAAAGACAGGACCCAAGCAACTTGTCGGACTTACCGCGTAACTAATCGAATGGTTAACGAACCACTTTCTTGGTGCGGGTCTTTTATATCGCGCATAATCATTATGTTACAAGATTTCGCAGGCCTAAGTCAGACAGCTCTGCTAAGCTCAGCGGTACGTCCATCATCACCCCACACGCCTCGAATTCCGGGCTGCCGACGCTCTCCACGAGCCAATGCTTTACGATCATTGCAGCAAATCATACTCTCCACGTACTCGCTTCTCGATGAGATCCTTTACTCCGTCTACGAAGATTTTAAAGTGCGGCTGCTCACAATGTTCTAACCACGCTGCATGGCTTTCATAGATCTCGTAGAGTAACGCGCGATTCTTGTCACCGCGGTCAACCAACACGTCAAAGCGCTCGACTCTCGGCTCTTTCAATGACGCCGCAGAGTTCGCGCGCGCCAATCGGAGCCAGCTTTCCATGGCGCCATCTTTGACGAAATGTTGTGCGCAGATAACAAATTTTGACATTTCCGATTCTCCTGTCTAACGGTTGGCGAAACTGATTTCGGCGACACTAGAGATTGACCTGCATCCGAACATTAAAGCGTAGCCTGAATTAGAGTTCATTGAACAATATCCACGGTAGTGGTTCAAGCAACCATTATCGTATAATATCAGAAGTAATACTCGGTAGACTTCTTTAGCACAGTGGACGATTCCGGATGCGCCGTCTGTTTTTGTTCGGGTATGTACGATACCAACGCGAGGCGGTAGAATATGAAGGCACTTCTTTTGCGATCTCCAGGCGACTTTAGCATCGTAGAGCGCGGCGCGCGTCAAGGTAGTTGTCGCGTCGGTTATGCAGCCAACAGTTGAATATCGTTACTGGGCATATGCGTCTTTATGATGGAGTCACGGTCGCCATTGAGGGTAACGGTGCCAATGCGCACCCAGCTTCGAATATTGCCAGACCAGCGCGACGGATTACGTTTGCGAGCCTGCAGGTACAAGATATGTCGCGCCGCCAGAATCGCGTGATCGTCGCCTGCGTGCCGCTGAGCCGGACTGACGCAACGAATCTCGCTGTGACGATGATCGAAGTTGTACCAGTGGATGAAGCCAGCCGCCCGAGTGCGAGCTTGGTCGAGGTCGACAAAACCCTTGGCGGGAAACTCGGGGCGATACTTGGCGGGACGAAACGGCGACTCGGCATAGGCGCTGTCGTCACTCACACGAGGTCTGGAGTAAGAGGGTTTGACGCCCACCCATTTAAGCATCGCCAGTACCGTGGTGGCCTTGAGCGTAGAACCATTGTCGCCGTGGCGCAACACAGGCTTGGTGCCCATGGTGATAATACCCTCGGTCAGCGCGGTAAGACGCACCAAGTGCACGGCATGATCGGTGTGATCAACATCATGGACTTCCCAGGCTACGATCTTGCGGCTGTACAAGTCAAGGATCAGATGCAAGTAGAACCCACCGTCCCATCACCTGTGCGGGCAGATTCGGATTAGTAGGACGTGCGCGCCATTCTGGTCTTGCGTCCAGTGGATTCGCACGCCCTCTCGCCGAACCGGACGTGCACCTTTCGCTATGCTTCCGGCTCTCCAGCAAACGTAGTGAAGTCGGGACGTTGCATCCAACCACGCTTGTAGCGCTCTACCTTGAGCAAAGACATCTGAAATTGCTCGCAGCCATCTTCCCGCCATACCCGGCGATTGCGTCGGATGCGACTGGAACGGCGGTGCCGTAATAGCATGCGTACTCGGGCCTTCGGATACTTCTTGCGCATCCATCGCCAGAGTCTTTCGCCGACATACCCGTCAAGATTCGACAGGATGTGCTACCGATGTCAGGCGGTTTTGGCCGCGTCGACGTCGAGTACGCGTTAGCAATTGACCGCTGCCGGTCACCGTGTCGGGTCGTACCAGACGTCAGTTCTGCGGACCTGGTAGTTACTTCGCTCAAAGCTCACAGGTGCTTTCTTTGAATTTTCCCGCGCATCACTTAACCAATGCAGGCAAAACTAGAGAGAACCACGGTACAAACACCAGCACTATTAAACCGATAATTAATCCCGCGATGAACGGGACGCAACGCCTTGCCGCAGCAGGAATCGTCACGTTGCCAACGCTGCATGCCGTAATAAAGCCGATCCCGGCCGGCGGCAAAAAAAGTCCAATACCGACCGACGCGATCACCACAATCGCGAAGTGAACCGGATCAACGCCGCTGCTGAGAGCGTACGGCGTAAGGACGGGAACGAAGATTATGAGCGCCGGCAGCCCTTCAAGTATAGATCCGAGGACGAAAAAGATTGCCGCCGTCATTAATAGTACGAACCACTGGGCCGTGGATACAGTACTGAGCCAACTGGTGAACAAATACGGAATGCGCTCGACTGTAAAGACATTCGCAAATGCCGACGCCGTCATGATGAGCAACATCAGCGCACCACCCGTTATCCCTGCGTCACATGCTATTTCGAGGATTCGCCGCAGACTGAGCCTACGGTAAAATCCCACGACGACGAGAAGCGCGTAGAGCACCGAAACCGCCGCGGCTTCCGTCGGCGAGAACACTCCGCCCAGTATGCCACCGAATATAATCAGCGGCATCCCTAGCGCCAGTAAGCCGCCCCAGAGTGCCTTCCGCACCGCAATCCAGTCGGTTGTCTGCGCCTTGGCTTCTCGGCGAGGCGCCGTAAATGCGACTACGGCAACCGTGAATGCCGCGAGCACAAGTGCCGGCAATATTCCAGCAATAAAAAGCTTCGTAATTGAAATGCTCATTATCTGTCCGAGCACAATTGTGTTTATAGCTGGCGGGATCAACTCCCCCGCCGCCGACGCGGCCGCAATTATTGCGGTTCCATACGCCGGATCGTACCCTCGCCGCCTCAATGCCGGAATCGTCGTTGACGAGATCGCTGCAACCTCGGCGACTTTCGCTCCGGTAAGTCCAGAAAAGAACATACACGCGACCACAACCGATATCCCGAGCCCGCCCGGGATACGCTTTAATGGTAACTCCGCCAATGCGATCATATCTTCGGCGATGCCGCCCTTCGCCATTAGGAATCCCGAGAAAATGAACAGGGGTATTGCAAGCAATGCAAATGAACTCCCGGTCGTGGCCATTTGCATTAACAAGACCTGGGGTGGCGTCACATGGGTGATAAGCGCGGAAACAATTGCAGCGAGACCAAGTGCGATTGATATCGGCACTTCTAGGAAGAGAAGCGCGAGGAAAACCAGCGAGAGTACCGTGAGCGCCATCGCTACCTAGAATTGATGCGGTACGATGTCTGCGCCCGCGTTAGGCTTCCGGCGAAGCAGTGTCCAAATTGAACGCATACTGTACGCAACAATAAGCACTCCCGAAACAGGGAATGCAAAAATCTCCCAACTTCGTGAGATCTCCAGTGTATTCGTAACCTCACCGCGCGCCATTAGCGAGTAATTGGTGCCTTGGAGAATCAGGAAGACTCCAAATCCAAGCGTTGCGAGACCAACAAACACTCCAATCCTGGCCTTGGCTCGTTCCGTCAGGTGGTCGTCGAAAAGGTGCAACGCCACGTTTGCGCCAATGGTATCGAAGGCGACTGCCGCTCCCAACAGCGAGAGCCAAGGAAAGAGTAACAGTACAACCTCCGACAGCCCATCCAGAGGCAAATTTACGAAGAATCGGAGCGCCACTTCGACATTGACTAGAAGCGTGACCACGATCATCAGCGCACCGACGCAAAATCGGGGCGCTGATACTAGCAGCTTGAGAAAGCGCACGCGACCCGCGTGTGAACGGGTCAGCGAATGGACCGTATCTTCGTTATCAATCCGGGCGGAAAGGACGACCCAAACTGTGTGTAGACTGGTTCTGCCTTTTTTACCCACTCAGCTTTAATAGTAGGATTAGGGTCGTAAATGACGAAGCCTTCATTCTCGAGCTTCTTTCTAGAAACCTTGTCGTTTTCTTCATCGACTTTGCGATCCGCCAACTCAGCCTGACGACCCGCATCATCAATCACTTTGCGAAGGTCCGCTGGCAGCTTCTGATAGAAACTCTCGCTCATAAACATTCCGACCACGATCGGGACGACGTTAAGCGTCGTGCCGTATTTCACAGCATCGTCCTGTTTGAAATTTGTGATCGTCGTATAGCCGATAAAGTAGCCGTCAACGAGGCCATTCTTGAGTGCAAGATACGTCTCGCCCCAATCCACCGACGTCGGCTTTGCCCCAAACGCGACGTCATAGGCCGTTTCTATCGGCGACCCGGTTGTCCGCAATTTTATTCCCGACATCTGGTCGGGGGTATGAACCGCCCGCTTGGTCGTAACGAGTTGCCGCCAATTGTCATACCACGTGTAGACGTAGCGTACGCCTTGCTTCTGCGCAGTGTCCTCTCTAAGAGTCGCAAAGTCCGCACTATCCATATACTTGTACAACGCGCTCGGGCCATCAAATAGAAATGGCATGTCGAAGAGCGACCAGGTTCGGTTGATGGCGCTGAAATTGGAGGTCGAATCTGCTGCGATTTCGGCTCCTCCTGCGCGCACGGTGTCGAGCGCAGCGTTTTGAACACCGCCAAGCGCACCGCTCCAGAAGATTTGCACCTTCATCCGGCCGTTTGACATTTTCTCGACGAGGTTGGCAAAATTCTCCTCGGCTGTCGCGCGTGGAGTTCCTGGAGGGTTATCGACTGTCATCCGAACCACAACCGGATTGTCGCCTGCGGCTAAAGCGGTGCCGAACGGAACCGCGGTCATGGGCGTGACGCCGAGGCACGCGATCAAGAGCCGGTGCCGCCATTGACTTCTAAAGGTTGCCATTTTCTACCTCCTCCAAGTAAATTTTTTTAAAATCAAACAAGAGCGGCCGCCACTCTTGTCATCAAACGGAAGCATACCTGTTGCAGTAGCTATGTCAAGCAAAACCGTAGTGGTTCTAGCGACTACGATTGAATCCAGCATTTGAAACCGTCTTTCGCTATCAACTTTCCTGACTCAATTCGGCCGCTCAAGACCAGTTGCGCAACGGAGAAGAAGGGCCTCGCCACGCCCGCCAGGCCGACGTGCCTGCCGGCATATTCCTGCAACTCGATCCAATCCCCGTCCATACACGGTGACACCCTCGTAAAGCTCCCTCTTTCAGGTTCTAAGGAGATCCCCCTTATAGACTTCGACGAGGTGAGTATGCAACTCGCCGGCAGAAAACGTCGGATGCCGTAGTACACGCGTCAAAAACTGCAGATTAGTCTTTAAACCGTCAATTCGAACCAATTCCAGTGTCTCGATGGATCTCGCAATCGCTTCGCCGCGATTGCCGCCGCCGCAGATGATCTTCGCGATCATCGGATCATAGAATTGCGTGATCTGATCACCTGTGCGAACGCCAGTATCGATTCGACGATTTCCCTGCGCTGCGGGAAGCTGAAAAACTTCAAGCCGGCCCGGCGCCGGCATGAAGTTCTTGTTCGGGTTTTCCGCATAAAGCCTGCATTCAATCGCATGGCCTTTACGGTGGATCGTTTCCTGCGTCAGTGCAGAGAGATCTTCACCCCTCGCCTGACGGAGTTGGAGGGAAACGAGGTCCAGTCCGGTCGTCATCTCTGTGACCGGATGTTCCACCTGAATACGGGTGTTCATTTCAAGGAAGTAGAATTTCTTCGCGTCGTCGTCGAACACGAACTCAACCGTCCCCGCGCCTTCGTATCGCTCCTGTGCAGCAAGTGCTATCGCTGCGGAAGTCATATTTGCCAGCATTGCCGCGTCGAGCCCGGGCGCAGGCGCTTCCTCGATGATCTTCTGAAAGCGCCGCTGAACCGAGCATTCCCGCTCGAACATGTGGACTACGCGGCCATCTCCGAATCCGAACACCTGGATCTCGATGTGTCGTGCTCTGGTAACATAGTGCTCAAAGTAAACAGTCCCATCGCCGAATGCACGCTGAGCCAAGGCTTGGGTGGACTCGACTGCCTTGACCAGCCCGGTAGGGTCGTTTACCAGTTGCATCCCGATGCCGCCGCCGCCACCTGCGGCCTTTACGAGCAATGGATAGCCCACTACCTCGGCAGCCTCTGCGATTTTCTCCAGATCGCCCGAGGCAAAACGTACGCTGCCGGGCAGAACCGGCAGCTTCGCCGACCTGGCTAGCTGTCGGGCCCGTTCCTTGTCGCCCATCGCGACGATCGTCTCCGGGCGGGGACCAATCCAGGTGCATCCCGCATTCAGTATCTTCTGTGCAAATGCAGCATTTTCGGCGAGAAACCCATACCCCGGATGAATGGCATCGGCGCCGGATTGTTCCAGTGCCGCCATGATGGCCGGGATGCTCAGATAGCTGTCTTGCGGACGGGGCGGACCGATCAGGTGGGACTCATCCGCGAGCGCAACGTGCATCGCGCGGCTATCCGCCTCCGAGTAGACCGCGACCGTCGCAATTCCAAGTTCACGGCAGCTTCGAATCACCCGACAGGCGATTTCGCCGCGGTTCGCAATCAGTACTTTCTTCATGTGTCCTTTGTCATGGGCTGCGGGCGCCGCGTGGACCGAAAGCGCTCGTACGCGTGCAGCGCTGCAAGCGCATACGCTGCGTTAGATAATTCATTGAATACGGCGACGCCTGCCTCCATTGCCTTGATCACGCAATCGCGCTTGCGCGATTCGCTTTCCGGATCTCCATTCGCGCGCAGCGCCAACACCAGATGCGTGTGTCCGCGAAACGTCTCCCTGGTTCGCAGTGCCGCCTCTACAAGGTCGTCGAGCATGTCAACATGCCGATATCCCAGAATGACTGGCAAATTCAAGTGCATCAGGATCGCCTCTGGCGTCTCGGTCGCGCCGACGGTTTCGAGAATCCGTTGCGCTAGAGCACCCCGATCTCTTTGCAGAACATTCGCCGGAACATCGATCGGGTTCGCCATGCTGGCACCCGCCGGCAGGTTCAGCCGCGCCAGAGCATCGGCGGTCGAGGGGTCAAGCGGCGCAACGTCGAGTCCAAGCCGAGCAAGGCCGTCGGTCGCCAGCACGCTTGCGCCGCCACCATTGCCAAACAGAAGAACACGCCCGGTTGGCGTTTCAGCGCGCGGCGTATAGGTCTGAAACGCAGTCAGGACGTCAATGAACTGCTCGAGCGAATCCACAAGAATGGACCCTGTCTGTTGCGACAGGGCCCGCCATACCTCATCGTTACCGGCGAGCGAACCTGTATGCGAGGTCGCCGCGCGCTGTCCCTGGCTCGTACGACCACCTTTGAGAATCACCACCGGTTTCCGGGCGTTGGCCGCGCGCAGCTGCTCGAAAAATCGTCGGCCGTCGTAAATATGTTCCAAGTAGCCGCCAATCACGCGGGTTTCCGAGTCTGCGAGAAAGTACTCGAGCAAGTCATTGGCGCCTAGATCCGCGCAGTTGCCCAGCGAAACGATACCGCTGAAGCGCAGTCCCCTGCCGCGACCGATGCGCAGGATGTCTATGGTCAGACCGCCGCTTTGCGACATGATGCCGATCGCCCCTGGCACGTCGACCCCGCCATCGACAAACGTCAATCGCCCGCGTGGCGAATACGTGCCCATGCAGTTAGGCCCGAGCAGACGCATCCCACCATGCCGGGCACCGTCAACCAATGCCCGCTCGAGGTCACGGCCTCCGGGCTTCTCTCCGAACCCGCTCGACATCACCTGGGCAAAGCGAACGCGCCCGTCGGCTGCAGCAAGCATACCCGGCACGCGCGCGGCCGCCACCGCTATGAAAGCGTAGTCGATGGGCTCAGGCGTTTCTGCAAGCGACGGATAGGTTCGCAACCCCTCAAGCGTCTGTTCAGTTGGATGAATTGGATAGATGGCGCCGTCGAATCCGGACTCGCGTAGATGCCGGATGAAGGTGTTGCCTTGCGCGACGCTCCTTCCCGAAGCGCCGGCCACGGCCACGCTGCGGGGCCGGAACAGCGGCGCAAACCGTTGGACGATGCTCCTATCGCGTTCCGAATTAGGAGTCATCACCCACCCTCTGGGTCAGAATGAAGCGGGCATCGACCGCAACCGCTCCCGCCGGGGACACAATGAGTGGGTTGATATCGACTTCCGCAAAGTCATCGGCCAGTTCAAGCAGGAGGCCATTTTCGCCCCCGATGGCCATGAGCGCGTCGATGAGTACAACTTCCGGAACCGCGAGTCCCCCGCGCGTGCCGGCCAGGATAGGTGCGCCTCGCAGCTCTGCGATCATCTCGTGCGCATCGATTGGCATGACAGGACAAATGCGAAAGGCGACATCGCGCATGACTTCGACAAATATGCCGCCCAATCCGAACATGATTATCTGACCGAAACTCGGATCCCTGACCCCGCCGATGACGACATTGTGGCCGGGCGGCGCCATCTGCTCGATCAGGAAACCCTCGATGCGGTGGCCATTGCTGCGCGCCCTTTGGACCATGCCAGCCATCGCCGCATGCACCGAATTCTGGTCGGCCAGATGCAACTCGACGCCGCCGAAGTCGGATTTGTGGATGATGTCCGGCGAGATAATTTTGAGCGCAAACGGCGGGTCAAGACCGCGTAGTGCATTATCGAGTTGCTCCTGTCCGGCAACCCGCGCCGAACGTGGAATCCGGACGCCATACGCCGCCAGGATCCGCTTGCCCGCAGGTTCGTCGAGCGCGGTGCGGTTCTGCCGGCGTGCCTCCGCGATCATTGCCCGGATATCCAGCGCAGTTGAGTCCACTTGGTCTCTCCGCATTCAGACAAAGCACGGCCAAGGGCCAGTTGAACAGATTCTCGATCGACCTGTGGCAAGCGTACTCATCGGGAACGGAACTTCAAAGGACTATTTTGTGAATCGTTTTCCAGTCGCATATCACGTATCGAGCAGTACGGCAACCTGGCCCTCCGCGATCGAGTCCCCTTCCAGCACGCGGATTTCCTTCACGACACCGTCCTCGGGCGCCGTGATTGGAATTTCCATTTTCATCGACTCCAGAATCATCAAGATGTCGTCTTCGGAAACTGCGTCCCCGGGCTTGATCAGGATTTTCCAGACGGTCCCTGTAATCTCACTCTTGACCTCATTCGTTGCCATTCGGTCCTCTCCTAGCCTTCGATGGCAGGGTTAATAGCTGGTTGGCCAACAGTTCAGCCGATGGGCGCCGACGCCATTCGTGGGCCGGCGAGAGTGAACGCGCAGCACCTGTTTCAGATAGGTGCGAGTCTCGCGCGGATCGATAATGGCCTGAGCCTCGTAGAGGCCCGCCAACGGCCACGGCGCACTGTCTTGCGCGATTTCAGTCATGAGCTTCTGAAACCGCTCCGGATCATCTTCACGGCGCAAGCCATAGAGAACGTTAACGCCGGTTGCCGGATCCATGAAACCGAAATCGGCGCCCGGCCACGCGGCTGCTTCGTCCGAATTGCGTCCGCCACCCATATTCAGGTAGGCCTGGCCATAGTTTTTGCGCATGGTGATGGACACCCGCGGAACGGTGGCCAGCGACAGCGCATTCAACCAGTTCATGATTCGGCCCGGCGCACCGCGCTTCTCGCCCTCGAGCCCAATTAGAAAGCCCGGCTGGTCGACAAGAAAAATGATTGGGATATTGAAGGAATCGCAAAACACGATAAAGCTGGTGGCTTTCGCGCATGCGTCGATATCGATCGACCCGCCCTTGAACTTCGGATTGTTGGCGATCACGCCGACCGTCCGCCCCTCCAGCCGTCCAAGGGTGGTGATCAGCGACTTGCCGAAGCGCGGCTTCATCTCGAACATGCTGTCCTTGTCGAGTACGCGCATGATGACTTCGCGCGAGTCATAAATCTGGGAGCGTGACTCGGGCACGACATCGAGGATGTCCTTGATCGCGTCGTCCGATCCTTCCGGGATCGGCGCCAGGGGTGGCAGTTCGCCGTTGTGGCTCGGCAGGTAGCTGAGAAACTGCTTGACCACGTCCAGGGCTTGCTCATCAGTATCGACGGCGACATCGACAAGGCCGGTCGTGCCCGTGTGTAGCTTCCAGCCGCCGAGCTCTTCTGGATCGACCGCCTGCCTGATCGCCAGCTCTGTCACCCGGCTGCTCGCCACCGCCATCGTCGCGCCCTTGCGCATGACCACGAAATCGGACAGGCATGCATACCATGTTGAGGACCCGTAACAACTGCCCAGCAGCGCCGACACCCATGGGGTTCGGCGCTCGCGCATGTACTCGGTTGAATCCTGACCGAGGATGGCGCGACCTGCAGCTCCCATCCGATCCGGCATTCGCGCCCCTGCTGATTCGCCGAGAAGGATGAGCGGCATGCCGGAGTCGTTTGCCACCTGCTTTACATGCCTGATCTTCTTGCCGTTGATGACGCTGCTAGACGCGCCGAGTACGGTGAAGTCGTTCGAAATGACCGCGACCGGCCGCTGGCATATGGAGCCGAATCCTGTCACCTTGCCGTCTGCGGGGCTCTTGTCGCGAGCCTCGGCGCGGTGCGACGTGGCCAGAAGGCCCGACTCGAAAAAGCTGTCGGCATCGAGCAAATAATCAATCCGCTCGCGCGCGTTCAGAACGCCCTGGGCGCGGCGCTTGGCGAGCTTATCTTCGCCACCCATTTTGAGCGCCTTGGCGCGCCGGTCGTTGAGTTCCTGCAAGAGTGCTTCAAATGCCATTTCCGGTTCCTTTCCTTACCGCCGCTTGCCGGCAAGGCGCAAGGCAGCGTATACATGCGGTTCGCCGCATAAAGTCTAGTAGTTTAAAACTACCAGCCGTTCGTCCGTCATGTCCTGGACAGCCCGCGACGGACCCTCACGACCATTGCCGCTGAGGCCAATACCGCCGTAGGGAATTTGATCGGGACGAAACGTCGACGTGGCGTTGACAATGACGCCGCCGCAGCGGATTTCCCGGATTGCACGCATGACCGTCCTAGTTGATTCGGTGAACAGGCCGCAATTAAGCCCAAACCCAGTGCCGTTGATCCACTGGATGACTTCGCCCAGCTCGGAATAGGGTCGAATGACGATTACTGGTCCGAATATTTCCTGGCATACGACCTTCATGTCGGGGGTGACATCCGTGATCGCAGTGGGCTCATAGAACGCATCGCGGCGGCGCCCGCCGCACAACACTTTTGCACCGGCAGCGCGCGCCTCATCGACCCATGACTCGACCCGCTGGGCGGCGGCGCGATTGATCAGCGGGCCCACATCAGTTGCCGGATCCATCGGATCACCCATCACCAGTGCCTTCAGTGAATCGAGGAACGGTCCCATGAACGCATCGAGGATGCTCCGGTGCACGAACAGGTTTTGCACCGATACGCAACTCTGCCCGGCAAGGCGCGTGCCGTTAAGCGCGCATAGCGGCGCGGCATTCGTCACATCGGCGTCGACATGCACGATATTCGGGCCCAGACCCCCAAGTTCCAGCGTCACGCGCCGCAGGCCCGCAGCGACCTTGACCGCGATTCCGGCGCGCGTCGAGCCGGTGAAGCTGACGAAATTGACGCGGGGATCGCGGACGATCGCCTCGCCCACTGCGGCGCCGCCATGCACGACATTGAGCACGCCAGGAGCGAGTCCGGCGTCGAGGAAAGCATGTGCCAGCATCTGAATGCAGGATGGCGCCTCGGGTGGCGCCTTGAACACGACGGCATTGCCGGCAGCAATCGCCGGCCCCACCTTGTGGCACGCCATATTGAAAGGCGCGTTGAACGGGACGATAGCCCCGACCACGCCGACCGGAAACCGCAACATGACGGCGAGCTTGCCAGCGCCGAGTTCGCTGCCATCGAGCGGAACATGCTTGCCTTCGATGCGGATTGCCTCGTCGGCGCAAAAGCCTATGGTCTCGGCCGAACGCCGGACTTCCGTTCGCGCATCCTTGATCACTTTGCCGGTTTCGCGTGTGATCGCGCAGGCAATGTCGTCTTCCCGTTCGCGAATCAGCGCCTGCACGCGACGCAACAACTCCGCGCGTTGGTACCCTGGCACGGCAGCAGATGGTCTGGCTGCCACTGCCGCCTCGACAGCATCTGCCACGTCCTTTGCAGTCGCAACCGGTGCCTGCGCCACGACCAATCCAGAGTAAGAATCGACCACGTCAAACCGCTCTTCGCTGTCGCGCCACTCGCCCCCGATCAGGCAGCAAATGCTGCTTTGGTTCGACGTCCTGTCTGCACCATTCGCCCCCTGTTCCATGACCTATCGCGACTCGTTCGTGGGGAGATAGCGCTGGCCAAACGCGGGCTCGCGGTACGCCGTGGGCGGCAATTGCCAGGCGCCGGTGGAGGGAAGGTGAATGTCGCCGTTGACGTGCACGTCGAGCACTATCGGCTTGCCCAAAGCCAGCGCATGCGCGAACGCATCCTTGAAATCCTTTCCGTGCTTAACCGTGACGCCCTCGACGCCGTACGAACGCGCCATCGCCGCGAAGTCTGGGTTGTAGGGTTTGCCGTTGCGGTGAAACATGGTACTGATTTCTCGACCCTTGAACATCCCGGTCTGGATGTCGCGAATCGAGGTCCAGCCAAAGTTGTTCCAGATAACCCAGATCGCCGGGATGTCGTACTCCACCGCCGTCGACAGCACAAATGGCGTCATGCTGAAACCGCCGTCGCCGCAGACCGATACGCAGTGCCGATCCGGCGCCGCCAGCTTTGCGCCAAGCACGCCGCACACGCCAAACCCCATTCCGCCGTAGCCATACGCGTTCAATAGCGTCTGCGGACGTCGCGCCTCCCAGAATTGCATGAACCAGTTGTGATGCGCCCCCACGTCGGGCAACACGATGCCATTGTCCGGCAGCAACGCCCGGATGGCAGTCACCACCTCCAGCGGATGCAGCGGCGAAGTGGCTTCGGCGTAGCTCGGGCGGATGTGTTCATTCCACCTGGCCCGCCACTTGGCGATGTCCGCGCGCCATGCTTCGGTCTTATTGCGCGCCGGCAGACCTCGCCGCTCGACTTCCTCTAGCACCTGCCCCAGGAACGTCTTGATGTCCGCATTGATGCCAAGGGTCACAGGATAGCTGCGGCCGATCTCGCCAAGGTCGATGTCGACCTGGATTAACTTGGTAGGCGGAATATTCCATGTGTAGCCGGGAATCCAGGATGACGCGGAACGATCGTCAAACCTGGCCCCAAGGTTGAGCAGCACGTCGCAGTGCCGCGCCGCTTCATTTGACTGGTAGGCGCCGTTGCGCCCTACAAAACCCAGTGCGAGAGGGTGACGCATGTCCAGCGTGCCCATTCCATTCGGTAGAAAGACGACCGGGATCTGCAGCTTATCGACCAGCGCGGTGAGCTCCGTCCCGCCTTCGGACAAGCTTACGCCGTGTCCCACGTAAATGAGCGGACGCTGTGCGGCATACAACATGTCCAAGGCGGTTCGAACATTCTGGGGTGATGTGCCCATACTCGAACCGATATGGCCACGCTGGGAAGGTTCGTAGTCCAGCTCGCCCGTCTCTTGAAAGAGATTGAAGGGGATATCGAGATTGACCGGCCCCGGACGACCCGAGGTTGTGAGCGCCAGCGCCTGGCGCATGGCACGCGGCAGCGCCTCGACTCGCTGCGGCTGAAAACTACGCTTGACGCAGCTCCGTAGGATCGCGGGGAATTCGGTCTGATTCTGGCGGACGAGATCCTGAAATGCCCCGAGATTCGCCTGTTGGGTGGGCACGTTGGCCGTGATGGCGAGGATGGCGGACGAATCACAAAAGGCATTCGCCATGGGCATTACCATATTGGCCGATCCGGGCCCGGTCGAGGTCAATGTGGCGACGGGCTCGTGTCGCACCCGGAAATACGCGTCCGCCATGTGCCCCGCGCATTGCTCGTGGCGCGGCGAGATCATCCTGAGCTCATCCTTGCGGTCGTAGAGCGCATCGAGCAGCCCCACGTTGCCGTGACCGCAGACGCCGAAAATATACGGGACTTTTTCACGAATCAGGAAATCGACAATGTACTCACCGCCCTTTACGTTCGACATTTTTAACTGTCTCCAGATTTGGTCCGCATTACCGCATCATAACAATTGTAGTAGTGTACGCAACTACTTTTTTACACAGGCCTGCCTTCGGCCGCAGTTTTCTCATTCCGAGGACCGCGCGGACATCGCCCATCGAGCCCGGGCTGGCATCGAAGATGAAATCTCGCGCTGTCGCGCATCAGCACAGGATCGGAATCGATCACCCTTCTATCGGTTGCACGGCACGTCCCAGCTACGTAGGCCCGGCGGCCACAGCACCTGGCGGATGGTAGTTTCCGTATTGCGTCGCATCGACCGCGAAAGGAGGCGCGTGACCTGCCAGCATCCCTGCCACAACGTCGGCGATCGGCAGTGACGCAGTGATTCCAGGGCTCTCGAATCCGAACAAATTGATCAGACCCGGCAGCCCGTGTTCGCGCTCGCCCTGGAAGAACCAGTCTGCCGGTGTCCCGCCCGGGCCGTTCAGTCGCGGCCGGATACCCGAGTAGTCAGGCGTCAGCGAGTCGTCGGGCAACGCCGGAAAGTAACGCCGAACCGCGGCATAGACGTGAGCAGTGGGCCACCCGTCCAGACTGTAGTCGACCGCGTCCACCCAGGCCTCGTCCGGTCCGAACCGCCCGCGCATGGCCAGATCGAGAGTAAAGATTCCGCCTTGGCGCCACGTCTTAGGCTCGGGCACGATCAGACGGTGAAACGGTGATTTGCCGCGCAACGAGAAAAAGGCGCCTTTGGCAAGATAGATATGCGGAATCCGCTCCGGCGCCATGTCTTCGATCGCCCGCGCGACCTCGGGCGCCCAGATGCCCGCCGCGTTGATCAGGATAGCGCAGCGGATCTGCGTGCGCTCACCCGGGGCCGAGTCGACTTCCACCGCAAACTGCCCGTTCGAGCGCTGACCCGAAACGAAGGTACTGTTGAGCGCGATCATCGCCCCGTGTGACTCCGCGTCACCGCGATAGGCGAGCATCAAACCAGGCGTGTCGACGATGCCCGTCCGACGCGACCACAGCGCGGCATGGCAGACGAGATTCGGCTCCAGTTTTGCCGCGGTCGCGCGACTCAACATTTCGAGATCCGGCACACCATTGATTTCCGCGCGGGCATGCATACTCTCCAGCCAGCCGACCGATTCATCGTCAGTCGCAACAACGAGTTTGCCCACCGGTAGGTGTTCTATCCCGTGCTTGGCGCAGTACGCGTAGAGCGCTTCCCGGCCGTTGCCGCAAAGGACTGCCTGAGGCCCGCCCGGCCGGTGGTAGATTCCTGCATGAATCACTTCGTTGCTGCGTGAACTGGTATGCGTGCCACACGCAATTTCCCGCTCGAGGACGACCACATCGCGGCCATCCATTGCCAGCCGTCTCGCAATCGCAAGACCGATCGCTCCGGCGCCTACAACAAGGCAATCTGTCTCAAACACGCGCCTCCCCTTCGCCCGTTTTCATCGGATGTCAATCGTGCGGGGCGGTCGATGTCATCGAGGACCGCTCGGCAAACCCCGCGTACCACGCCGTAAGTGCTGCACGGCCGTCTCGCCAGTCCGGCTCACCTGGGGGGTGACGAAAGTCCAAGTGTCCCAGTGCGACGGCGTAGGCAATATGTCCTATCGTAACGTATTCATCGAACTGCGCCGCGTCCGCTTCCATTGCATCAACACAGCGCTGGACCACCGTACGCTGCCGCGCTATCCACCCCAGTGACTGCTCCCCGGCAGGACGGTTCCTTTCAAGGCGCACGGCAATAAATGAATCAAGCAGATGGTCGGCAAGCTGCTGGCGGCGTAGCGCTATCCAGCGCGCCGACCCCGCTGCAGGAAACAGCCGATTGCGATCATACAGACTGTCCAGATACTCGCTGATTACCGTAGAATCGTATAGTGCGATATTGTCGTCCGTAATGAGCACTGGCACCTTGCCAACCGGGTTCATTTCCGGCACCCGGGTGTCGGGCTTCCACGGATTGTCGTGCGCAATCACGATCCGGTCGACCAGGCCCTTCTCGGCAGCGACGACGCGTACCTTGCGCCCGAAGGGCGAGGCGGGGGCGGTGATCAATCTCATCGGGATTCCTGTTCAGAATGAAGAATGCTTGGCTATTGCAATGGGCAGGGCATTTTTGGAGCAACTACGCAGCAACGGCAGTTTTGCGCCACTCAGTGACATAGGCGACAAGCCCGCGCTGAATATCGTGGCGTGGCGTAAACCCAAACTCCGCACGGGCACGGGCGATGTCGAGCGCGCCCTTTAGTGGAATGCGCACACCGGGACTGAACTGCCGCCGCCCGGGTCCAACCGAAATGTCGGCTTCTGGAACGAGAGCGCGAACCATCTGGACCAGTTCACCATCACTCACCGATTCCCCGCTTGCGATGTTGTAGACATCGTAACGGTGCACGGGGTGATCCAGAGCCAGAAGTATAGCGTCGACGACATCATCGACATAGGTGTAGTCGGTAACTGTATCGGCGCCTTCGGCAAGATGCAGTGACCGGCCGGCGAGCGCTGCATTCAAATAGTTCATTGGTGGCCGCGGGCGATCGAGTTGCACACCATAGACCCACGAGGTGCGCAGGTTGATGCATTCCAGTCCATGCATTTCCCGGTAGGTCCGGCCGAAATGTTCAACCGCGAGCTTGGTGACGCCGTAGGCCATCAGCGGCAACTGGGGATGCTCCTCGTTGGCAATTGGGGTGCGGAAATCCCCGTAAACTTCCTCTGAACTCATGTGAATTACGCGCTTGGCGCCGTACAGACGCATGGCCTCGAACACGTTTAGGCTACCCTGAACATTCACGCGCAGGATATTCGCCGGACTTCCCAACGATGCGGGAACGCCGACGATTGCCGCAAAGTGGAGCACAGCTTCAGGGCGATGGACGCTGAACACCTGCGCCAGATTGGCGAGGTCGGTAATATCGCCAGCAACCGGCGCCACATTGCAGTTGATCCTGGCAAAATCGCGAAGATGCGCACTTATCTGCGTGTCAAACGCAATGACAGTATCGCCGCGGGTGGCGAGCCTGCGAATCGTCTCAAATCCGAGAAACCCATTGCCGCCAGTCACCAAAATTCGCATACTAAATTTCCTGTCGGTTAAATACACCCGATCTCAATCGACGCAACCCAATCGACGCAACCTTTGGACACGTGGCTGGCTCCATCAATCAATATCCACGCGTAAAAACCTCCGAGACGAACCGCGCCGGATGGTGTAAAGTTCATTATACTACTTAATAGTAGTGGTCTGAACAGCTACTGTTTTTTTGACCGTCGGCTATACGCGGAGTAGCGCAGCCTTGGCCGGAGATAATGGAGATCTTCCAGGAATGAGTGACACCACGTACGTCATCAATACGTTTTCCTATATCTGGCGGCAACCGGTTCATGAATGCATCGGGCATCTTGCCGACCAAGGCTACCGCGAATTCGAGGTGCTGCTAACGGCCCCGCACTTGTGGCCGGTGAACTTCGACTTCGCGGCGCGCCGCAGTCTCGCGCAGACAGTCGAACATAGAGGCGCGCGAATCTTGTCATTAAACGCCGGGGGTTTCGACTACAACCTGGCAAGCCCTGCGGAAAACGTTCGTGCGTTCGCGCGCAACTATCTGATCGCCGCGATGGATCTGGCAGCCGACCTTGGCGTGCGGGACATTGTCATGGCCCCAGGAACCGGGCGCCCGCTGATGCCGCCTCCCAAGGAAGCAATGCTTGGCTGGTTCCGCGCTGGCATGGAGAGTCTGGTTCGCCATGCCGAATCGCGGGACGTCAGGTTGTTGATTGAAAACGTCCCGTTTTCATTTCTGCCTCGGATCGAGGGTATTGTTAAGGCAATTGGCGACTTTCCAGCGGACCGAGTTGGCGTTGTCTATGACGTTGCCAATGCCGTCTTTGTCCGCGAAGATCCTGTCGAAGGGCTGCAGCATGTTGCCTCGAGACTGCACCTGATCCATTTGTCGGATACGCCACTCGACGTCTGGCGCCACGATGCAGTCGGGACCGGCGTAGTCCCGTTCGAACGCGTCGGGGCTGCGCTACGCGAACTCGACTATAGGGGTCCTGTCGTACTGGAAATCATTTCCCCGGACCCGGATCGCGACATCCGGGAAAGCATAGCCGTCCTTGGCCAGCAAGACTGGTAAAAGATGCAACAGCGATGAGGCCCGTCACGCAGCCGTCTCCCTCTTTTGCGGAACAAGACCAGATAATAAGTTCATTTCAGTTGAGGTATAGCGAAGTAATCGGTCTGCGGCGCAGGCCCATTACTTCGCTTATGCCTCGTTGGAAACATAGCTCCTCGTTCAGACTCATACCATATTGTTGGAAGAGACTGGAATTTGACCCGGGGTACAGAGGTCGAGGATACTTCGGGTCGTACCCTTGAAATGTCTATCCTTAACGGAGCAAACCATGCGGTTCAAGAACGTGCTGGTAACAGGGGCCGGGGGGTTGCTCGGCAGTTACGTCGTGCGCGACCTAGAGTCACGAGTTCGGGTGTCCGGACTCGATCTCGTGCCTGCGGATTCCAAGATACCCTTCACTCAAGGCTCGATCGAGGATCCGCAGGCCGTTTGGGCGGCTATGAGGGGCCAGGACGCGGTCGTTCATATCGCGGCACGCCCTAACATCTGGAGCGGTGCTGGCCATGAGATAATCCGTACGAACGTCACCGGCACCTGGAATGTGCTCGAGGCTGCGGAACGGGCGGGGGTCAGGCGCGTGGTGCTGACGTCGAGCGATTCCGTGGTCGGATTCACCATCAGAGAAGGGGCGATGATCCCGCCTTCGTATCTGCCCGTCGATAGTGCGCATCCTCTGCGCCCCACTGACGCTTATGCGCTCAGCAAGGAGCTTTGCGAGGAGATGGGACGCAGCTTCGCTGATCGCGGCAAGCTCGAGGTCGTTGTGTTGCGGCCCGTTTATGTGCTCTACCCCGAATTCGAATGTGAGGTCAAAGCGCGCGCAGCCGACCCCAAGGGCTACAAAGGACCCGCAGCGGGCGCGCGCCAGCCGGCAGGCGGTGGCCCCATGTGGCACTATGTCGATCCGCGTGATCTGGCGCGTGCCTACCGCCTCGCACTCGAGGCTGCAAGCCCCGGCTTCGGCCCCTACTTTATTTGTGGGCGCACTACGATTGCGCCGGAGCCGACGCTTGATCGTCTCGCTGCTCATTTGGGACGTTGTCCCGAGTTGAAGCGCCCCGAAGTTTATGCCGAGAACCCGTTCGCTCCGCTCTATGATCTGTCGGCCGCACGCGAGAGGCTGGGATTCGTCGCCGAGCACGACCTGCGCGGCCTGTTTTGTCCGCTTCCGACAGCATGACCGTTTTTCACACAGCCCATCTGCGCGCACGCGCCGATGCCGTTGACCGGTACAAAAGACGACTGCTGCAGCACACCCGAACGAGTCTCGAGCGCGAACCCGGTGGCTGCCTCGGATTCGACGTCCACCAGGATCGTAGCGACCCCGCGCTATTCCTGCTGATCGAGACCTATCGCGACCAGGCCGCGCTCGACGCCCATCGCAGCTCCGAGCACTTCCAGGCCTACAAGCAGGACACGCAGGATTGGGTCATCGAGAGGACGTGGTGGTATTGGCGGCCGCTGCCGTTGCCGCCGGACTGATGTTGATGGAGCACGATCGAGTAGCCGCTGGCCAGCACACAAAATGAGGAGGTGTTGAATTGGCTGCGCAACAAAAAAAGACCCGTCAAGTCGTTCCGTCCGCGTCACGCAAACGTAGTCAGGCGCCGCGCAGCGGAAACAAGAGAGCCGGAGCCAGCTCCGCCAAACAGCGCGATGGGCTAGCACAAGAACTTCAGGGCCTGGGCTTCTCCGACTACGAGGCGCGTGCGTACATGGCGCTTCTCGAGTCCAGTCCGGCGACAGCCTACGAAGTCAGCAAGGCCGCTGGTCTGCCGCGCGCGAACACGTATGGTGCGCTTGAGAGCTGCACGGAAAAAGGGGCGGTACAACCGTTCAGCCAGCGGCCTATCCGCTACGTACCTGTTAACCCGCAGGAGCTACTTTCCCGCATCGCCGAAGACACGGCAGCGCGATGCAAACAATTGGCTTCGCGCCTGAGCCTGGTCAAGACTGACGAAAGTCGGGAGTTTGTCTGGAACATAGACGGTGAAAAGAAGGTCAACGCGAAGATTTCCGAGATGATTCAGGAGGCCAGGATTCATGTGTGGATAAAGGCCCATGAGGACGTGATCGACGCGCATCATGCCGAGCTGCGCGAGGCTTCGAACCGCGGCGTCGGCATTCTTATTATCCTGTTTGGCACTGACGGGCGCCGCTTTCGGTTCAATGACAATGCTCAGGTGTACCTGCATGAGGGAAACGGCGTGCGCGTGGGAAACGCTGATAATCTTTTCACCATCGCGACGGATTTTAAGACCGCATTGACTGCAAATATGCACGGGGAAGTTCATGCTGCCTATACGCGCAGCGAACCGATCGTGACATTGGCCGAGTCCTTGATCCGGCACGACATGTATATGGCGGAAATTTTTCTGCGGTTCGGGCCACAGATCGATGAGACATTCGGCCCATTTCTGCTGACGCTGCGCCGCAAATACTTCTCGCCGGATCAGCTTGCCCGCCTGAATGAAATGCTGGGCCAAATATTGCCAAACGGCGCGCGGTACGGAGTGAAGGTGGCAGATGGCGGCACCACCTGAATGCCAACAGTGGCGCCGAGTCCTCGAACTGGGCGCGGGTGGTCGCGCTGAAAGCGACCTTCGGCGATAGATGGTCGCTCGCCATCAGCGCCACCGTCTTCCCCGCGAGGATGCGCACGCCGTCCATCTCGCAGTCGTTGGCCAGCATCCGCGTAAAGCGAAGGTAAGTCGGGCGCGACCGAGACCATGCCGCCGCCAGCGACCCAAAAACAACAGGCATCATGGAGAATTTCCCGCCACCCACCAACAAGACCGTCCGTATCGTCGGCGCCTTTATCGCAGATCAGTGGCTGGACGCGACAGCAGCGAATTTCCCGGGCCGCGACGCTTGGCCGGCCGGTCCTGGCCGATAGTACGCACTGAGCCACCGTGCCGCATAGCGGACCTACGTCACCCACACCCGCCCGATTCGCCGCAATTACTTCACCGCGCGAGCCGCGCTCGAATCCGAGTCCACCCGCTCCCGCAGTTCCCTACCCACCTTGAAGTGCGGGACGAATTTCGCCGGCACCGGCACCCTCTCCCCGGACTTCGGATTCCTGCCTATGCGCGGCGGGCGGTGGTTAATCTGAAAACTGCCGAAGCCGCGGAACTCGATGCGCCGGCCGTTGACCAGGCTCATGGTCATGGCATGGAGCAACTCATTGACTGCGACCTGGACGTCCTTCGGGGTCAGTCGTGGATAGTGCTTCGCCAGCTGGGCGATTAGTTCGGATTTGGTCATGCGAGATTGGACGAGGTGTTCACGAACGCGGATCTCGTTCCGGATTTGCCATCCGGCGTTTTCTGGCCTTCGCTTCGGCCGTGTTGGTAGCCGAAATTTCCCGGCCATAAGCGTCACGACTGCTGATTCCAACCTTGGTAGCCTCGATGCTCTTGACGCAACGCCAACGCTTGCCGGTCTTGGTCAATATCTGGCGCATCTCTTCGACAGGGTGATGGGTGCCGCAGTGGTAGCAGAAAGCCGTTTGAGGCATCAGTATTTTGACCGTGTGGGTTGATGGGCAGCGTTGGGCTGTTCGTAATGCCGATGGACCATGCGCAGGGCGAAACAGCGGTGCTTCAAGCGCCAGCGTATCACGGCTTGAGTGTTGGATAAACGCACAGCCAAGGAAAGGGGGCGTAATCGGATAGCGGTTTCGGCTATCGACGCTTAAGGCAGTGTTAGAAATTCGCTCCAGTGCCCAGATTCATCCTGTTTGGCGCGCCATTTCCATCTGGGAGTTACGACGCCGCGCATAGCACAGCTCAACGCGCGATAATTCATATTAACGCAGCTCAGAAATCAGACAATGACGGGAAACTGCTGTGTCTACCGCACACGCGGACAACGTGATCGTGCATAGTCGCGGTATTCGTACGACCGGGTCTCGAGACGATGCTTTACGCGGCGAGTTGAAGAGGCGCTGGATTAAATGGACGGATAAACAACGGCCGCGAGAAGTGTGTCCTTCGCCCCACCTGGTCGCACGCGCCTTCCGTTAGTGCCTCGACACGATTATCTAGGGCGCGACTGGACTCCGAAAATCAGTCCCTGGCGTGTCAACCGCTTTGGGGCGAGAAAATATGCATTTTCTTGGACCAAGAACTCATTCAGAGCGATGTCGCTTCTAGCCTCCGGAATACGAAAGATATCGACGCCATGCTCGAGAAGAAGCTTGCGAGCACGCTTCACCGGAGGATACTGCCGACTACGACGCAGATTGCACCCCTGTGCCCAAACGTCGTAACACGCCTGTGCACCTGCATTAAGGCCATCCAGATGCTCGCGGGCCAACGTCTGTTTAATCGCCCCCTTCAGATTGAGCATATCCAGGCGCTCCAGGAGCTTCTCCCGGACGCGCGCGGGGGTCCAATCAGCGGCATCTTCAAGGTAAAGGCGATGAAGCTCTCGAGCGCGCCACGTCACTTCAAAGCGCAACAGGGTCTTGGCGTACTGCATGATTAGATCCCGCTGCGCAACGGAATCCGCAATTTTGTGCCGCTTCTTCTGCAGTTCCAAATACTTGGCGTAAAACTTCTCGGCAACACGCTTCGAATGCTTCTGGTGGTATGTCGATTCGAAATCGTTCTGCCCTTCACTTGCCCACTCGCGGCCCTCCGCGCGCAGATGTTCCGAGCACGCTTCCACCACGGCAACAACATCTTCTAGTGAAGCTAGACGAAAGCTGCATGTGATGTCCAGACGTCCAAGTCGAATGCGTTTGTCCCTAACCTGCCGACGTTCACGTGAACCGAATCCCAGCCCGAGCCGCTGATAGATGAGATCGAGGACCGCAAGGCAAAGATATTCGACTCGGTTGCTGCCGAACACATTGTGCCCCTGCAATAGCTTGGGTATAGACGTTTCGATGCAAAGTTCCCTGTCTTCCAGATTAAAAAGCACCTTGGGGTTATCGTATTTGAATGGATGCATCAGATAGAACGCATTGCCGTATAACTTGACCTCATTTCGCTCGAGAGTATTTTTATACTGCAATCTATCTAGGGAATCTCTGATTAAGTCCACCGAAGTGAACGGGTAAACGTTAAGCGGTTCATGA
>VFSW01003242.1_pt1 | contig 24421 bp, 31 predicted proteins | sample 5358111 | NCBI WGS metagenome assembly VFSW01 (sample SAMN11554181, study PRJNA540505) | mine drainage metagenome | isolation source: sediment from site ElyBrook_90M | place: USA: Ely Copper Mine, Vershire, VT | collected 2017
GTTCTATCCGATTGCACCGAGGTTTTCCTGTGTTAGAAGGGTCGAACATTGATGGAGGGCTAAAAGATGAGTGATTCTTTTGATTGGGCGAGAGAGGACAAAGCAATGCTCGCAACCCTCGACAGTAGTTCCAAAACTATCTACGTGGTATGTTTCACTGGAAGAGGTATCAAGCCCCTCTATCGTGACATCAAAACAGGCGCCCGTGGCATGGGGAATGGGAGGCTCCTCCGAGCGGCGAAGTTCCACATGCGTAACGAGGGAAGGTGTCTCGATGGCAGATCGTGGGTTTCCCTCTACGACGGAGGATACCGCAAATGCGAGGTCTTTCGAGACACTGGTGGGAGCCAGCCGTTGCAGGAGACAGGTATAAAATTCATGCTTGGAGGGACAAATGTCTGACTACATCTGTGGGGACTATGACGATGCGCCTCCGCAGGTAAAGAAGATCGCGGATCTCATGGCAAAGAGCGCTCAGCAGGTAAGCCCGGACATTTTCGATGCTGTCCACGTCGGCCACTACAGCGACCCTACGGAACACTACGTCATCGGCGATAACTATGAGCGCTGTAATTTCTCCATCGTTCTCATCCTCAACGATAACGGAAGTGGAGAATGCTGGTACACACGGGATGTACTCGACGGAGTTGACGACCCACTCAAAGGGCAAGAGTACGCCGAATGTCTCGCGCGTACATTTTACGGCTAACAAGGAGACCGACAAATGGCATCAGTCACATTCTATGTCCACACGGCCGAAGAGGATGGCAACGGCAATAACATCCCTCCCGAGAAGGTTCGTGTGAGGAAAATATCGAAGAGAGGAGCACGACTGTTGGCCAACTTCATCTACGAGGAGGCTGCCAAGATTCCAGTTACTGTGAGTCTCGACGACAGGTCGGCGAAGCACTTGTCAATGAAGAACAGGACACAGTACGACGCAGACCAACATGGAGTTCCGGCCTCGGAGACGGCTGATCTGGGTCTGGCACACTGAAAGATGGGTCTGTCTGTACGAGGACCCAAAAGGAGGAATCATGACACAATCTGCTGAGTTCTACATGGTGCAGGCACAACGCAACTGTGGGCACATGCTCAAAGTGCCTGCTGCTGGCGCAGAAGGAGGCACACTATGCATAGGGTGTGCGTCGGACGCTGCACGGCAGTATGCCCACCACATGGAGAGTAAGTTTGTCCTCAACAGAGACGACGAGGACCGTCCAGACCCAAGTGGGGATCATCCTTTGGAGTGGGCGTTGCGATGAACAAATCAATCTCCGAGCGAAGGTTTCCTGTATCTTCGTGGGAGGTGCTGCGGAGTGTAAGAAGTGTATCAAACTCCGCATGGGAATGACAACGGACAAAGACTGGCGGAAGCCTGGCGCGTCCGTAAGATGATCGGCTATCAGGAGAGGACTGATGAGTGACGTGAGCAACGAGGCCGAACCGTTGACCGACGCCGAGATCGAGAGAATCGAGCATCGCTTTGCGGGCTGGCTGGATACGTCGAACTGGATACCGCAGGCGATGGCCGACACGAGGAATAGACCTGCGTATTACGCGACGGCTACCGCCGCGATTGGCTGCATGAAGCGAGACGCAGATAGGCTCATCGCCGAGATCAAGGCGCTGCGCGCCGAGCGCGACCTCGTGCGCGGCGCGATGCGTGCGCAGGACGAGCGGGAGGAGGCGCCGACGAGCATCTCGTACCTGGGTGCAATTGGCCCGATCTGGAGCGCCGTTTCCGGCGCGGTCGGGTTTCGCCGGTATCGCGCCGAGAAGGCCGAGCGCGAGCGGCTGGCGGCGATCGTGGCGCAGGCGCGCAGCGTAACGAAGGAGGGTGTAGACTAAGTGTGCGGCAGTAGAGAGTAACCACTCTCATCTTACACTAAAAGGAGATCGAAAATGCGTGACACCATCCTCATCCTTCTGTTAGCGATGAGTACAACTGGATGTCATTCAATGGGAGGACCGCGGTCACAGTCGTCTGACATCTGGTACAGAATGCCAGCACAGAACGGCTGCACACTGTGGTTCATGGACGTACCTGGCGGGAGAATCTACCGTACAGAAACCTCGGACAGCATTACTTTCATCCCCATGAACGACACACCGTTGCAACTGTACCCTCCACAAACGGACGGCAGATAGCAAAAGGAGAGACATCATGCTTCCCACTCACTGTTCAAAATGTAGTTTACCGATTGAGCATCGAACACCCAACAGAGATGATGCACAAGTTGATGGTTTCTGTAGGTGCAGGGGGCAGCCTCGACGTTTCAAGGTCGTCCTTCTTCTCACGACGGACTTGAACGATATCCACCGGACGAGGGATCTCAATCATCTTGAGATAATGGACGACCTCGTTGATTGCTTAGGGCAGTCCACGATCGGTGATTACATTGTAACAAGCTATGATGAAATTCTCCAAAAGAAGGGATCGATCTATTAGTCGTCCATCTCACCTTCTTTCGTGTGATAGACGATGGAATCGTAGGCTGTAATGTGGTGTACTCCCATTGCTGTCAGTCGTGCGAAGAAAACCTTGTCTCCATAGGCAACAACATCCTCGAAGGAATCCCCCGCGATGTTGCCCTCTGGGAAGAGCCCTGCTAATAGTGCCACTTCCTTGTAGATAGCACAAGGCATGTAGGCTCCTCCCGCTCCTGTCTTGTTGCACTGAATCTCAGCAGCATACTGCAGGAATGCTCCCTCGTTGAAGTCCCGTGGATGGGAGCCAAACTCTCTGTGGATGGCAGCTGAGAGCACTTCGAACCTTGGGTGCTTCCTCTCAACGAGTTGCGAGCACACGACCGTCCTCCGTGTTACCCGCCTCACAAGGTTCTCAAGCCAGTTAGGCGAGAAGAACATGTCGCTGTTCACAAGGACAACAACGGTACCCTGCGCCAACTCGATCGCCCTGTTCCATGCGCGGTAGACACGGTGGATGTACTCAGGAGCACCAATCCCCATCTCAAATAACCTCTTAGGTCCACGTTTCGCATTCACGTGGACATGATGCGGATAGCCTCGTGCCTTGAGATGGGCGAGTACCTCCGGCGTGGCGTCATTTGCGACGAAGTAGAAATCAGCATCTCCTCCGGCAATGAGAGGAGTGTGTTTGTGGATGGACTGGTAGACTGAATCTGCATAGGCAGTCGAACGATAGATGAGACAGGCAATCGATATCTGTGCCATCCTACGTCTCCAGACCAAGGTAAGAGGACCATTGCTTCTTCGCACTCTTCCTGTCCCAGCCCAACCGGATGACGTCTTCTCGTGGGTTCCGCGTCGGAACAAACTCCCGTTCCGTCAGCATGACGAACGGGAGGTTACATGCCATTGCCTCCCATTCTACCATGTAGAATGGTTTGAGCCTCCCGCAGCACACGAAGAAGTTCGCAGCGTTCATGAGATCCGCAAGTACCTTCTGCGGCACCTTTGTAAAATGAGTGGCAGGGAACGGGAAGTCCTTTTCCTGTCCATTCTTCCATACGATGATCCAGTGGACGTTTGGTTTCGTGCGGGCATAATCAACCAGTTTATCAAAACCCTTCATGGGATGTCCTGTCCCTACCCAGATCCCAACTGCACTTCCATCTGGGATCTGGTACTTCCAACGCAACACTCGCTTCTCGACGTAGATGGGAGTGAAGAGGTCCGTGTCCACGCCAATGGGCAGGACGTCGATGTGCCCCAAGTGCTCGTAGAACTGGAGCATGTATGGGCTCGCTAGGGTCCTGTAGTCGCTAAGTTTCCCGCAGCTGTTGATACGGGAGATCACTCCGTCCCATTCGTTGGATTGGAGGGATCTCCGCATTTCAGGGTGCAACTCCCACAAAAGGGCCACACTCTGGGATTTGCCAATACAATGGGCAGGTCCCAACGTCGAGTAGCGGAGGACGATGTCTCCATCCTCTGCGTTCTTAGCATCTGGTAGTCCAAACACAGATGTTGGGAACTCTCTCTTGAACCAAGTCCAGAATGTATCCTCACCCAGTCCACTTACGACCTCTGCGCTGAGGTATATCATCTGGCATGTCCCTTCAAGAGGATAGTGTGGAGTGTCGGAAACTTCTGCTGGAGAACCTTGTGGTAACCACACTTCCAGTGTGTGTCTGCCACGTAGTAAGCCTGCGAGCAAGGGTCAGTGAACACCTGGAAACTACCCTCGGCGAAGAATGTCCGATGTGTCGGATCGTCCGTAATCCCGAGAGGTACCTGAATGTCATAATGCCCGTCAGGAATGAGCACTCGGTAAACCTCAGACATCACGAACAGGAAGTCCGTTGGGTCCAGATGTTCCAAGAAGTGGTATGCACGTACTTCTTCTATGCTGCGGTCCGAGTAAGGCAGTCCACGACGCACGTCTCGGACGACGTCTGGCTTAACGGACGGGTCGATGTCAATGTTCACGAAATCTTTCTGTGGGTAAATGCCAGATCCTATGTTGATCCTCATGTTCTCCTCTCCAGTGCTTTGCGTACCCAGCACTCTGGCAGTTCTGCGGCGCTCTTTACATTCAGGAATGGTTTGCTCTCCTCACTCCCACCATACCAATGGAGGCCGATCTCCTCCTCGGAGAACTTTCCTGTCTCTGTCCAGAGGGGGCGTACCTGGTTCCTGCTCGATCCTCTATAGAAAGCCTCCGATGGAATCCCGCCAAACTGCACCCCCCTTGAAATGGTGTTCCAGTGCTTTGCAATCAGACATGTCCCGTGGCTCTGATAGTTCTCTGACCGAGCCTCTGTACGGGATACGGTGTAAAGACTGTTGAAGAATACCGAACCGGACGCTGCCGCCAGCACACCAATCGATATGTTGACCTTGGCTCGGACTCGACCATCTGTTCCTCTCATGCGTCCACAATGCCAGATTGGCGTGCCCATATCGAATGTGAGCCAAGCGTCCCTCTCCTCTTGGAAGAGTGGCTCTATGGAGTGAATGAAGATCACGTCTGTGTCTGCATACACTCCTCCGTACTTCGAGAGGACGTACCAACGCCAGACGTCGCTACGGGCTGCTGCGGGCAAGGCTGGGTTGCTGATGTCGTCCAAGACGACACGTACTCCAAGAGGGGCACTGTGGGGCTCTGTGACGCCTAGAACGACCTCCCAAGTGGGATGGCATCGCTGAAAGGATATGAGTGCTTGCTCCCGTAGCCAAGGGAGAGGTCCAGATCCTCCAGACCAGTAGAAGAATGCAATGTGAGGTATCACGAAACCCAACCAAAGTAATAGATGTTTTTGTGGTGTGGACCCTCAACGTGCGGTCGGGCGATGCTGAGCCTCGCTAGGGCCTCGCTAATCGACCGTGGCGTCTCGCAGATGTCGAGCCGATCACGTCGGCGCCATGATCCCTTGCGCCGCGAGCGCCGCCACGGCCTGCGCGCGCATCTGCGCCTGGACCTGCGCCTCGTAGGCCGCTTCGGCGGCGATACGCGGATCGGCGACCACGCGCGGCGGCGATACCGAGGTGTCCAGCACGTAGCGTGTGGCAGTGGCGCTCGGGTGCGCCGCCACCTCCACGACCCCAGGTTGGGTATGTGGCCTATCCTGTATGTCTGTCACCGACCCATCCGCGTGTAGAACTCCGCTTGTCATGACTCGCTCTCCCATCCTGCCAACTGGATTTTGACGCCGCCCGATGTATACCCGCCGGACGGATCATATATCTCCCATTGTATTAGCCCAGCAGACAGGGCCGGGAATCTCACGAACGCAACGTCATCCGTGTTATAGTTGCCCGAGGTCGTCACCATGTTGACGAACCAAATAAGATTGCCGGACATATCCTTCAACTCCACCCCCACGACATAGCTACCCGTATTGATAACAATATTCAGGGTGGATATAAGATAGACATGCGCGGCCGTTGGTGGTTGGTACGGGGCCATCGAGAGCGTGTTCCAGAAAGCATACGTACCAAGAGTTAGGACGTTCACCGGCGACACATAGACGCTTCTCCTCCTACCCGTACCTATGCACTGGAAGTACGTGATATTCGCAGCCGTGTTCAGAAGAATCTCGCACGGAATCCGTCTGAACCCAACCCCAGGAGAATTCACGTTTGGCGTCGTCCTCTGAAGCGAGAGGAACGGCCCAACCGATCCGCCCACGTTCCCCACGTACAGATACCCGGTTGCGGCCTGAGAACTGGAGGGGCTCGGGACGGCTCCAAGGGTGACGGTAGAACCAGACGCATAAGTCCCTAGAGACACCGCACAAACCCATGTGCTAGAAATACTGTCTATCGTGTTGACGACGGATATAGCAGACGATCCTATCCCAACCGTCACGCCTTCGGCACGAAAGAGAACTGTGGCGGACGATATGTTTCCGCCGGGGAATGCGGCAACTATTGTGCATGAGGTGTCGCTGGAGATGGCCGTTACGCGGGACCATCCATATGTCGTTCCGGTTCCGATCATATCGCCCACGGTCAACTGAGACGTGAACAGAGTTCCAACTCCCGTGACCGATGTTCCACTGGATGTCATGGTTCCGGTCAGGGTGTAGGACGGATAAGACACGTTGTTGTAAACCCCAGTTCTTGATATATAGAAGTCTGTCCCGCCGCCCGTTATCGTATTTCCCGAACACGCAGCCGAGGTCGTCCCAAGAACTCTCTGGTCGGTGCCCCCACCCCCAGACACGTACCCGGTCTGCGTGACAGATACGATGGTGGAAGTGGAAAGGTCCGTGGTGTCGTCCGATGATCTGGCCTTCCCAACCCCGACGCTAATACTGGTGGCGCTGACCCACGTTACCGGGAAGCCCTCCAGGTAGGAGGTCGGCAGCGCGACGCCCGTTGTGCTGCCGGTTCCACCGTTCGCGATCGGAAGAACGCCGGAGACGCCACTCCCGAGCGATACATCGGTTGTGAGCGCGCTCGCTGGAATCGCGATGGCCGTGCTCACTGCGCTGGTGACACGGCCCTTGGCGTCGATCGTCACGGCCGCAACATGCGCCGCGTCGCCGGTCGTGCCGGCCGTCGCCACCGTGGCCAGCGTCGTCGCAACCGCGCCCGCACTCGTCGTGATGTCGCCCGTTAGCGCCGGGAACTGCGCGGCCCCGAGGTAGCCCGAGCCGTCGAGCTTTGGGACGCCGCTCGCGACGTTGACGCCGGCCACGGCCGTCCCGTTGATCTTTGCAATGACGGCTGCATCTGTTGTACCTGTGAGGTCGCCCCCGAGTGCTTGAGGAGCAACAGTAACAGGTGGAATCATCGTAGGGTCGAGGAGGCCGGACCCTCCAAGGAGAGGGACATAGTTTGCGAAAGCAGGACCACCTACAGGAGATGCTGGGAAGCTGTAGTTGTTCACAGTCCCTTATCCTCCTTGCGAAAATGACTCTCATGCATGAGGACTATTGCAAAAGCGTCCCCATCTCTGACTTTCGTGGTTTCCTCATCGTAGAGGACGCGACATGTCATGGGACGCCCGTAGACGTCTCGTTCGACGATCCTCATAACAACAGCACCGTACCGTGCAAGTTTCTTGTTGAATGGATTTTTACTCACAAGCTCCTCAGATGAAGTTCTTATGGATTCCCTGATCCTGTCCAGCAATGGATGCCACTTCCTCTGGAGACATCGACAAGAGGTCCAGTGCACGTTTGTTCCGCATTTCGTAGAGGCATGGAATCTTGCAGACCTTCCTGGCATCATGCCTCGCGAACCACTCTGCCTTTGCCTCCCACAACTGCTGGAACGATTGCTCCTTGATGGAACCTATCAGACCCTTCGGATTGAAGGCCAGAGTGCAGCAAGTGTAAACCTGCTGATCTCCCCCCACTACACACAGCACTTCCTTCACTGCGCAGTAGCGGTAATCCTGCGTCTGGTTCTCGATATTTTTCGTCCGTTCGCTCACGAGGTCGTTGATCTGAATCTTGTCACCAAAATCGTATTTGGCCTCTCCGAGTTGAAGAGCGACCTCTCCGAGAGAGCCTTCGGGGAACCGAGAGAGATGCTGAGGAGTGAAGGCAAGTGCCACGCGAATGTTGTCGGCTCCACACGCGACAGCCTTCTGAATGCCGTCATAGACGCCCTGGTAGTTTGAGTGGTCGATGACGTAGCCCACTCCCACTCGCTGCTCGATGTCTGTCTTGAGACCTGCCAAGAGAGACACTGCACGCCATGCCAGTGTCCAATGGGATGACGGCACACGCCGCGTCTTGGCATACGTTTCAGGGTCCCCTGCATCAATGGACACTCGAGCCCACTTCCAGTTCGTCAGGCCGAACGCTGCAGCCCGTGTGGGAGTGAGGGCAGTTCCGTTCGTCACGAGTGCAAGATCTGCTCGCCACGAGGCCATCTCAGCGAGGAAGTCGTCCACATGGGGGTAGATTAGGGGCTCGCCACCACCTGTGAGTTCGATAGCACAGACACCCATTTCACGCCAATCTCGGATGCATTCCAGCATCTTCGCACGGGGCATGTAGTCGTCGGACATGAGTGCCATGTTCTTCCAGCCAAGCTGCTCAGGACCATCGGTACTAAGACGATGACCGTAGGAACAGAAACCACACGACTGGTTGCAAGCCAATGCAGGCATGAAGTGGATCTGTGTGGGGCTCTGGTGCTTGCCTTCGCGCATCATCTGTAACGCTTCGGGATGATGCACAAGCTTCTGCACCGAGTAGGGAAGTGGACGGTCCATTTTCAATTTTCCTCTCTACACGCCGGGGTAGTACATGTACTGCGGAACCTTGCTATGTCCCGAGCGTGCCTGATGCACGGCACGCACACGGCGCAAATGGTGGGACGATCCTTTGTGATGGGTAGACGCATGGTGCCTCGTTGCATGATGCACACTGCTATGATGATGCGAAACAGAATGGTGTACTGCTCGCACATGATGTGAAACATGATGTGTCAGGTGGTGCGTTACTTTATGAATGCGATGGAGGATGTGATGCGACATAAGCTGCCCTCCTTGCTCTCGCTACAGCCTGCCACTCGTGCGCATCGAACTGATGAGCACGTGTGACGGTAACCCGTTCATCGTGTGCATTGTACCAGCAGAGGGGTTCTGCCACTCCTACAATCGGGAGGTTCCACCTCCAACACACTTCCTCGACTCTAAGCCAGTGATCGTAGTCATGGCTGATGCGTCCGCGATGCTGTCCTGCCTCTACCCATACATCTGTACGGATCAGGAAGGCGGGTCCGAAGAAACAGTTCACATTGTTGATGAGATGGTTCGGATCGTATGAAGTGTAGTGAAACACAGCTTTGTTCTCAGGCTTGACATACCAGAAGCCTGCGTACACAACCCCTGCTGTGTTCTCGACCATCACCTTCGCGAGTTTGGAAAGACTATCCCTCATCATCGTGTTATCGGAACTGATCCAGGTAAGTGCATCAGGTACGTCTCGACTGCGCCTCAGAAGGTTCACTCCGTGGTTGATGGCCTCAGCAGTACCTACATTACTCCGCAGGGAAACCACTCTCACAGATCGGAGGGTCTCCAATATCTTCGATGTCCCATCTGTGGAGCCGTCATCAACGATGACAAGGGATGAATCTCGATGGGTCTGCTGGAAGTAAGAAGCCAGTGCTGCAGGCAACCATTTCTCTTGATTGAATGTAGGCATTACCACGCCGATCTTCATGACGGCAGTCCTCGCATACGCTTTCGCCACCGACTTGCTTGCATGTGCTCGATTACAGGCTCACAGTCATATTCCGGCGAACCTGAGTTGGAGTGCTGAGCGAGGTCGTAAATCCATGCGTACTCGACTGGTAATTCCACTCGTTGGATGCCGTTCAGCCTCATGGCCTCTTCCATGCACACTTGATCGGTTGCTGTTGGCTGTAGTTTGACCTGTTCCTGCCATGCTGTCAAGAACGTGTCACGCTGCATACCCTCTCGGAGGTAGACGGTGCCCGACAAGGCCCCAGAGCGCCCCAACTCGCCCCGCCAGTAGTGGAAGGCGAGGTCATAGCGCAGATCCTCAAGCAAGCGCGGGTAGCGTCTCATGCGGGCGTCAGCGTCGAGCCAGCAAATAGCTCTATTTGAGTGTGCTTTGGACATTTCCGCGAGGAACCACGGCTTGTGGTTCGTGTTGCATTCCCACGTCCCGAGGTTGGTCACCATCACGATGCGATAATCCAGTTTCCAGAGTTGCAGGGTGCGAGCGAGGTCGAACGCCTCTTTCTGGTAGAAAGGGTCAGTGAAGTAGGACACGAAGATTGGCATCTTCGGAGACGATTCCCCCAGTCTGATCCATTCTTCTTTCATGTGTAGAACTTCCAACGCGAGTCAGTGATGGATGTAATCGTGGACGCCCCACAAACCACAGTGGCAAGCGGAAAATACTTCGTCGTGGGGTAGCTAGGGAATCCAGTAGTGTTGATCACCAGCGCTCCAGCCGACGAGATGTAGAGGTAATTCGTCGAGGAGGGAGTAAGTGCTGTCGCCCCCACTCCTGCATAGTTGATCACCACTCCATTGATCAGGCCGTTGATAGCTGTGACGTCAACGTTGCAACCTCCAGCAGGGTCTTGGTAGACATTCCCTCCTTGATCGAGGGTATTGAGATGTGCTGCGTTGAGGTCAGATCCAGGTGTCTCCCCGTCAACAAAACGCGTCGATGCTCCGGCAGCCATTGCATCCTCCTTGTCAAATAGTATCCCAGACTGTCCCTGTTATCGTTACATACTGGTCTTGGATGGATACCTCCGTTATTTCGACCTTCTTGTAAGTCCGGCGCCCTGCCGTAACCTGGATAATGGAACCCCTCCGCAGGGAAAGTCCAGCCAACAGGAACGTCGCCTTGAGTTGGTATCGAGGAGTAGCATTACGCTCCACCTGACTGGCTGCTAAGAGCGTCGCAGACGTCGTGTCCGCGATGGTCTGATACGTCACGGTCGCCCGTCGTGTGGAGAGGGCTACCGTCAAACTCGATACGAGAGCCTTTGCTTCCGTCTTTATGAAACCGTCGTAATTGTACGTCGCGTTCAGTAGTGTATAGACCTTCGAGATAGGTGTCCTCGTGAGAGGTAGTAACTCATCCTTGAGATCGTTGTCACCCCAGATGCTTGCAGGAGCAGGGAGGTCCGCAAGATCAGGGAGAAAGACAATGGAGAGGAGACCATCCTCCCAGAAACAACGGAGACGCGCTTCATCACAGATCATCTGGATGAGGTTTGCTCCGCTAATCTTCTTGTAGACCACAAAATCTTGTCGGTATGAAATACTCGACAGAGCGTTCGCAGCGTTTATGAAATCGGTCCCATTGTTCTGGTTTGGTAGTCCTACCATATCGAGAGCAGATAGTAGGACGTCCGTGGGGAGACCGCCTGGAGCGAGACCCTGCACATCTGCAAGCACACGGTCACAAGGCGTCAGTTTGTATGCGGACTGGGACACGCAGAAGTACATTCGGACAATGTTTGTTACTCCCCCACCATCGAAAAGAGCGATTGCATTGATAGCTGAGTTTGGGTTGTTCACGAACCAGTCCCATGTACCACCCTTGGGATTGTTGACTGTGTTCCCCCAAATCGTCGTGATGTCGAAGACTGCTGGCGTGCCGTAGCCCGTCCCGTCAACCAGGTTCGTTGCCGCCGCGTTCGACGCCCACTCAACACTCAACCACGTCTCGTAGATGATTGCACCCATCGAAGACACACTAAACTGAACCACTGCATACATATTGTTGAAATCTGTCCAGTTGGATGTATCGAACCAAGGCGTCGTGTAAGTTGCTGCTGCTTGGCTTGCAAGGTTAATTGGGAGAGCAACAGATGCAACAAGTCCTACACCTGTGATGAATAGCTGCAGTTGGCAGGACGCTCCCGAGTTTACTGATGCTCCAGTCGAAAACTTACAATTGGCCTGCACGCGAACAAGGGTCTTCCCAACCTGTGTTGTGGAGATCGCAAACGTGTTCCACTCAATCCCATAGCCGAATGAACTCGACGAAGGCTGAGTGGATGTGTCCGAAGTACCAGTATCTCCATCATGGAGATGGGCTGGAACAGACCACCATGCAGAACCTCCGTTAGAGTACCCACCTGCGTAGCAGGTCTCGATCGTATCTCCTGTTGATGGGACGTTGTGTTGATGGCTCCCGTTGTAAGCGGTCAGACTTGTCAGACCAAGGAGGTCGATCCACTGTGTAGGAGCGACACCTCCTGGGACTAAGCAGCCCACAAACTGGGTGGTTCCTGTACCCAACTCAATCGCAATCTTATCGGACTCTCCCGCAAGCATGTCCGAATCGTACTCGACTACCACGTACACACGAACAATGTCTCCGTTCGGCACAATAGGAAGTGTCCGTTGGATGGAGCATCTCGGATACCCAACGAAAGACGGGTTCCCTGCCGTTACAGTGGCATGGGTCTTAGGTGTCCACCCAGCAGCGTTTCCGCACGCCCCCAGAGACCCCTGAGCAGTATCGGAGGTTGTAGGAGTATCCATCTGTACCTGCTGCGGAGCGAGCGAACCAGACGGGACAGGAATCGTCGGCCAGCCTGTCGCGAACTTGACCATTGCAGGGGAGAGTGCAGAACCCAACTGCAAGGAGTACTGGCTGACGTCCAATGGGGCAATCTTTCCTGATGCCACTCCCCACACCTGAGTGATGGCAAAAACATTGTGTTTCGCGATCAGAATATCCAATTCAGCAAGCTGAAGAACCTCAATTCCTGAACCGAAGTCTGCTGGTGTCGTGCCATTCACTCCACGGGTGCAACCAGTTAACTCATTGAAGGATATACCCGTATAGGTCACTTGCTCCGACCCACCAATGAGGACGGTACCACCCGTTGCCGGCAACTGGGTAACATCCCCAACTGGAATAACTGTGTCCGTAGATAGTATCTTCACAAGTGTCTGGGTCTTGCCAATTGTAGTAACTGGGATTCCCTCCATTCGTACTACTGACCCAAACACCATCTGCTGCATCTGTCCAACAGACGCGCGTGGAGCAGTCGGGAACTGAGTGAGATTGATCTCGGTGTTGATCTGATCTGGCAGGACAGCATCCACTCCATGCACGAGGATGTCCACCTCTCGGTCGGTCAGATCGCTGCCCTCTGCCACTTCTCCATAGAGGAGAATGGTACGCCTCGACCAATCCTCTCCGTCGAAGTAGTAGGCTATCTCGACCTTCGTTCCCTCAAGTGGATGAGCATCACTCCAATTGGATTCGATGGTAGCACCTCCATCGAAACCTGTATTGTCAAGTGTAATGGAGGCTGAATCAGACGTCGTGTCCGTAGAGAGGACGATGCTAGATGTCTTGACAAGTCGTCCCTCGACACCGATGGGAGGGTTACCTGCGTAAGGGATGGCGAAGTCACGTCCTCCGTAGTGAGCAGTCCCAGTCGACCATTCAATGGACACAACAATGTCGTAGACAACCTGCGGCTTGACATATGCAAACGGTGGCACAATAGGCAGTGATGGAATAAGCCATGTAACGAAACCTGCAGTGTCATACCAGTCTGGATTGTAGACCTCTGGGACTGCGTTACCGTCGTCTTGCCGGTTGACCTCAGCGTCTTCCACGTCGTAGGGAGGGGAGTACACTTCGAACTGTATTGGAGATGTGTAGAGTTCGCTGTCACCGTCGTATGTAGCAGCGTCAGGGAAGTCCTCTTGACGCGAGACTTCGGTATTGCCGACGTCGTCTGCGAGAGGGAGCCACTCGAATATCTCGTAGGTTGCTGTTCCATCTACAGGATCGTCTTGGTAAGTATCTGGTTGCTCTGCGCTGGACTCAAATCCCATTGATTCCATCTGTGGATTGTCAGCAGCGAGAGGTCCTTCCTGAATACCCAAAGGGGACCATTCAACAAGAGCATCCTCTTTGTCCCAGACATTATCTGTATCGTCGAGCATCGTGACCATATCAGGTACAGGCACGAGTTCGAGCACTGCCCCTGCATACTCATCCGATCCCGAGGCAGACCAGTCCCACCCGAGAATATAATGGTAGGTTGATCCAACAGCAAATGTCCCTTGATAGGCAGAACACACAGGACCACTGGCATCGTTCGTAATAACAGTTCCATATGGAATGGTGATGGTGCCGTTATGAAGTTTTGCGCAAACACCAACAATCATACTTTGTGGTGAAGTCGTAACAAGAGTATCAGTCAGACTAGTAGCAGTTCCAGATGAACCTCCTGCTCGTCCAGTCGACTGCCCTATGCTCTGCACGCCCGTCCACGAGGTTGCTTGCATGAACGGATAAGGGGGAAGATTTATTCCAGATCCCGTCATACTTATTGTTGTGATCCCACTCGGACAGTTCATCCGAGTGAAGATGCCAACATACATATCTGAACTCCCCGTTCCTGACTGATAAGACACTTGAAGCGCGTAGGTTCCTCCAAGATTGTCTGTGATTTGTGTAACAGTTGCTGTCCCTACTCCTGGAATCGTTACGAAGACGACTAAACAATCACCAACTGTATAGGAGGGGGCACTGACAGAACCTGACTCTGTATATGCAGATTGACCATTTAGGAGCGGTTGTGTCACTTGCTACCTCCCGCCAGGGACGGTCACTGCTGCATCGTTTTCGTGACAGCACATCCCTGCGCGCACGGCCAGTCGGTGTGCTTCCGTTCGTAGCCCTGTAGGAAAGAACCAGCGTCGGCATCCAGCACAGCAATAGGAGCCTTCAGGAACGCTTGGGAAGGCCAGCCCTCGCTTCCGTTTGATCGATACGTGCGACACCCCTCCTAGCGTATCCTGCAGGTGCCTATGCAACTTCGCAACGGCAGCCATTGCTGTTTCCTGCGCAACGACTGGATTCTCGTCGAAGTGGATGGAAAGGACGGCCCTGATCCTCACGGACGGGTCTTCTGCCTCATGGTCGATGTGGACAGCAAGAGTAGGTCCATCAGTGACAGGTCCTGAGAAATCGGTCACGATGCGTGGCAGCAGGTGGTCGATAATGGCTCGCAGGCACACAAGCCCGAAGGAACGGCAGAAGGCTGTGTCGTCTCCTGCGAAAATGTCGAGGTCGTAGCGGAAAGCGCAGGTTTGAAACTCATGTCGACCTGACGTCGTGTCAGTCGGAATGAGAAGGGAATGTTTTGTGGCGGGGTCGCGAACGAAAATGTCCATATCTATCTCCTTGCTTCACCACACCACATACCCCGATCCGTCAGACTCAGGTCGATACTCCACTTCCCCTACATGGAAACACACCTTACTGCGGACAGCTTCCAGATGCATTTCTGTCCGTTGATGGTTCGGTGCAAGGACGAACCACTCGCGACACCCTGGACACCAACGAGCGTCTGGGACATCGACAAGAGAGGCAGAGGGAGGGACCGCCAAGTAACTCCCTCTGCTTTGATCGACCTGACGGTCAGGCACGATCACAATTCCTCGAAGATGAGATGCATCGAGCAGTTCGACGACCCTACACCTGCCCGCACACTCAACTGCACCGTTGCACTGTAGCGCACCACGATCTCCTGCCTTGGCTTGGCAACCCAACGGAAGAGCCCTCCGTTGGCGTTGACCGGCAGACGAAAGAAAGGGGTGCCAGACGCACTCGGCTGTGTACCCCACGACCCAGGACAGCACAGCGTCGAGGACGCTTGCGAATCTGGGTCGAACGGCTGCGGGACAATGGATGCTCCCGATGTCACGCCCGACGCGACCGTTGGCAACAGATCCATTTCGTTCGCCGCCGAGGCAGTCCCCTGACCACCCACAGCGAACTCAGACACAAGAAACTTGCGTCCTGACGCAGCCCACAAGGACAACGAATCGGCCGTCGTCGAGATGGCAACGTTGGTACGCGAAACCGAGAAGAAACCCATGACGAATCCTCCTAAATGTCTGTCTTACCGACCTGTTGTCTTACCTTTGTCTGCTGCTGCTCTGAAGACATCGATCCACTTAGGACCTGTGCTAGTGAGAGTGTTGTATGAATCGATCCTGTACTGTCGGCCTTTCGACCTCATCGTCTCCAGTCCACTCTCAATGGCACTGAGCCAGGTTTTCGGGTCAAAACCCTCCAACCTCCTGAAGTAATCAGATTCATGAACGTTGTAGTATGGAGGTGAGTAGGACGCCACGACAGGGCAGCCAGCCAGCCAGCCATACTCCGCCACTTTGATGTCGGACTTGCAGGAGTTGAACTCGCAGTCTATGAGGGGTGCCAGAGCAACATCCAGACCGAGGAAGGGAACCAACTGGTAGTAGAGCTCCACCTGCCCACGAGCCCCATCCACACACTGAACACCAGGACGATCGGCAAATTCCTCTGGCGCTGCACCCATGAACACGAAGCGCCACCCACGCTTGAGCCCCTCTAACACAACAGGCTCAATCGCATGAAGGTCCTCCCCGTGTTGACCTCCTCCCAACCAACCGATCGTGGGAATGTCCCCCTCAATGAGTTTGACGCCTTCTGGTTTGAGCAACACGATGTCTGTGTCGATTGCATTGGGGATGACGGCTACTCGTGCCTGCGGAGCCCAATCTCGGCAGCATCGACCAAGCACAGGAGAGGTCGTCGTAACGAAGTCTGCGAGACGGAGAAGTTCTCGGTAGTAGTCGAGCAACTTCCACCTGCGATAAACTCGCGATGCAGGAGACCACGACGGGACCTCGAATAAATTGTCGTCCATGTCCACTACAATCGGACATCCCTGTGTCTTTGCCTCACGCACACGCTCGATCGGAACCGCCGTCTCTGTGGGCCGTTCAATGAAGAGGACGTCACACGATTGCACCAGCGGATCACACCAAAGATGTGTGACGAGTGCTTCCACTTCGTGGTTGGGTGCTTCTTTGAGATGAACAGCATCGATGTATCTCTTGGGCAAGAGTGCCCTGTAGTAGTAGGTGCCGTGGAGTTCCGCGCAGATCATGCAAACGCGTGTTGCCATTTCATCCTCTAGTTATGTGGCAGATTGGACAGTTGCTCCAGCGACAGTACAAGGTCCCAATAACCGTCGTAACCGTCCCCGTTGTCCGTTCCAGTGACGCTCTCGATCCATGTTATCGTCTGACTGGCCAGCCGGACTCGTACCTGGATACTATCCTGAATCAGTCTCTCACCACACGTATAACCACCACCAGAATACACACTTGTCCCCGCTACTGCTGCTCCACAACCAAGAACTTCTGGTTGTGTAGGAGCCCAAGACAAAGTGAACCATTTCATGGAGTAATTGGTGTTGCGGAAGAAGAAATCATCCACCAATGCACGTTCCGTGGCATTTAGATTGATCCAATGCCACGTGAACATTCTGATAGGTACACCGTGTTGGTAAACATACGCCTGTCCTCCACGTGCTTTTTGGAAATCCTGATTCAGTGTTGTGATATCAACGTTCCCATAGCACGGAGTACTGATCGTCACTGACTGAATGGGAGACCCATCTGGCGGAGTAAAAGAGAATGTCAACTGGGTCCACGGGATGTTTGGGGCGCTCATAGTTTCAGCCCCTTCCTCGCTGCGCGCTGGATCATCGGCATGATCGTGGATTCGACGGTGGCCTGATCCAGGTTAGTTACTCCTGGCAGGCTGATGGAAACATTTACGTTTGCCATTGCTCCTCTGCCTGAGTTCATGGCAGTGAGGGCAGACGCATTCGTAGCAGCGGCCTGTCGGTTCACTACGAATTCACCTGGAGTGACCATTGCAGGAATCGAGTCCCCGTGCCCACTTCCACCAACCCAACCGCCAGTACCAAAGTATGGAATGCCAGATGCGATGCCTGGGTTCATGACCATTGAAGGAACTCCTGAAGGTCCCCCCATCACTCCATACACAAGAGGATTTGGTACGTTTGAACCACCCACTCCGTAAAAAGGCACTGTTATACCAGTCGTTCCCGTTCCTCTTGTTGTGCTCGACGTGTCGATTCCATAGTTAACTCCACCTCCGGGTCCACCCAAACCCATTGCCATTTGGCGCATCAGACGGAGTTGCTCGTAGTAACTTCCTGTTATATTACCTTGAGTTCTGTTATAGGTCTGCGCAGCATTGTTCATATTGTTGTAGCCTGACACAGCATCGTCTGCGTAGATCGACAAACCATCGTCGGCCCAATTATACCCCTTACTGATGTCCAGTAGTTCCTGCTGTTGCTGTGCTGTGTAGGCTGCCACTTCATTCTGCATTTTGGACATTGCTGCTGTGTGTGTGGCTGCTGGTTTATTGATGGCAGCAGGCAAACTGTTACTGAAGTCGTTGACAATGGGGGCTATAGAGTCGTTGAAGACAGCACTGGATACTGCAGCAGCATCCATAGCAGCAGGGACCACAACACCAAAACCCTGTGCAGTCACTTTTGCGGCGGCGGCGGCGGAGTCTGCTACCTGTTGAAAGGAAGTAGCAATCACTTCTCCGTCGTTAACGACCAGCCCTGCATTTCCAGTAAACTGAGCGCCGAGTTCATTCTCCAGAATCTTCGTATCGTTGATGGATTTGTTCATCAGGTCGGCAGTGTCTACGTAGGTACTGCCGAGATCCACCATCCCAAAGGTCAGGGCTTGAACAGAGGCTATAGACACTTTCACATCGTTGTCGAACTCCTGCATAGCCAATGCTGTTTGCCCAGTCAATGCGTTCTGTACAGCTTGTCCCGCTTCCGCCCATGCTGCACTCATAACTGCTGTGTGGTCCACAACCGTTGCTTCTGATGCTGCTATACTGGCACTCATCTCCTTCACTCCAACCGCCGCAGCAAATGCTCCTGTTGTCAATCCCGCGGTCATGGCAGTGGAATGCAAGAAGAAAGCAGCTATAGCAGCAGATGCAGTCAACACAATTCCTATTGATTCCGTAATAGATGACAAAGCAGACAATGCGGATATCTTTATCCTCGGCCACATGTCTATGAGATAGAATGCCACCTCCATAGATATTGGTTTCACATCTGCAATCATCATAATGATGTCTGTCCAAACACTATGAGCGTTATTCCCGTATGTCGTCGTGTTTGGTATCAGCACCCCGATCAAGTAGTTTCCGACTCCTTCCATCGCGAGCACAACCGAGTTCACAAGGGGGGTGAGTGCCACCCACATTTGCTGGAGGTATGCAAGGACAACTCCCCCACCATCCAACTTGAGCCACATATACTCAAACCAGGAACCAGCTTGTCCTGCCCAACCAATCCAGCTTGCAGTTGTCCTAGCGAGTACATCTGCTACGCTCATGAGTATAGAACGAATGTTCCCTACACCTCCCATTACATTTATGGCGTCCACAACAGCAGGTTTCAGAGCATTCCCAAACTCAAGCGCAGTGTCTTGAACTGCACCTTGCATAGCACGCATGTCCCCGACATACGTGCCTGTCTGAGCTGCTGCCGTCCCTTGCAAGACACCTAGTTGCTGTATGAGGACATTCAGTCGGGCTATCACCAGTTGCTGCTCAGTTGCCTGCTGAATGGTCCCTTTGAACCCCTCCTTCATGAGTTCCTGTTTCACGGTCGCCTGAGTCAAATCCACTCCCATAGACCGGAGGCTCTTGGAGTTTCCTACCAAGGCCATGTCAACAGCTGCAAGAGCGGACTTTTCGCTGCCTCCAGCAATCCCTGCTGCTGCGAGGTTCTCGGCCAGTTTCACGACCGTCTCAGAGAGGGACTCAACTTGGTTCTGTCCCATACCCATCTCATCGAACATCAGTCCTGCACGGGTCATGAGGTTGGTTGTGGCCAACGCGCCACGCCCCAAGCCATCCTCTACGTTCTGCACGAAAGAATTCGCAGCGTTCTGCGACCCACCGAAGGCAATTGCCATTTTTTGGAGCGCAATGTCGTAGGAAGTAGCGGCCTGCAGCGCGAGGGATGGATTGAATGCCTCCTGAATGTGAGGCACAATGAGGTCGAATGCATCTTGAATTCGGGATGAGATGGTATCAACCAGGCTCCCGAAACCCAGAACTGAGGACGCGGCGGCATCCAGTCCTGCAACCCAAGGAGAGGTATCGAGGCCCAGCGTCGCTCCAAACGCATTAGACATCGTTGGCCCCTCCTGTGTACGCTTCCTCTCGGAACCGGAGGTCCGAGAATGCTAGAAGCTCAATCTGCTCGCAGTAGGTAAGATCATTCCAAGAACGTCCATGAACAGCCCGTGGATCAACCCGCTCTACTGCTCGGAGGATCATGTACCGCTCGGTGCGACCTGCGTGCTTTGGAACTTCCCAGCTGACGCCTGTCCCAGCTCCTCGTGCAAAAAACTCTCTCTCGCAGCCTCCATGTCCACTTGCTTCGATGTGGAGAGGGAAGTGATCTCCTCGGACAACTGGAGCATCTCACCGGACGTCATTCCAGACGCAATCATCTCCTCGTAGATGCCCTTATAGAATGTCTCCCAGTTGCCGTTGAGGACTGTCTCCCATGTGACGGACGGATCTGCCTTGAGACCCTCGTGGATGAAAGCCACTCCCTGGAGGACCGCCACCTTGCGCGTTGCCGTGCGGAAGGTGGGGTCCTCAACGGCCTCTGCGAGGACAGGGCGCCCAGCCTCGTCGCGAAGCACCTTGCCGTTCTTCAGAGCGTAGTTTCGAGGGGCAACTGGAAGCGGAATACGCTCCAAGCACGTCCCCTCTAAGAAACCGAGAGGAAGTGCCTGGATCGTAAGAGAGATGTTCCCATCAGGCCGCTCGAACGTGATAACCTTCGTGGACTTCTTGCCGAGTGTTTTTCCTGCGATCTTCATTGAACATCCCTTTCGTCAGCTTGAGACCTTCAGGGCGGCGACCGTCACGGTCGTGACACCTGAGTACGTGATCTGGACAAGACCACCAGAATCGTTGAACCGTGTCTGGTCAAACGGCCCGACGACTTCCTCCGCCGATGCCGCGACAACAATGGAGAGGTCGTGTTCCACACCCTGATTGCATTTCTGTTGAGAAGTGATCGTCATCGTTATCGACCCAGACCCACCGTTCTTGCAGCGAAGCTGGGTCTTTCCATCGTTCACGAAAGCATCTCCGCCAGCCGTTGCAGCAGCATACGTCGGAGACACTCCCACAACACCCACGGTGTTCTGGACAGTTATCGTGGCTGATGCCATGCTCCCCTCCTACCTCATTTGTGTTGTTGAGATATCACTGACGAGTCGACGTGATCGTCACACACTTGCCCTTGATGTCCACCGTGTCAGCACCTTCCCCTTCCGCAAAATCGTAGGAGTCGATGAAGAACTTGCCAATGGTAATCGTCTCGCTCTTTTCGACCGCCCCAGTCGGAGCAGTGATCTGGAAGATGATGTTGACACAATAGGCTGAACCTGCAGCAGCATCCGCTCCAGTCCATCCCAGTGTTGCTGCGAGACCCAGCCCGTAAAGGACCTCGTACAGAGATGGTGTCGTGCCCGACGTGTCTCCCGAGAAGACGTTGAAACTTGTCTTGAAGGAGATGTCGTGCATCTGATGCTTGCCTTCCCTGTTCGCCACGATGGCTTGACGGTTGTAGATTGGGTCCACCTTCCTCTTTCGGGTCATCTTCAGCGATCCATCATCGAGCGCCACTTGCAGGGTCTTGGGAGTGGACGAACCGTCCTGAACAGTGAGCAGTCCGTCCGACAGGTTTCTTACGTCTTGAGTCATGTTTGTCTTCTCCTATGCTCCGGTTGTCGAGTTCAGTTTCACGATGTCATGATGTATCCGTCGAAACTTACTGCCACCATCCAAACATTCTCCCCCTCCATCGGGGGGATGCTGATCATCTTGGGCTCTCGAATGGCCATGTCAGCCAAGTTCACCCAAGGGGTTTCCGCAAACGACTGAATCAGAATGTGTTTCTGCTCCAGTGACCTCGCCACGATCCCTGCTACACTCAAAGCTGTCATGGACATTCTGTCCATGCGTTCTGCAGCGTCTCTGGAAAACACCCCTACCTGGAACAGGACTACACCTTTCCATACTCCTGATCGACTTGGTGTCCGATGAAACGACAGAACATCAAGGGACAGCCAAGTAATTGCATCCTCTGCAACTGGAGTGCGAACTCCGAAGACCTGCAACGGAAAGGCAGCCAAGTCTGCATTTCCACGAATTTCCTGTGCGAGACTCAAACAGATACACGCCTCGAAACTGTTGTCAATCGCTCCGAACCCACCAGCAGTAGGTGTCCCGAGTACAGTAAGGGATGGGGCAGACCAAGAACCATTTGTCTGGGCACGTGCAGAGAAGTAGTAGGTTACTCCATTCCGAAGACCGGACACCACATATGTACCAGTCGCTCCTGTTACAACTGGGGTACCCGAAGTCGTACCGTCGTTGAAGTCAATCTCTCCAGCTGTCTGTCCTGACGACGCAGTATAGACTAATGTGATTTCTCCGTTCCCTATTGAGTAGAGAGACAATCCAGGAGCAGCAGGAGCAACAGTAGTGCTGCCCCCACCGAATTGTCCAAACTGTCCACCACCAAATTGCGACACTTATGGATTCCTCGTAACAGCTTTGCGATTGTACGTCGTCGTGTCTTGCAGCGTCGTTGTGACCCTCTTAGTCCCCCCAGAACCAAACACAAAGTCTGGGGCAAAGAAATCGAGTGTTGTGGTCCCGCCTCCGTCTGAGCACCCACACAATACTGCGAACATCATCTCCAGACCACTTTTCACTGAGATAGATGTTCCAGTCGTCTCGAAATAGGAGTTGAGAAGTGCGTTGGCAATAGCTGTCTCTTCTGCAGACGTCAAGGAGTACCCAGTCTTGTCGTTATTCGTCCCGACGGTCACTGCACCCGTGACAGAGCCAACAGCACCAGTTACACTCGCCACACTACCAACCACATTTCCGCCAACGTTGCCTGCCACGCTTCCTACTGCCCCTGTGACCGAACCCACAGCCCCGCTCACAGATGCTACTGACCCTGTCACATTTCCACTGACTCCATTTGCGGTAATGTCCAATGACGAGTCAGTAGCTGGAGTATCTGAGCCACGGAGCGCAAAAACACTCGTACTATCAGGGTTGGTCTGCCACACATGATCTACGGTAGCTACCTTCGTTGAGCCACCATAAGTTATGACGACTCGCGATTGTCCTGCTCCAGTCCCTCCCGTAAGGGCAATTGTCTGCCCAACGTAGATAGAATTGGTCGCGCTTGCTCCAGCATCGAGCGTGATGGTCGAGGCTGCTCCCGCCTGCGCGGTGCCCACACGAATACTCTTCACACCAGCATCCAGATTCACAATTCGCGTATCCCCTAGTGCCGTGAGCGATGCGCCTGCATCTGCCAGCGAGCCCACTGCACCTGTCACGCTTCCTACTGAGCCAGATACATTGCCAGTAACACCGTTCGCACCAACGAGATGAGACGTATCCACAGAAAGAGTGTTTGCCGGTGTAGTAGAACGGACGAGTTGGGCATTCCCATAAGTCGCATTGTTTACGATGGCGTAACTGTCCCCTGTCTGAGGCGTATTGCCTGTATAGGTGGCGATGGTATCAGCCGTCGTGAGCCCCTGCACGGCCTTGATCGTCGTGATCGCTGTTGCCGCGACGTTATTCTCGTTCTTCACATTTATATCAAGAATGCCTGCCGTAGCGGGAGTGGAAACAGCCGTCCCAAGGATCAGCGTGAGATTAGACTTGGCCACACCAGACGTGAAGTCGAGTTGCCCTGCCCCTACTCCTGCCTGAACTAGCACTTGCCCGCTGGTAGTGCTCAGTTGGTTAGCTCCCGTACCTTCCGTGATAATAGTACCAGTAGAGGGAATCTGTGTCATGCCTCCACGAAGGGCATCGTAGGCATTCACGTCCTCGATCACGTAGCGCACATTGGCTGCGAAGCATCCCGCGGCGGTCGCAGTCAGCCATAGCGTGCCGTCCGTGCCCTCGTCCGTGGCGTTCCCGGCGACCTTGTAGAGCCCTGGGTGGTTCGTGGCATCGACCTCGGAGATGGCCCCACTCGGCACGACGCCCGCCGCACCGTCTTTGCTGAGGTGCACTGAAACGGTAGCGGCAAGGCCCGTAACGCCCGTGCCCGGCGTCGTGCTCGACTCCATGAAGAACAGGAGCGGGTGCGCGGTCTGGCCGACCGTCAGCACCTGCTGCGCGTGCGCGGGCGCCGCGGCGCATAGGGTCGCAAGGATGGCTGCGATGAGGACGCGGCGCATGGGATCAGTCTCCTCTCAGATGGGCGGATGTGACCGGGTAGACCGTCGAGGCCACCGATTGATGCTGGATCGCTCCGATGTCTATATAGCCTGTCGATGTACCCCGCGGCATCACACCAGGGAAGCCGGCTGCGCGAAGGAGTGCACCTCCTCCAGTATTATTATTGAGTGAGAAGTTACCTGTGCTGGGGGATGTGAACGCAGTGGCAGTGTATGCTATAAAGCCGATGACTTGTTCTGGTAATAATACGGTGGGATCGTAGTTACCATTTGATGAACCTGCGTTATAGGCAGCGCAGTTGATCAACATCGTATTCTCTCTTGGAGTATTGAAGTAGTAACCTCCGTACC
>VFSW01003243.1_pt1 | contig 24416 bp, 23 predicted proteins | sample 5358111 | NCBI WGS metagenome assembly VFSW01 (sample SAMN11554181, study PRJNA540505) | mine drainage metagenome | isolation source: sediment from site ElyBrook_90M | place: USA: Ely Copper Mine, Vershire, VT | collected 2017
ATGGAAAATAGAAATATTTAAAAGGTAGCTTGATTAATAGGTATTCGGTGTATATATGGTAAGTGGAGGAAGCTGCGCCCCGGCATAGATATTCGGTGTGGATATGATAACGGGAGGAACGTGCGCGCCAGCATGATATTCGGTGTATATTATGACAGGAGGAAGCTGTGCGCCGGCTTAAATAGGGACTTAGTGAAATAGCACTAGTGATTGAATTAATTGATATTTGGTGTATATATGGTAACTGGAGGAAATTGCGCGCCAGCATAAGTATTTGGTGGAGTGGAGGAAGTTGCGCTCCGGCTTAGATGTCGTAGGTATTACTTTTTGATTTTGTATTGGCGGGTAGATTTATAAATTCGTGAACATTGCTGTTTCTTTTAGTAATCTCATCGTATTGTATCTTTTTTTCTGGTTTAAGCAGCTTGTATTCTTCAGTCAATAATCTATATTGACTAGTGTATGTTCTGTCGAATCTTCTGTATATCAGGGATCCTACAACTATCTCGTTGACTATGAATCGCTCTATGTCGATTCCCCACGCTTTTCTTTTCAATTCATCTTCTGTTAACTTTAAGTCACTATCGTTAAATATTGGCATTATTAGTAATGCACCTGCAGGTGCTCCTATTTCATTGTTCTGTACGTACTTGTTTATTATTGGACCGTCCATTATTAATTCTTTGAGTAGATTGAACCTGCTTCTTACTGATTTCTTACCATAATAGTCATTCAATAAAAAGATGGCATTATATTTTATAGGTAACTTGTCCATAGAGATTGTTATGCGCTTCAAAATGCCCTGCATTCTGAGCTTGTAATAAGGGTATCTTGACGCTCCTTGCTTAAAGCCGCAGATTTTGTCCAGTTCCGTAAAGTTCATAGACCCATCTTTGCTTAGTTCTTTTAGCAAAATAAACTCCCGCTCAACTATGTCATTGCTTTCAGGTCGTTTTTTATCTTTGGTGCGTCTCCATATTTTTTTCTCAAGTAATTGAAAGAATTCGTTTCGTATAGGAATATCGTTTTGTGTAAAATACGGAGTAAAATACCAATCTGCAGGATAATCTGCAAATGATGTCTCAGTTCTTAGTTTGTAGATCAGATATGACATCTCTTTGTGGCTCTGCGAGACAAGATAGATAATGAGGTCATATTTTCCAGTAGTAAGGAGGACAAGCTGGACGTGAGGCTCTTTCTCAAGCGCGCTTCTTATGTGTCTCATGTCTGGAATTTTATTTCTGAACTTCACAAACGCAATATATCCGGAATATCCGAGTTTTTCAATGTCTATCTCTGCCAGATATCTGATTCCGTACTTCTCCTCGAGCAGTTTTATGCGCCTGTAAACGGGATGCTTCCTTAGTTTCACCTGTGTGCCTATGAAGTCAAGCGTTGCCCTTCCGTTCATGCTGAGTATCTGAAGTATGTGAAGGTCTGTCTGCTCGTTTACATCGGCCTTTACGCGCCCCATAGAATCAATAGTGTTTGTGCGTTGGTAATATATAAGGTTATTGGAACAATTATTACTAAATATGTGTAGATATAATAGAAATTGCCTATTTTATATGAATAATTATTACTAAAGTATATATAGAAGTTAGTGCATAATACTTAACCGTGGGTTGTGGGGGATATGATGGGCTCAGATAAACGAATCTTTCTATTCGTCTTGTTCCTAACCGGCTATACACCATCCCAAGTTCTAGTTTCGGACATATCTGCCCCACCCATACTTTCTGTTTAAACGTGGTGGTATGAGAAAAATAATACGGAACACTGTAGGGGGCTATGATTACTTCCTGGTCAAGCCCGCCGTAAACGGAGATGCACATAAATCCGCATTAAGGCTCATGGAAATAGATAGGGTAAGGGAAGTTGCCATAACTGAAGGTGCCTATGGGTTCGTAGTCAGGGCTGAACAAGATGGTAACCGAAAAAAGCTCGGTAAGGAGCTTGCTAAGGCGGTTGGCGGGTCTTCGACAAAGGCAGTGTGCTACTGTCAGTATGTGAAGTAACAAGTCCTGGCTTATTACATGCATGTAATAAGTGTATATGAATACTTATGCATCGGGTGTAAGAATTCTGGCAATTTTATCTGGATGTCGTATACAAGAACTGCTGTGTCCATTAGTTCTATTGCAATAATCCCGTTTTGTAACGGTGCCATTGGTTTTTCCTTTTACCGCACTTCCTTGCTGCATCAATAACGCTTATAAACATTACATATTACATACATAAGCAGTCTCTCATCACTGCTAGTACTTATTTTAGGTGAATCTTTGTCGTCGAAGAGTGGCCATGAGCTTGTACCGATACATGAACTGATGACTGATAAGGAGGCGAAGGAGCTTCTCAAATCTATGAATCTTGAAATCACCAACCTGCCGCGCATATTCTCGACGGATCCGCAGGCAGTGAAGCTTGGCGCGCGCTCAGGCCAGGTAATAAGGATATTGAGGCACTCTGGAAAGGCTACGCTGCCCTATTACAGGGCAGTAGTGGAAGGCTGAGGTTGTTTTATGGGAAATGAGATACTTGAATCGTTTTTGGAATCGAACAGCCTTGTACAGCACCAGGTAGAGAGCTACAACAGGTTCCTTGATACAGGAATACAGGCGGTGATAAACAGGCAGAACATAATAGAGCCGAGCGTTGAGGGATTTGCGCTGAAGCTCGGAAAAGTCAGGCTCGAGAAGGCCTCGGTTATCGAGGCCGACGGATCAAGGAGGGCAATAATGCCAAACGAGACAAGGCTGAGGAACCAGACGTATGCAGCTCCGATATTCATAGAGGTAGTGCCTGTCATAAGGGGCATAGAGAAATCTGCATCCTTCGGCGAGGTGTTCGTGGGCGAGCTGCCCATAATGGTAAGAAGCAACATGTGCTACATGAAGACGCTCACAAAGCCGCAGATGATAGAGAACGGGGAGGATGCTGAGGATCCTGGCGGATATTTCATAATGAAGGGAGTTGAAAGGGTTCTGATCGGGCTGGAAGACGTGGCTGCAAACAGGATAATAACCACAAAGAAGAAAACCGGCGACAAGGTCGCCAGCGTTGTCTTCTCCACAGCCCCGGGATTCAGGGCGCGGTGCGTAGTGACAAGGGCGCAGAGCGGCATATTTACCGTAGATTTCCCCACGGTTCCAAAGAGCCTGAACTTCATGCTCCTGCTCAAGGCGCTTGGCATGAAGCAGGACGAGATGCTCGACTATGCAGACCTTCTTACGTTCAGGAACGACCTGATGCTAAACTTCGAGCTCGCTGAGTATGATAAGCTTTCTGGAAGCGAAGCGCTAATAGAGTTGGGAAAGCTCTCTGCGCCTGGTCAGGCTAAGGAGTACCAGCAGAAGAGGGCTGAGACGCAGATAGACAATTACCTCCTGCCCCACATAGGGGAGAAGCCTGAGGATCGCCATGAGAAAGGTAAGTATCTCATGCAGATGGCTAGGAAGTCCACCATAGTAGGCAACGGGCTTGCAAGGGAGGATGACAAGGACCATTACGGGAACAAGAGGGTCAAGTACTCTGGTGAGCTGATGGAGGAGTTGTTCGCATATGCGTTCAGGTTCTTCACTAAGGAAGTAAAGTACCAGGTGGAGAGGACAAGCGCGAGGGGAAGGAAGCTAAGCATACAGTCGATAATCAATCCCGACACAATAACCGAGAGGATAGCATACGCCATGGGCACAGGCACATGGGTTGCAGGGCAGACTGGGGTGTCGCAGGTGCTTGACAGGACAAACCTCATAAGCACTTACACGCACCTCAGGAGAGTCAAGTCACCGCTTGCAAAGAAGCACCCGCACTTCAAGGCAAGGGACGTGCACGGGACGCAGTGGGGCAAAATCTGCCCGTCAGAGACCCCTGAAGGCCAGGAGGTAGGGCTCACCAAGTATCTTGCCATAATGTCCAAGATAACGGTGGGAGCCGACGAGGCGTCTACGGAACAGAAGATAAGGGAGATAAGGAAGATAGAGCCCATATAGGTGTGCGCATGACAAAAGAGAATTCACGATCGTATGTTTATGTAAACGGAAAGGTCATGGGCACAGTGGACGACCCGGGGTCATTCGTGAAGGAGATAAGGGAGGCGAGAAGGAAGGGAATAATATCTGGAGAGGTAAATGTCTCGTTCAACGGAAGGCTGAACTCCGTAAACATAAACACTGACAGGGGAAGGATAAGGAAGCCTTACATAATACTTGAGAACGGCAATTCTAAGCTCACAAAGGAGATACTGGCTAAGCTGAAGAGCAAGGAGATAAACTTCAACTATCTGCTCAGGAACGGCGTTATAGAATACCTTGACGCAGAGGAGGAGGAGAATATACTCGTGGCTCTAAGCGAGAAGGACATAACGGAAAGGCATACGCACCTTGAGGTTGACATATCCTCGATATTCGGGTTCACGATAAACACGTCGCCATACCCGGAGCACAACTCGGTAGCAAGGCACGCGATGCTTGCAAACTTCACGAAGCAGGCGCAGGGCGTGTATGCGACCAACTTCAACCAGAGGTTCGACTCGCGCTCCTACATACTTTACTATCCGCAGAAGCCTATGGTCACCACTGCGGCATATGACACTGCAAAGATAGCGACACACCCGAGCGGCCAGAACTTCGTGGTCGCTCTCTCGACATACTATGGATACAATATGGCAGACGCCATAGTGCTCAACAGGGCAGCAGTGGACAGGGGGCTTGGAAGGAGCATGTTCTACAAGACATATGTTGACGAAGAGAGGAGATATCCTGGGGGTCAGAAGGACAAGTTCAGGATACCGCAGCCTACGTCAGACGGATACATGGGAGAGCACGTCTACGCAAAGCTCAGCGAGGACGGGATAATAGAGCCTGAGATGGAGGTTGTTGAAGGCGACGCGCTCATAGGCAAGGTCGCGCCTCCGAGGTTCCTTGAGGAGAACCTTGGAGCCGGAGGGCTGGAGGAGAAGATGCGCGACGATTCGGCAGTGCTAAAGACAGGGGAGAAGGGCGTTGTTGACAGCGTTATATTCACAGAGTCAACAGGCGCAACTAAGATAGTGAAGGTAAGGATAAGGTCAAACAGGATACCTGAGAACGGGGACAAGTTCGCAAGCCGCCACGGGCAGAAAGGGGTAGTGGCACTGATTGTTCCGCCGGAGGACATGCCGTTTACTGCTGAGGGGATAGTCCCTGACCTGCTGCTTAACCCGCACAGCATACCTACAAGGCTTACATTCGGCCATCTGCTTGAAATGCTCGCAGGAAAGGCTGGCGCTGTGAGCGGGACTGTGGTTGACGGAACTGCGTTCACTGAGGCAGGCACAGACAGGATAGCGCACTATGGCGAGATGCTGAAGTCGCATGGATTCGAGAGCTACGGGAACGAAGTGCTTTACGACGGCATAACAGGAATGCCGTTCAAGTCTGTCCTGTTCAACGGAGTTGTCTATTACAACAGGCTTTACCATATGGTTAGCAACAAGATACAGGTGAGGAGCAGAGGCAAGGTGCAGATACTCACGCACCAGCCTACAGAAGGAAAGGCTAGGCAGGGAGCGCTGAGGTTCGGGGAGATGGAACGGGACGCGCTCATAGGCTACGGGGCAAGCCTTCTGCTAAAGGAGAGGCTGCTCGACCAGAGCGACAAAGCAGAAGTGCTGGTATGCAAGAACTGCGGAAACCTTGGATACTACGACCACATAAAGAAGACGCAGGTATGCACAGTGTGCAAGGAGAACAGCTTCGTATCCGTTGAGATAAGCTATGCCTTCAAGGTGCTGCTTGACGAGATAAGATCCCTGCACATAATGCCGACGATAAAACTTAACGAGTAGATGATAATGCAAACTGAAGTAATAGATTATATTAAGTTCGGCGTGCTCAGCTCTGACGACGCGAGGAGGCTCAGCGTAGTAAAGCTTACAGTGCCAGACACGTACAACGAGGACGGATACCCTATAGACGGGGGTCTGCTCGACCAGAAGATGGGAGTCATAGACCCTGGCCTGATATGCAAAACCTGCGGCGCGCGGGCAAAGTCGTGTCCTGGCCACTTCGGCAGGATAGAGCTTGTAAGGCCGGTGATACACTCGGAGTTCTCAAAGATAATGTACCTGGTGCTGCAGTCAACGTGCAGGGCCTGCCACAGGCTGATGCTCAGCGACGAACACATAGCAGAGTACAGGAACGTGCTGCCAAAGCTTGAGGATGAGGTTGAGGCTGAAATAGAGTCGCCGGAGGCCGAGGCCGCAAAGGAGAGCGTAGGCTCAGCCGCAATGCTTAAGAGGCTAAAGAATATGAAGAAGTGCGAGAGATGCAAGGCGCCAAAGGGCAAGTTCAAGTTCTCTGCACCCACATACTTCTATGTCGACGATTACAAGCTCAAGCCGGACGAGATGCGCGACCTGCTTTCGAAGATAAGCAACGACGACCTCGCAGTGCTGGGCATAGACGGGACTGTCAGCAGGCCTGAATGGCTTATACTTAGCGTGCTGCTTGTGCCGCCTGTGAACGTGAGGCCTTCAATAACGCTTGAGAGCGGTGAGAGGAGTGAGGACGACCTGACCCACAAGCTGGTGGACATAATGAGGATAAACCTGAGGCTTGACCAGAACCTGAATGCTGGCGCGCCGCAGATAATCATCGACGACCTCTGGGAGCTTCTGCAGTACCACGTGACCACATACTTCAACAACGAGACTGCAAGCATACCTCCTGCAAGGCACAGGAGCGGAAGGGCGCTCAAGACACTTGCGCAGAGGCTTAAGGGCAAGGAGGGAAGGTTCAGGTACAACCTGAGCGGAAAGAGGGTAAACTATTCTGCAAGAACTGTCATAAGCGTAGACCCTAACATAAACCTTGACGAAGTTGGCGTGCCATTCGACATAGCCTCTAAGCTGACAGTGCCTTTCTATGTCACTCTGTGGAATCTCGAGAAGGCCAAGGAGCTGCTTGCAAGGTCAGAGTATCCTATGGTGATAAACGTCATAGCAAAGGACGGGAAGAGGAAGAGGGTAATAGACGCGAACAGGGAGGAGCTGCTGAAGGAACTGCAGGTCGGGGACATACTAGAGAGGCAGCTTATGGACGGGGACATAACGCTTTTCAACAGGCAGCCTTCGCTTCACAGGGTGTCCATAATGTCGCACAAGGCAAAGGTGCTCACAGGGAAGACGTTCAGGATGAACTACTGCGTTACTGCGCCGTACAACGCAGACTTCGACGGAGACGAAATGAACCTCCACGTGCCGCAGAACCTCGAAGCGCAGTCTGAGGCAAGGAACCTCATGAGCCCGCAGTTCCAGATCTTCTCGCCAAGGGACGGAGACGTCATAATATCGAACAACGAGGACGGGATAACAGGCATGTACCTTCTTACAAAGAATGACACGCTGCTTACAAAGGAGCAGGCCGTGTATCTCCTGTCCATAGCTGGGGTGTACGAGCTCCCCAAGGCATCGAAGGGGGACATGTACAGGGGCAGGGATATTTTCTCGATGCTGCTGCCCAAGGGGCTTGACTTCGAGGGAGTGTCAGGCAAGGCTCCATTCATAATAAAGAACGGCAAGCTTGTTGAAGGAGTAGTTACTAAGGACACTTATGGAAGGGGGAACAACAGGCTGCTTGTGAAGATAGGGAAGGACTTCGGATACGAGGAGCTGAAGGAGTTCATATTCAGCACTGCAAAAGTGGCTGACGCGTTTGTCACGCTTATGGGCGTCACTGTAGGGGTAAAGGAGTACACCACGAGCAAGACACTAGAGGATGAGAGGGTCAGGATACTCGAGGAGACGTTCAAGAAGATAGACAAGCTGATAGAGAGCTACAAGGAGAGGAAGCTTGAGCCGCTCATAGGCTATACGCTAAGGCAGTCGCTTGAGAGGATGATAATAGCGGAGCTTAACCTTGTCAGGGACAGGGCAGGAGAGGCGCTCCTTAAGTATGAGACTGAGGAGAATGCGGCAGTGGAGATGACAAGGTCAGGGTCAAGGGGGAGCGTACTCAACATAGAGCAGATGACAATGTTCCTAGGCCAGCAGGCGACCCTCAGCGGCGGGAGGATAAAGAGGGGATACTACACGAACAGGGTGCTTCCGCACATAGCGCCTGGGGACATAGCTCCTGGGGCAAGGGGATTCGTGGCCACATGCTACTACTCGGGTCTCGCGCCAATGGATCTGTTCATGCACGCAGTAGGTTCAAGGGGTTCTGAAGTATACAAGGCCCTGCTTACTGCAAGGTCTGGATACCTTTACAGGAGATTATCAAACGCCCTGCAGGACTTCTACGTCACAAGGGACTACAGCGTGAGGGACACTAACAACAACATAGTAGAGACCGAATACGGGGATGACTCCATAAACCCGATATACGTGCAGTTCGAGAAGATGGATGCTGAGGAGAAGAAGAAGTGATGTTTATGGCAAAAGAAAATGGCGTCGAACGGAGGAACAAGTATGCTGTAGAGTACGGCGAGCCAGTGGGCATGATAGCAGCGCAGTCTGTGGGCGAGCCTGGAACTCAGATGATCCTCAGGTCGTTTCACATGGCAGGAATAGAGTCCACCATATCAACTTCAGGGCTGCCTAGGATAATAGAGCTTGTGGACGCGAAGAAGAAGCCTTCGACCCCCATAACGTACATCTACCTCGAGGGCAGGGTAAACAAGAGCTTTGACAAGGTTCAGGAGACGCTGAAGAAGATAAACGAGGTAAGGATGTCCAACGTGGCGAAGAGGGTGCTTGAGAACTTCGCAAAGGGCAAGATAAAGGTGAGCCTTGACGTGCAGGAGCTGCAGTCTGAGAACATGACAGCAAGGCAGATAGCTTCGAGGATAGAGAAGGAGCTGGGAAAGGTCGATGCAAAGGTCACCGAGGGTAGCATAGTTATCAACATGCACACAAGGAACCTCAAGGAGATAAGGGCTGCCTCGATAAAGATAATGAAGATGCTGGTGAGCGGTGTCGACGGCGCAGGCAAGGCAAACATAAGGAAGGACGACAAGACCGGAGAGTTCTACCTGGTATCCGGAGGGAGCAACATAGAGGGAGTCATGGGCGTGGACGGAGTGGACAAGGAGAGGACTACAACCAACGACATATTCGCGATATACAGGCTGTTCGGCATAGAAGCTGCCAGGAACGCGCTCGGCGGCGAGCTGAAGAGGACGCTGAAGGAGCAGAAAATCTCAGTAGAGGACAGGCACCTGTTCCTGATAGCAGACGCAATGACTGCGAGCGGGACAATAAAAGGAGTTGGGAGGCACGGACTGAGCGGGGAGAAGAGATCCGTGTTCGCAAGGGCAGCATACGAAGAGACGCTCAAGCACCTGATTCATGCCGCTGCATACGGTGAGGTGGACCCGATGACAGGGGTCACCGAGAACATACTCGTAGGGAAGCAGATACCGATAGGCACAGGGTCAGTGAAATTGGAGATAAAGAAGGAGGATCTCGCAAAGATAAAGCCACGGGATACGAAGTAACATCTTCTCTAACTATGGGGCCGTTACGTCTGTCTGCTACTCTATTACGATGACCATATTGCTATGCAGATTTCCAAATGCCTTGTCCTGTGTTAAAAGTACTTCGTTGTTTGCAATGCATGTGCCGAAAATAAGCAAATCGTTGTCGCTCATCATTGCACCCCGAGATTTAAGCATCCTATACGCATTTGAAGCTGCTTTTAGGACATTGTCGTTGGAATGGTATACCAGCAGGTTTTCTATGGCTGCCTCAAGGCGCTCCCTTTTTTGGTACTTCAGTAACTCATATTTATTTACAAAGGTCATTGCCAGCTCCGCGGCCGGATATTTAGCTACAGCAGCAACCACTTTTTCTTTGCCTTCAAGGAAGTCTATTATCATGTTGGTGTCGAGCACTACCATCTAATCGCCGACATTTATATTCCTTTGCCTGTCCGTATTCAACTGCTTTTTAAATTGCTCAAGGTCTTTGGATTGGGATTTTAGCATGCCCGCAAATTTGAGAAAATTCCTTTTGGGCCTGGATATTGTGACTAGTTTGAGTATTATCTGTGAAAAGGACATGTCCTTGGCTTTCATCTTGTACAGCGTACTATATGCTTCATTTGATAACGAAACTAGCTTTGTCATTCATACCACAATGATATATGTATAGTATACATATATTAAGTTTGCGGCTGACGCACTCATGTGACTGTCGTGCACGAATCCTTATCCACTATGAGAGTCTTCTCCGCCTGCGAAACGATGCCGTTGCTCTTCTCTACGAGCACTGGGAACGCCTCTAGATCCTCTGCGTTCAGGAGGTCAGCGATCCCGCGCCTTGCCTTGAACTCGTTTCCTTCCATCCCTTTTATCAGCCATCTAAGTGCGAAGGGGTATGTGCTGAAGTTCTCGGTTATGTAGTTAAGCACGTTCCTGGAGTCCGGCGATCTTGGCATGGTGTCCCCGATCTTCTGGAATATCTGCAAGGATTCCCCGTTGGTCACGTATCCCGTACCAGTGGTCATGAACGGTTCTATTGCAATTACCTGTCCCTCTTCGAGTTCTGTGGTGTCCCCGTTGTCGAAGTTTGGTATGAATATGTCCGCGTGCAGCTCCTCCTGGGTTATGCCGTGTCCGCCGAGGTTCCTTATTGGATTGAATCCGAACGACTTCGCGGTCTTCTCTATCTCCCTCCCTATCTCGTTTATCTTCCTTCCTGACTTTACAAGGCTTATGGCGTTCTCCAGTGCCTTCTCGCTTGCCTCCACAAGCTTTGCGTATGAAGGATCGAGAGATACCGTCTGCGCACAGTCGGTCAGGTATGCACCGCTCCTTGCGCCCAGGTCTATCTTTATCACATCCTTTTCCCCGACTACCCGCAGGTCTGAGAATTCCGGGGTGTAGTGAGCTGCCTCTGCTCCAGTAGACAGGTTAACCGGGAATGCCATGCCGAAGCCTGCGTCGCGTACAAATTTCTCTATGCTGTCGGCTATGTCTGATAGTAATGCTCCGGATTTTATCAGCGATACTGCATGCTTGAGCGCGTCCCTTGATGCCTTTCCGGCATCCTTCAGCTTTCCGTAATCGTATTCTCCGCTTTCTCCATCCATCACAATCTCCTCTGCGACCCCTCTCCCTTCAGCTCCTCCTCGCTGAACCCAAGCTCCTTGAGTATCTTCAGCGTTGCAGGCAGCACCTGGTGGTTTATGTAGTAGTCCGGATCGTATGACTTTGCCGTCTCCTCTATCTCGGCCTTCTCCGATATCGAATTTCCGTCCTTTGTTATTATATAGCCTATGGTCGCGCCCTCAATCTCTTCCTTCCTCTTCACGTTTGCAGCAATCGCCTTCTTCGCTGCCCCAAGCTCAGGAGAGGTGTTGTCATACTTGTCTATCGCCTTCCTGAGCTGCGTGTATATGACCAGGTCCTTCATCTCCGCCTTGCCGTCCTTCAGCATCTTCACGGTGTCCTTCACTATGTCAAGCGCCTTCTCCTTGCTCCCCTCCTTCAATATTGCCTCAAGCACCTTCTTCTGCGTCTCCCTTGCCACGTTGGACCAGTCCCTCCTTACAAGCTCGAAGCCCTTTATCTTTATCCTACCTGACTCGGACAGGAGGGCATACTTCTTCTTTGCGCCGGATTCACTCTTCCCCTTCTTTCCTACGAATACGCCGCGCGTGTAGAAGTCCTCAAGCTCAAGCTCCATTGCTCCGGGGAGCTTCTTGTTAACTGCAATCATGAATGCCTGGGCCTGCTCCCTAGTCTTATCCTGCATAAGCAGGAATATGCTGTCAGTGTCTGAGTATATGACCTTGAAACCGTTGTCCTCTGCATCCTTTATCGTGTTCATTATTGTCTCCCTCCCGAATGCAGTTACGCTTGCCGCGCAGTCGCGCGAGTACCACCTCGACCTTGCATAGCCGAGGTAGCCGTAGAAGGAGTTGGCGATGATCTTGAGCGCCTGCGACCTTGCAGCAAGGGATTTGTTGTCGGGATCCTTCTTGTACCTCTTCTTTACGTCTGACCTTTCTGCTATGAGAAGCTCCAGCGCCTTCGGAATTATTCCCTGCGGAGATTTCCTGAACCTTGTGCCTATGGGCGACTCGTGGTAATCGGCGCAGTCCTTGCAGATAGTGGAGTTGTCTATGTTGTTTGCAATTATTATTGATGGATACAGGCCCCTGAAGTCGAATACGGTTATGTTGTTGTATATGCCTGCCTCCGGAGTCTTCACATATGCGCCCTCTATTGGGTTTGCGAGCCTTGCGCTGATCTCCGCGTCCACCGGCCTGTTTGGTATCATCTCCCCGTTTATTGATGCGTATCTCATGAGAAAGAACTCGACAAGCTGGCCTGTGGTAGAGATTGCCGCCTCACCGAGCGTTGTCCCGGTCACCTTTGCGACCTCGATCTCAAGAGGGAGGAAGAACTTATACAGGGCACTTAGTGCGCGCGAGTCGCTCAGCGAGTAGTCTGTGAGGTTCTCCAGCTCCTCCCTGCTTCCGTCCCAGAGCTGCCATATGTTCTTCTTCTCGACTGTGCGCTTCGTGTCTCCGGTTATTGCCCCGTACACGTCGCCCAGAGTAAGCCTGTTTATCTTCAGCAGCGCCTCAGAGGCGCCGACTATGGATATGAACTTGGTAACGTTGTATACGTCCAGGTTTATCCTGCCAGGTATCTTTATGGCCTTTATCAGCCCGTGGTTCTCCTCGCGCGGCTCTTCGCCGTACCTTGTTATGTCGAAGTGTATGCCAAGCTTCTTCGCCCTTTTCATAAGGTACGGTATGTCGAAGTTGGATGAGTTGTATCCGTCTATTATGTCAGGGTCTATCTCCTTTATTATGCCTATGAAGCCCTCTATCATCTCCTTTTCGTCCTTGTACAGCGTGACAAAGTCCCTGGCAACGCTCTTTGTGGTGAGCACTCCCTCGCGCCCGTCTGTCGAATAGCTGATCATTATGCACGGATCCTTCTCTGGCCGCGGGGCTATTGTAGGGTTGTAGGTCTCTATGTCGAAGGATATGTGCGTAAGGCCGTGTGTCTGATTCAATGCCGACTTTCCGATATCATCCACAATCAGCCTGCCGTTTTCCTCGTGGAACTTGACATGCACTCCGGAAAGCGGCGATATCCTCTTGTCTATAAGGTATCTCTTCCAGAACAGAATGTCGTATTCGTACCTGTCCCCAAGCTCCTTTAGATATTCACTTAGGTCTGGAATAGCGCGCGTGCTTATGATCCCTATCCTTAAGGCGGGGGTTAGGACGCCTGATATGCTGAGCTGCTGCCCGTCCACAGAAACTATCTCAATCTTCTCGCCGTTTATGCGTATGTCCATCTTACTTATGGACTCAGGATCAAGGTCCCTGCTGAACGGCACAAGGTAGAAATACGGGTGGAAGTTGGGATCTATCAGTGTGTATATACTTCCCCCTGACTTCAGGGTGACGCGTATGGTGCTCCTGCCCTCCAGCGTGATATAGTCAATATCGACTATAACACCGTCTAACTCGGTTTGTTCCATGAACTCAGCAGAAAGATTATTGCGCTTAGGGCAGCTACGTTTAGGATACGTTGCCTCCTGCGTTTTCCTGAAGTTTTGCCCTTGAGAGCGGCAGAGGAGCTACAAATCCTATTGAATAGGCTACTAGAGTTCCCCTTGCACCGCACTCGAAATTTAGTATATTTATTACGTCCTCTGCGAACTTCAGCGGGAGCGTCTTCTTTGCAGTCCAGGTCTTCTCTATCTCTTCTGCGTCCTTCTTCGACTCCTTGGAGGCTACATTGCCCATTATCGTAAGCTTCCCGACTTCGCCGTTGCCCTGCGGGCCGTCATATACCGCAGAAAACGTGAAAGCCACCTTTACGTCCTCTTTGTCCACCTTTACGTTGTCGAAGTTTATATTGAACTTCATGTTCGATATGAGCTCCTTCGAATCCCTGTTCGCCTCTATCTTGGTTACGTCTATGCCTGTTATCATAAAACCACTAGCCTAATATGGAAATGCATATTTAAATGCCTTTCCAATGCGACGTAATCGGATTATTAAATCTGGCAGCATAAGATAGATAATGCGCGGGCATGTGGCGTAATTTGGATAGCGCATCGGGCTTCGGACCCGAGGGTTGCGGGTTCAAATCCCGTCATGCCCGGATTTGGTCTGGGGTTACGATATCTTGCTTTTTAGAAAGCGCTTGACTTCGCTGAGGTTTGGAAGAACTTTAAGGGTGTAGTAGAGCTCCTCCTTCCATAAGCCTTCTTTGAATTCGTTTATGTTTTTCAGTATTGGCCCTTTGTTGCGCTCTTCGCCCCTTTTCTCCAGTTTTTCCTCAAGAAGCCCGCTGTTGAAATTGGCCTCATTGAATTTGAGCATGAAGTATACATCATATATATCGCGGGCTTTCTGCCTTTCTAATATAGCGCATAGCTTTTCTGCAAGTATTTCCTCGAGTGGCATCTTGTATATCAGGATTGTGCCTACATCAGGATACCTAGACACTATGCGGCCGATTTCCGGCTTCATTATTGCATCATTTCTGAAGCTTATGTCAATTTTTAGTTTATGCCTTGTACCAGTCCTGCCAAATAGCGGCCCTTCTATAAAGAGTTCCGTCCTTATTCCGGATATTGCGCCTTCGGCATTCCTCGTCAGTACATTCCCCTTATTCTTGCTTATGTTATAGCTGAGGCCAAAATCCGTAAATATTGGCTTTAGATAGGAATCTATTTGCCTTGACATGTCTTTATCCCTGCCGATATAGGAGAAATCTAGGTCTTCCGAGAATCTGTCAAGGCTGTGGAACATGTAAAGTGCGGTGCCTCCCTTGAATTCCAGACTTGTTGATAACTTATTTACCGATATGACCTTTAGCATTAGGTTTGCTATATAATCCTTCTCGAGCTGCCTTTCGTCTCTGAAGAAATGCGCAAATGATAAAAGCGAACCTTCATCTATCGTATTTGACACCCCATTTTTTGTTTATGCCTTCATTTCCGGTATTTGATATGTGCACATAATTCACATATCTGTGTCTGAGAAGCACATCTACGTTTATGCCGGCCCGATCCATCAAAAAGCCAAGCTTGTTTATGAGCACATTATTTGCAGCTTCTAGAGCATATCTCTCTATTGTCTTTGGATTGATAATCTGCTCGCTTTTTGCAACTGCAAGGGCTTCCTCAAGCAACGAGAATGGAACCCCGCCAAAATAGAGGCAGTCAATGAAGAGTTTTTCCGGGGACGCTATATATACACCGGATTTGTTTAGATAGCCAAATAGGATGCGCTTATTCGTTTTTATAAATTTTATTGATATGCCGCCCATATCTAGTGGTTTGTGCCGCTTTACTGCAATTACCGAATAGCTTATTACGCTCTGGTCTATCAGACTGTAGAATTGAAGGCCAGCCTGCAGGCTTACATAAGAAGGAAAAACTATGTTGGATGCTATTTCATACGCGCTTGCTCCGCTTAGAAAGTACCTGCCTCTTTCTATTTTTGATACTTTGTTACTTTTGGAGAGCAGTAGGGATGCGTACGCGGTACTCTTGCCGAGCATTTTTGCAACATCATATGTGGTAAATACGTGCATCCCTGATGCATTAAGCTGATCAAGTACCTCTCTGAGTGCCATATTTTAATATTTAGTGATAAGATATTTATACTTTTCTATATATACAATGACACAGAATATGATTATATAATAAGCGTTGGGTGTTTATCCGCTTAAAGGCATGCAGTATAACCTAGATAGCGCGGCGCGGTTCTGGAGTTGTTGGTTGCTGGTTCAAATCCCGTCATGCCCGATTTTTCTGTGAATTGAAGAAAGTACTTATAAACTTTGATACCCCAGTATCTGATTATCATAGGGCTTAAAGTCATGCCCAGCAATTTGTAGATGGTTAGTTGGTTCAAGATAGCTTGAAAATTCGCAAAGATGCAGCCCCTTCGATCGGAAGAATAATCGTGTGCAGTGATTGGAAGGGAAATGCGAGGGACGCTGCAAAAGTGCTGTCCGATGTCTGCGACAGCTATCCTGAAGGGGTCAGGACGCGCTTTCTGATAGCCTGCGGCGGCTTTGTGTCCTTTGACATGCCTTCAAGGTTCAGGGGAATGGGAGTGAAGGATACAGAAAGCGGGTTGGTTGATGGTGTCATAAGCGAGGGCGAAAGAACGGTAAACTCTTTCTTGACCCCGGAATTGGTAAGAAAATTGAAGTCGCATACAGATTATGTAAGCTTTGGCGTCGACTCCTTCAAATCCCTGGTATCGACAACAAACACGCACATCTCAGAGATGCATGTTGAGTTGGTAGTGGTGGTTGATCTGGGCAACGGAAGCTATCATTGGACCGGAAAGTCATATCCTTCTTCGGGTCAGGAGGATTCCCTGATAAGGATTCCTGGCCTGCAATCGCACTTCATTCAATCGGATTTTGGCAAGATTATGGTGCTTGGATGCCATGACCTGAGCGTGTTCAATAACAGAGGTATGGAAAGGGCAGGTGAGTGGAGAAGGAGCATAAAGGCGGGGCTAAGGGAACTTGCAAGGAAAGAGGAGCCGGTTATTGTTTTGCAGCACCCGCACGTTACTGATACGCACAAGACATGGTATAATTCATGGACGAACCTGGAGAGACTCACGCCTTCCGTCAAGGAGTATGCTGGTGCTGGAAGGTACTACAGGGAAGGTGGAGCGAGAGCAGATTTAAATGAGGTTCTGGAAAAGACACGGAAAGGCAACACTGTAGACTTCATTTTCTCCTAGGTTATGCAGAAATTGGACGAGCCAGACGCTTATCTATCTACTTGGAGCTTTGATAGGCATATCCTGCATATAGGCTGGTAGTCCTTTGCTCCGCCCACAAAGTCCGCCATCCTGTTGCTGCTTGGCCACGGCGTTATCCTCTGCGTGAAAGACGCCTTCCTGCCGCACTTCCAGCACTTTGAGTGCAGTGTGTGCACGTGGTCTGCGCATGCAAGCAGCTCCTTCCCTATGTTGAACAGCTCCTCGTCCTTCTTCCTGTTCAGCATTGAGACGTATACTGACTTTGACTGGAATGCCAGCCTGTTGAGCTCGCTCGCAAATCCCTTTGTGCCGTCCCAGAACTGGCCCTCGTCTATGCCTATTATGTCATACTCCTCAGCTGCCTTTCTGAGTGTGGGTATGCACTGTTCTCCCTCTGGAAGTATGAACGCCGGCAGCCTTTCTCCGTCGTGCGTTACTACCTCCTGGTCTGCATACCTGTTGTCTATCCCTGACTTGAAGAGCACTGCCTTCTTCTTCCCGGTCCTCGCCTTGCTTATCTCCTTCAGAAGCCGCGTTGTCTTTCCGGCGAACATAGGCCCCGTTATTATTACGAGTTTCCCAAGCCTTGTCATTTGTCATACGCCTTTCAATCTATGCTTTTGTGCTGTTGGTTTCCTTATCACTTCAAGAAGCTGGTCAAATGCCTGATTTGCATCGCTCACTTTTATTATCTTCTTGCCGTCTTCCTGTATATAGTCATTGCACTGGTGGAACACCAGAAATAGCGTCTTTCCATCCCTTGTTGTTATTTTCTCTGCCAGGGAGGGATTGTCATCTATGTAAAATCTGAAGCCCATGTCCAGCCTGTTCTGTCCGGGTGTAAGTATGTGAAGGTCAAGGCCGTCAAGCCCGTGTTTCACGAGCCACTGTCTTGTGGCTTCTGCTGTTGTGTGGTCGTCCTTCTGCGTCACAAGATTCACAGGTATGTGCCTCCTGAGTTCGTGCAGTTTTGCGGGATCTATGAGCAATGTTATGTCATTTGGCCTGTTCAGCCAGACATAATTGTATATCTGATCCATTTCCCCCTTCCATTTTGATCCGACAGTGGACCAGTTATAGTTTGTGACGTCTTCGCTTCTATAGTTTGTCGGATGCCCAGCAGCCGCATTCTTCTTATTTAGCTCATCAAGCATCGGAGCGTAGATGTCCGCTATGGTTACGTCTATGTCCAGCGATACTGACAGCTGCCCCCTTTCTGCGCCCCTCAATGCGTCTAATAGTGCTTCCATTTTATTACCTATTAAGATGATCTGATCTTCCTTGTGATTGCAATCTCTCTCCTTGCAAGGTCGAGAAGCAGTTTTGTCGCTACCTTCGAATTTGCGACGTGCAGCACTCTCGGGCCGTTCTTTATTTCCTCATTGTATTTATGGTCTATCAGGAGCATGAACTTGCCCTCTGGACCTGCGGCTATGGTTTTTGCCAGAACCGGCGAGTCGTCTATGTATATGTGGTAGTCGAAGTCCGTTGCCTTGTTCTGGCTAGGGTCGCATATCTCTACGTGCAGGCCGCTCAGCCCCTTGATCCTCAGCCATTCATGCATCGCATCCACCGTGCCGCCTGTCGCCCCCTCTTTGGTAGGGCTCCTTGTAGTCAGCAGGTGGACTGTGTAGTAGTCGGTAAGCTCCATTATCTGCTTTACGTCCCCTGAGAAGGGTATCTGCTCATACTGCTCCACCCATGCTTTTACATAATGGGGCATTGCCTCCTCGTAACTTGAGTTGATGCTCCTGAAATTATAGTCCTTGTGGTCCTCTACTGTGAAGTTCGTACCCTTTGCCTTGTTCAGGCTCTCCAGCCACAGCGGAAGCACTGTTGCTATGGTCTCGTCTATGTCCAGCGCCACCCTTATTGGATGCTTATCCGTGTCCCTAAGCAATGATACTAGTTCCCTTGGCGCTTCCATTGATACCCATACCCCAGCATGACCGACTCCCTAGCTAGACAAAAATTATTTCCATTACAAGCTATGCCAATAAGCTTTAAAAGTCAATTCTGCAGGATATTGGATTTGGATAAAATACGCTGCTTCCAGCGTATGCCTTGGCCACGCGGATATTTAATGATAATAGCGATTAATGTGCAAATTATATAAATTATGATTTAGATAATCGCATTAAAACACTAAATCGTAATTTAGATAACTACAATAAGCTGCTTCTTTACGAGAGGAAATTATCCAGACCCGGCATTCCCTGCAGCATGTTCTCCCTCTCTATCTGCTGGTAGAGCATGTACATTATTCCTACGGTAAGCAGTATTCCCATTCCTGATCCTATTGCGCCGCTCAGCGTAGCAAGTGCCGCAAGCAGTGCCACGAATATGCTTCCCAGCACTGTTATTGAAGGTATATACTTGTTGAGTATGCTCTCCGTTATCCTCGGGTCCCTCCTGAAGCCCGGAACCTGCCATCCTATCTCCTGCAGCTGGTCTGCGACGTGCTTCGGGCTCTGCCCAGTCATTTCCACCCAGAACTTTCCGAATATTATGCACAGGACTATGAGCATCAGGGTGTAGGTTATTATGTGGACCCATTCAGGCACGAAGAGGATGCCGCCCCATGGAAGATAGAGGGAGCTTGTGCTGCTAAGCAGATACGAGACATATTGGGGATATCCCCCTATTCCGTATGGGGATGAATAGGGAAGCGGGAAGTTTGGCGATATTAAATAGAGAAGGCCTCCTACAAGGTTGTTGGATGTGCCTCCGGTCTGCGTGGGCGTGACTTGATAGTATGCTACGAAGTGCGCCAATGAGGCGAGGGGACCGGCCGTGTGCGCCAGGAATGAGAACCAGACTGACATGGACACTGTGAGAGATGTTGCAAGTATGACAGGAAGCACGCTTACATAAAGGAAGGGTATTGGAAGCCTGCCTCCGACTCCCCTGAGCTGGCTGAATGCCAGAGGTATCTCAACCTTCATGTCGTATGCGTAGATGCTTATCAGCATAACTATTAATGCGAAGAATAATGGTCCGAACGCAAGTATGGCGTTTGGCAGCGCTGACGCTCCGCCTGCCGCCAGTGCTCCAATGGCGTCGGGAATGAGTATGCTTACAGTTCCCGCTATCACGGAGTATGCAACACCGCCTGCTATGAACAGGTTTATGCCTGAAGTAAGGCCGTATTTCACCATCATCTCGTCAAGGTATATGACTATTATCGCGCTTATTGCGAGCTGGAATACGACTATGCCGAAGTAGCTGTGGCTTGCCAATGGCACGTATCCGGTAGACGTGAAGATTATGGCCTCTGCGAGGGCTATCGTTATTGCCGCAAGCTTCTGTATTGACTGAAACTTGCCCTTCTGCTCCGGATCTGACATGTCAAGCTTGATAAGTCCGGTGCCTTGTATGAGCTGCAGCACTATGCTTGAAAGGACTATGGGCCCTATTCCCACTGTTATGAGAGTTCCTGTCCTTGCCGCGAATATTATGTTGATGAGCTGGAGCACAGGCTCCTTAAGCGTGGATATGCTGACTCCGTACGCAGGTGTGCTGAACATGAGGAAATAAACAGTCATTATTATGGCAGTCCATTTCAGCTTGTCCTTGAATGTAAGCGGAGTAGCAGGCTTCTTTATGTGCGGTATTGCCCTTGCAATAGTCTCAAGTATTCCCATCAGATCCTCCTTGTCAGCGCCTCTATCACTGCAGTATAGCTTTTGTCCCTGTTTGTCCTGAAGGTGGTGCTTGCATCCCTTCCTGTCGACTCTGCAAAGCCGGCTATGAGCGCGGCGCCTATCGAGACAAATCCCTGCATAGAGTTATAGCTCTCGTATCTTAATCTTATAAGCGTTTTCCTTCCCCTTGAATCTACAGAGTGCTCCCTTGCCCCGAAATAGTTGGATATGCTTGAGACCAGCACTGCGGTGTGCGCCCTTCCTAAGATGGATCCGAGCTTCTTCCCTGCAATGGCCATCATCCTGATCATCTGCCTCTGCAATGCGCCGTCGATTAATGGCAGATATGCGAGGACCCTTAGATATTCATGGCCCTGCCCGGAGAATCTGCCTGAATTCATCGCGCTTGCTATTGCATCTGTTGCAGCCTCTACGCCGATGCCGGCATGCGCAGGCCTTGCAGACATGGGCTCGGAGACAAACTGGCACGAACTTGATCCGTTGTACACGCACCTCCTCTCCCTTGTATGCACCATCATGTTTGCCGCATGCGAAAGATATCCGGAAATTACGCCCGCAACGTATACGTGCACGTTTCCTTTCACCTGGAGCGGCGCGCGGATCGCAGGGCTCGACGTTATTATGACCTGGTCCCTGAAAGGATGGTAGAGCGAGTCCTTCAGCCCTATCATGTCCAGCACAGTAGAAAGCGACTTCTTGCCGTCAGACCTGAGCGCAATAGCCCTGCCTACGGAGAAGCCGAAGTTGTAGCCGAGGTCTGCGGTTGATGCGGTAGTGCTGTACAGCAGGTTCTCTATGTCTGTCCCGTTCCGCTGCACTGCTGCGCTTTCTATGGCCATGCCTATGAGCAGGTCCTCCATATCAGTGGCTGCCACAGGAAGCACGGCGCGTTTTGACTTCCTCCTGCGAAGGACGTCCTTGAATGCAGAACGCATCTTGTACTGCCGCGCTGCGGATTTTCTCGCCGTGACTTTCCTTGACTTCGTTCTTTTTTGCATAGCGCACCAGTCAATACAATGATTTCTACGGAAAGACTTATATTATATCGTCAGGACTAATTAGTCATGGACTTGCTGTCGCTCCTGCTTATGCTTGTAGTTGACACGTCGGCATCCTGGCTCAGGATGTTTGCAGCGCTCTTCATCTCGGTATTCATAAGCATATTCGTGGGCATATACGCGGCGACAAACCAGCGCGCGGAGAAGATAATACTCCCTGTGGTGGACGTGCTGCAGACCATACCGATACTTGCGTTCTTCCCATTCGCCATCTTCGTGTTCGTCTTCATTCTTCCTGGATTCATAGGCATAAACGCCGCAGTGATATTCCTGATAATAACGAGCATGCTCTGGAACATAATATTCGGAGTATATGAATCAGTAAAAACAATACCGAAGGAATTCGTGGAGCTTGCGGACATCTACCACTTCGATTTCTGGAGCAGGCTGAGGAGGATATACGTGCCTGCGAGTGCGCCCAGGATAATAGAGCAGTCTATACTTTCCTGGGCCATAGGCCTGTTCTACCTTGTCACAAGCGAGATATTCTCTACGGGCAATGCAAACTACCACGTCGCATACGGCATAGGGAGCGCGCTGCCTGGGCTGTCAGGCACGTCGTATCTCATTGCAATAGGCGTATTTGTCTGCTTTGTAGTAGCTACGCGGTTCCTCTTCTTCAAGCCGCTCGAGGATTACTCCACAAGGCACATGCGGGGGCAGTCAAACGGATCAGCAGTGCTGCCGAAGTACGAGAAGAGGGTGCTTGACTGGATAGGAAGCAGGATACCGAGGAACAGGGCTGTGTTCGATGCAGGGGGGTTCAGCGTTGAGCATGTGAAGAGGGTGCCGCACAGGAAGGTGGTTGCAGCGCAGAAGGCTGCCGCAGACATGTCGGTTTACTACAAGGCTGCGGGAGTTGTTGCTGCAGCGATTATAATATACGTGATAATTTCTGACAAGACCCTGTTCGGCTACGAGATGATGGTGATACCTGCGCTTGCTGCATCGTTTGCAAGGGTCTGGGTCGCGTTTGCAGTCATACTCGCGATTGCAGTGCCTGTCTGCGTATACCTGGTCTTCATGTCAAAGAAGACGTCGAAGTACATGCTCCTGTTCCAGGTGCTTGCGTCTATTCCTGCAACAATACTCCTTCCGCTTCTTGCCAAGGCGCTCAGCCCTGGAAGCGCAAATGGCGGGGAGTACGTGGCATTCGTGATATTCTTCCTGAGCGGCATATGGTACGTGATATTCGGCGTGATGGCTAGCACCAGGACCCTGCCGGACAACATATTCGAGGTGAAGAAGGTGTTCGGGGTTAAGGGGAAGAATGCCTGGAGGAACATATACCTTAAGGCCATACTGCCTGGCCTTATAACAGGCGCAATAACGGGCATTGCCGCAGAGTGGAACGCAAGCATAGTCGCCGAGTACTTTACATCCGCAGGTGTGTCCGGGTCGCAGGTGGTGAGCTCTGTAGGAACAGGGATAGGGAGGCTGCTCGACACGGCAATAGCAAGCGGCGGGCTCTGGCTCATGGCTGTGGCTCTTTTAAACCTTGTAGTCATGATTATCCTGATAAACACGTTCGTGTGGAAGAGATACTATAGGAGCATAGCAAAGGTGTACAGCTAATTGGTGGAATCATGATAATGGTCTCTGTTGAAAACGTCTCATTCTCTTTCGAGAACAGCAACCTTGAGATAATGGACAGGGTCTCGTTCAATGTGAGGAAGGGCGAGTTCGTGTCCATAGTCGGCCCTTCCGGATGCGGGAAGTCTACGCTGCTCAGGATCATTGCAGGCCTGATATCCCCGACAACAGGCAGCGTAAGGTTCATTAACAAGGAGATACGCGACCCAAACAAGAAGATGTCGTTCGTATTCCAGGACTTCGCTCTGCTTCCGTGGCTTACAAACCTGGAGAACGTGAAGATAGGACTGTCGCTCTCGGGGCTGGACGACGCTGAGAAGAACAGCAAGGCTGCAGAGCTGCTGGACAGGTTCGGGTTGGGAGGGTTCGAGTCCTATTATCCGAACGTGCTGAGCGGAGGGATGAAGCAGAGGGTGGGCATAGCCAGGGCGGTTGCATCAGACCCGCAGGTCATACTCATGGACGAGCCTTTCAGCTCCCTTGACGAGCTCACAGCTGAGACGCTCAGGTCGGATATAGTCTACATGCTGGAGAACAAGAACATATCCGTCAACTCGGTGATAATGGTCACGCACAATGTCGAGGAGGCTGTGCAGCTTTCGGACAAGATAGTGGTGCTTTCAAACAAGCCCACAACAGTGAAAAAGATAATAAGCATAAAGGCAAAGAGGCCAAGGGACAAGAGATCGGAGGTCCTTTCAAACAAAATGGACGAAATCTACGCGATCCTTGCCCAATGAGCCCATCCCAAAGGGTCTCTGGATTACTCCCCCCTCAACGCAGCCTCGAATTCCAGCGCCTGGGCCTTTGACTGGCTGCCCATTATGGCTTCGAGCTTGTCTGCAAGGTCTGCATGTCCGTTGTTCCTTGCCAGATCTATAGCCCTGCTGGTCACCCTGGCTCCGTTCTGGTGCAGGAAGTCCACGCCGTCCGAGCGTCCGACACTTGCTGCATACTCCATGACAGTAAATCCGCTTACCCTGCCATTTATGTCAGCCCCGTCCCTGAACGCCTCCTCCATGCCCCTAACATTCACCTTTACCCCATTCCAAGGCGCAAGAAGCACGGCATCAACAAGGTCCTCGTTTAGCCTTGCCTGTGTCGCCTTCATCACTGCGTTGCTTGATCCTACATGTACTGTTCGCTCCGCTTTCTCTCTAGTTATGGTTGTCATATACCCACCCGGAGATGTTTATGAAGTCCGTGATATTTAAAGCTATCATGATCTATAAAGTCCTGTTTAAAACGCACTATTCTGTCGTCGTAGAATTAGGTTGTCGGCAGACTATTTTAGACAGAATTTGAACTGCATTTTTTCCATGAAGATGGAATTATCAGCTACTCTTCAG
>VFSW01003244.1_pt1 | contig 24416 bp, 26 predicted proteins | sample 5358111 | NCBI WGS metagenome assembly VFSW01 (sample SAMN11554181, study PRJNA540505) | mine drainage metagenome | isolation source: sediment from site ElyBrook_90M | place: USA: Ely Copper Mine, Vershire, VT | collected 2017
GCGGGACCGATGGCAAGAACCTTCTGGCCGGGATCGTCCTTCTTGAGCAGGTCGGTGGTCTCATAGAGATCCTTCCCCCAGAGCCCCACGGCATCGAACAGACGCGCCTCTCCCTCTACGATGGATAGCCGGACCGGTTTGGCCGCCCTGCCGGTGATCACTATCCCATCATAGCCCGACCTCTTGAGTTCCGGTCCGAACGTCCCGCCGCAGGCCGCTTCCCCCCAGATTCCCGTCAGGGGAGATTTCGCGCAAACCGCAAACCGGGAGGTCCCGGGGAATCCGCTTGCGACCATCGGGCCGGCCATCACCATGAGCGGGCTCTCCGGGGCCAAGGGATCGGCGCCCAGGGGATAACCGTCCAGGAACAGTTTCGCCCCCAGGGAACTCCCCCCGATGAATTTCCGGAGCAGTTGATCTGCGATGATGAAATCCGAACAGCGACCTTCCGTCAGGTCGACACTCAGATACCGCCCGGCATACCCTTTCGCCATGGTTCCCCCCTCCCGTCAGCCTACAGCTCCCAGGTTGGCGGGGATATTGATGGTATTTGTGTGATAATGTACACACTGATCGCGATGCGTGCAAGCAATAACTCAGCAATAACTCAGGAACAGATTGAAGCTCTCCTTTGCTTTATGAGCGGAGGATGAAGGGAAAGGGCGGCAGGGTAAGGGGCTTGAGACGGTCCCCCTCATAGAGGACCTGGGCGAGAAAGAGCCCCGACGGGGGCGCCGTGTACTGTGCGGGGAGCACCGAAGCGGAAGTCAGCATTCTCTCGACCTCGGCGGGGGAGAGACGCCCGCGCCCCGCCTCGACCATGATGCCGACGATGCGACGGACCATCTTCCAGAGGAAATGGGAACCGGCGATCCGGAAGACGATCAGATCCCCCCAGGGGACGAGTTCCGTCCGGTCGATCCGGACCTCGGTGGAGAGGTGCTTGTCTATCCGCTTATCGGCGAAGGAGACGAAATCGTGGAACCCCCGAAAGGTTTCCGCTGCCGTCCGCATCCGGCCGAGGTCGAGTTCATCCTTGACCCACCAGACATATCGTTTACCGAAGGCTGTTCGGACGCGGGAGATCAGGTAGAGATAGCTCCGCGCCCGGGCGAGGTGGCGGGCGTGGAACCCGGCCGGCGTCTCCTCGACCCTCAGGATGTTGACGGGGGCGGGCAGAAGGTCGTTCAGACCGTGGATGATCTTCTGGGGCGGAAGCCGGTGCGGGGCATCCAGGTGCGCCACCTGGGCAAGGGCATGGACGCCGGCATCGGTCCTGCCTGCCCCCTGGAGATCAACCTCCCCGCCGAAGAGCTCCCGGGCCGCATCGGTGAGCGTCCCCTGGACGCTCCGGGCGTTTGTCTGGGTCTGCCAGCCGCTGAATCCGGTCCCGTCGTACTCGATCGTCAGCTTGTACGTGCACCGCAGAGGAGCAGTCGTCTTATTGTTGCGACCCGCCCGTTGGCCTCCCCGGATCATGGCGTCGTCACCGTCGCTACCACGGGCGTTGCGCCGATCTCCGGCGGTTCTCCCAGAAGCGTCATCCCTTCGACATCGGCTCGGGGGAGATCCCGGCCGGAGAGTTCTCGGCCCGGGTGAAGCGTCGTCACCGCCGCGCGCCCCACGATGACCCGTCCCTTGTTCCCCGCGGCATCACGCGTTTTGACGCTCCAGAAACTATGGAAGATCCGGGGCTGTCCCTGATGGACGCCGATGTAGAGCATGATGTGCCCGGGCGTCCAGAGAAGGGTCAGCCAGGGGACCCCCCGGCTGACGATCAGGGCCTCTTTCTGCGCCGGCGGAAGGCCTCGGAGGCTGACGAACCTGCCCGCTTCGGCCTGCTCCCGGGAATTGCGGGGGAGCCACAGCCCGAAGGGGGTGAAGAGATCCCGGATCAACGCGGAGCAGTCCCTTTTGTCGTCGAGTCCGCCCCACCCATAGGGCTCACCGATCAGCTCCGCGGCCAGTTTCGCCGCATGACGGGCAGTAAGCGACAGGGGTTTGACCGCCGCCGCGGCCTTCGGTACGCGCGCCTTCCTGAGATGCGCCTTCCCCTGGCGATCGCGCAGAGCCGTCAGTATCCAGGTGTGGCCGGAATCCTCCCCAACCCTCGGGAATACGGCCCCCAAGGGTGCTCGGAAGCGGGGTATCCCCTTTTCATCCCGGACGAGCGTCTTGTCCCGGGTGATTACCGCATACCGGCCCGATTCCCAGCTCCGCATGAATTCGGGGTCCACGGCCGCCAGGTCCGTGGCCGGTACCCAGCCGAGGGCGTAGCTCGTCTCGGTAAGGAGCCACTTCCGATCACGGCTGCGATGGGTCACGAGAACGGGCGTCCCCGGAGGGGCCGATGATTCCTGGAGATTGTCGAATGGATAGTCCTTCCCGTGGCGCTTCGGAAAACCTAAATGGCGCTCCCGGGTGGGAAGGACGCGGAAATCGATCCGCTTAACCGTCACGGCGGGAAAGCCGCCTCGAGGATAATCATCGATATGCGCATTGAGGGCCATTTTGCGGACCCAGTCCCGGGGATGCCGCCTTCCGTCTTTCCCGTAGCCCGGGTTGTCGGCATATTCCTTAAATCCCCAGGAGACCTGCTCCAGTGTGTGACGGGGGGTTGTCAGATGCCAGGGAGCGAACTGGAGAACGTCATAGGCGGCATTCAGGCTGCTCTGCTCTTTAACCGGCAGGAGGGGCTGATCCGCGGTTCTTCTCTCGACATAGGCAACCGGATCCTGCTTGAGCTCGCGGAGATCCCGGATCGTCGCCTCTCCGGCATCGGCGGCCCCCGCCAGGAGCAACAGCCCGGGCAGGATCAGCAGCATGATCAGCAGTATCGGTCCGAATCGCTTTTCCCTCACAACTCCCTCCTGTTTTTCTGCAGTGTAGAGATTTTCACAAATTCCTGCAACCAATTTCAGGACAATCCCTGCCGGAGGAAAATTTTTTTATGGCATTCAACCGGAAAGCTTGGTATATTCCCACCGGTCTCATCATAACTGACAGGGTGTTAATGTGGATGAATGATCTTGTTCCAGGGAGAATTTTTTTCACAAAGGGCGTCGGCACTCACCGGGATGAGCTCCATTCCTTCGAGCGCGCACTCAGAGACGCGGGGATCGAGCGGTGCAACCTGGTGCAGGTCTCCAGCATTATCCCGCCCAACTGCCGGATGATCTCCAAAACCCAGGGGCTCAGGGAGCTGGTGTCAGGAGGGATCACCTTCTGCGTCATGGGACGCTGTTGCAGCAACGAACCGAAGCGCCTTTTGGCCGCGTCGGTGGGTTGCGCCATCCCGACCGATCAGGCCTCCTACGGATACATCAGCGAACATCATGCCTTCGGCCAGACGCAAAAGCAGGCGGGGGACTATGCGGAGGACATGGCCGCCGCCATGCTGGCCTCCACGCTGGGAATCGATTTCAATGTCGATGAAAGCTGGGACGAGAAGAAGGAGATCTTCAAGATCAGCGGCAAGATCGTCAGAACCCGAAACGTCACTCAGTCGACCATCGTGAAAGGCGGCGGATATACCACGGTCATCGCGGCGGCGGTCTTTCTCTTCTAAACGCCGCAGGAGCCGTCCCGCCGGGGAGGAGGCACCGATCATCGATTTGGTGGGGGAACGGGCGAACCTGGACGAAACGACCATCTGGATCGGATGCATGGTGAACGATTCGCGCGACCATACGCCGCAGATCCGTGTGCAGAATGTCGGGGATGCGGAACTCTCCTATCTCCAGTATGAAGGAGAGGGTCCGCCTCTGCTCTTCCTCCACGCCACGGGATTTCAACCTTGGCTCTGGCACCCCCTTGCGCGGGAACTCGCCGGCACGTTCCGCATCATCGCCCCCTCCTTCTGCGATCACCGCGTCGCCGACCCGGAGGAAGGAGGGCTCAACTGGGCAACCCTCGCAGAGGATACCGTCCGTCTCTGTAGGATGCTGCACCTGGAGAGACCTTTCTTGGTAGGCCATTCCATGGGTGCGACGGTGCTCATGATCGCCAACGCCCTCCACGGACTCCCCTCGGCAGGCATGGTCCTCATCGAACCCATCCTACTCCCCTCGGAGTTCTACCAGGGCCCCATGCGCGTCAACGAGCATCCGTTCGCCGCCAGAGCGATCAGGCGGACAAATTTCTGGCGAGACCGGGACGACGCCATGAACTATCTCCGTTCCCGCACACTGTTTCAGGGATGGGATGAAGAGATGCTGGAACTCTACTTCCGCCACGGCATGACCGGAAGGAGAGAAGGAGGGCTCCAGCTCGCCTGCAGCCCTCAACGCGAGGCAGCCCTCTTCATGGGGGGAAGGCAGTTCGACCCCTGGCCCCTCCTTCCGAAGATCTCCTGTCCGGTTCTCATCGTTGAAGGGGAGAAGAGCGAAAACAGGAGTTACATCGATATCGACCGGATCCAGTCGCTTATCCCGAATTGCAAACGCCGCATGGTGAAAGACGCCGGCCACCTGATCCCGATGGAGCGCCCCCGGGAGGTGACCCGCCTCATCGGGGAGTTCTTTCTTCCCCTGCGACTGGAGGGAAATTGAGCGGAGATCCTCGATGAACGGCGAACCACAGGAAAAGGAACGGATCTGCGGGGCAGCCCCAGCCGGCAAATCGGACGAACTGCTCTGCCGGACGCTGCTCGACACCGCGGACGAGATGATCTTCCTCAAGGACGAATCCTCCCGTTACCTGATCGCGAATCGGGCACTCCTCGATTTCTTCGGACGGAGCGAAGCGGAGGTCCGCGGCCGGACCAATGATGAACTGATGGAGGCAGAAGCTGCGGAGGCCTGCCGGATCACGGATGAAAAGGCCCTCGCCACGAGGCAGGTGGTGATCTCCGAGCAGACAATCGGGGAGCGGATCTATGAAACGCGGAAATTCCCGATCACCTTGTCGGGAAACAGGACCGGTATCGTCGGCTACGTCAAGAATATCACGGAGCGCAAGCGAAGCGAAGCGGCGCTCCGGGAGAGCGAAAATCGGTATCGGGAACTGGCCGAGATGCTGCCGCAGGTGGTCTTCGAACTGGATCTCGACGGCTATTTCACCTTCTATAATCGCCATGGCCTGGAGCTCTTCGGATATGCACCGGAGGATCTGAGGAGCCTTAATGTCTTCCAGTTGATCGCTCCCGAGGAACGGGAAAGGGCGCGGAGCAACTTCCAGATGACCCTGCAGGGGAAACCCCGCCCGGATAGCGAGTATACCGTTTTGAGAAAAGACGGGAGCAGATTCCCCGTCATCATCTATGCAACGGAGATCATCCGCGACCGGCGTCCGGTGGGTATCCGGGGAATCCTCGTCGACATCACGGAGCGCAAGCGGACGGAGGATCGCCTCCGGGATCTCGGCAACCGGGACCACCTGACGGGTCTCTACAACCGGGCCTTTTTCCAGGAGGAGATTGACCGGTTGGAAGCGGGAAGGCGCTTTCCGGTCAGCATCGTCATGGCGGACGTGGATCGCCTCAAGGAGATCAACGATACCGAGGGACATCAGGCGGGCGACGATCGCCTCCGGCGATCCGCCGAGGTGCTGGGGACCTTCCGCAACGAGGATGTCGTCGCCCGGATCGGGGGAGATGAGTTTGCCGTGATCCTCCCGGCCACCGACGCGGTTACAGCCGAGGCCGTTCTGCAAAGGGTGCGGGAATCCCTCGCCGATCACAACAGCCGGCACCCGGGAAAGCCGCTTGGCCTCTCCTTCGGCGTGGCAACCGGGGAAAAGGGTGCACGCCTTGGGGAGATCCTGAGGAGGGCCGATGAAGGGATGTACCGCTATAAAAACGGTATCCGCCCCGAAGGCGGGGATTCGTAGCTTTGCGGAACGCGGGAAGAGGGGACGAGAGAAAAGGTGGGGCACGCGAAGCCCCTTTGTCGATGGTTACGCGGTTTCGCATGAATGATTAACCCCGGCCAGGCCGTGGTTGCGCTCAGGCGGGATCGACTTTGCAGCAAAAACAAAGGAGGAGGTATCTATGGCAAAGGCAAAGAAGGGCGATTATCTGAGTTGTGATGAGTGCGGTTTGGTCGTGGTCGTCGACGAGGCGTGCGGGTGCGCCACGGCGGAGGTCATCTGCTGCGGTGAACCCATGGCCTCGGGCAAGGCGGCGGCGAACAGGGCAAAGAAAAAGGCCGTTGCTCCGAAGCCCGCGGCGAAAATGGTGAAAGCAACGCCAAAGGCCAAACCCGCAAAGGCAGCCGCAAAGGCCAAACCCGCAGCGAAAAAGCCGGCGCAGGCGAAGAAGTAATCCTGCCTTCCACCGGGGAAAACCATTCGCCGGGAACCCGCACCATACAGGCGGGCTCCCGGCGAATTACCTCCCGAGGCCGCCCAGTATTTCAATGATTGATGCGGGTACGCCTGCCGACCCGTGATACCTACCCCGGCCAGCCGTTTTCGACGAAACAGGCCCCCTTAACGGCCCTGCCCGCGCACCGGCGGCAACCGATGTTGCCAGCGCCCCAGGATGACCGATTCCGCCGCCGTAACCAGACCGAAGGACAGCACGCTCATCACCAGCGCGTGCCAGAGCAGCTCGGCTTCACGGCGTTACTTGCCCTTGCCGCCTCCCCCGCCGGGCACATCTTCGCCCCCGGCGGAATGGCAATCGCTGCAATTGAGTGCCATCAAACTGTCCCCGATGTCCGTCGGATGGACAAACCCCTTCACCTTCGTCCCCGGCCGGATGTTTTCCTGTTTCTGGCCAAGGACGGTATGACAGAGGTTGCAATCCTTGGAGATGACCTTGCCGCCTTGGGTTTTGTGTTTTCCATCGTGGCAGCGGAAACAGCCGGGGGTATAGAAATGGCCGATATGATCGGGATAGGTATTCCAGGTAACTTTCATGCTCGGGAAGAAGTTCCTGTTATAGATATCCTGCACGCTCTCGATGGCCTGCCGTATCGCTGCGGCTTTTTCACGGGTCGTTTTCGGGTAATTCTTGGCATAGAATTCGTCGATGCCGGTGGCGATGGCGGTCCTCCCCTCCTCCTTGGTCTTATAAGGCTTGGTGAGGAGCTCCACAGACACCTTCTTGATGAAGGGCAGGGTGGGATCGATATGGCCGGAGACGAAATTTTCGTCCATTTCCTGGCCGGGTGAACGGTAAATATGGGTCGGACGGTTATGACAGTCGATGCAGTCCATAAGGCGCTTTTGCCCTTTGGCGATCTCGTCTTGGGAAAGCGGCTCATGCTCATCGTTGTATTCGGTTATCCTGCCGTTCTTGTCCTTGACGGCGACATAGGGGATGTCGAGACGTTTCTCATCCCTGGCGATGTAGTAAACCTCGCTGCTGATATGCCAGTGGATGCCCGTCTCCGTCGGGTTTTTCGGAGTGCCGCCGATATTGATCAGCATGTTGATCTCCCGGGGCGTATTCTTCGCATCGGGCGCATAGTGGTAAAAAATCCGCTGCTGTCCCGAATAAAACTTTTCCGGCCAGTGGCAGCGCTCGCAAATATCGCGCGCGGGGCGGAGATTCGCGATCGGCGTTTCGATGGGCATCGAATAGGTGTGAGCCATCACGGCGTAGATCTGTTTCAGACCGGAAATCTTGGCCTTGACATACCACTTTGCCCCCGGTCCGATATGGCAATCCACACAACGGACCCGGGCGTGCGGAGACCTGCTCCAGGCGCTATACTCCGGGGTCATGACCGTATGGCAGAGCTTTCCGCAAAATTCAGGAGACTCGGTGAAATGGTAGCCCTTGAGCGCCGCGACGGAAATGATGAGAACGAAGAGCACGGTGCCGATGATGAAAAAGACAAACAGATGGCGCTTGCGGCGGTCGTTCAGGTTAATATCGGGATAGGGCGGGATGACATCGGGCTTCGCCTGGCGGTGCTGTTGTCTTACGCGGTAAGCACCGATGGGTACCAGCAGCAGGCCAAGGATCAGCATGGCGGGAAAGATAAAATAGACGAGTATGCCCAGATAGGGGCTCTCCACGCCGGTGATCAGTTCTACGGAAAGCAACACGATGATGAGACCGGCAGCCACCGTGGCCAGTATCATACCGATAAGGCTTATGACATTGAAAAAATACCCCAGTATGTCGTTCCTGTTTTCAGGCATGCTCCCTCCTTGCTTCTTTGACGCAGGATTATTCACGATCCGCCGCGCATCTGCCGGCATTCGACCATCGATAGAATGTTTAAGACAATACTCCTCTTTTCGCTAAACGACACGGGACCGCATCCCCGCACTGCCCGTCTAATGCGGCGCCGCAATGAAGGTGTAAAGCATCATGAACAGCAGCGCAATCCCCAGGAAAAGAGCCAAGAACCCGAATCCCTTGAAGAAGAAATCGAACAGGACGCCGCTTTGCTTCTTGACCGCAAACTCTTCGGTCGCTCCTTCCCGCTCGTAGCGCTGCCACTGATCACGGCGCTCTTCCAGCAACTCCTCCTTCGACACCTGACCGTTGAAGATGACAAAGTCCATGGGAAACTTCTCGGGACGGAAGTGGGTATTGAAGAAATGGACCGTGAAGATGAACCCCGTGGCGAGCAGGGCCTCATCGGAATGGACAATGGTCGCCACGTTGAACATCCAGCCGGGCAGGACCCTGCCGAAAACCTCGGGAAACCAGAGCATCAGGCCGGAGCCGCCGATGGCGAACATGCCCCAGAAGACCGCCAGGAAGTCGAATTTCTCCCAGTAGGTCCAGCGTTCGAACGTGGGCTTCGGCCCTTTGAAGAAGAACCAGCGGATCATTCCCGTGATGTCATTCACATCGCGGGGATTGGGGCAGAGCGAGTCGGGTCCCAGCAGCCGTTCCATCCAGTTCCCCGGGATGTCCTTCCTGACGAAGAGAAAATGGATGCACATGGCGATCGCCGACAGGAAGTAGCTGAAGGTGATCACGGCGCAAATCCGGTGGATGAGGGCGGCGTTTGTCGTACCGCCGAAGAGCGTCATCAGGTGCATCGAGAGCTCCTGATTGCTGAACTTCAGCGGCAGTCCCGTCAGGGCGAGTCCGAGAAAGCTGACGATAACCAGAAGATGCAGGACGATGTGCCGCGTGTTGAAGCGGCGGTACTGTTTGAAGCCGTTCGGCACATGCCCGGCGGTTCCTTCTGCGAGGCGGGCCGCCTTTTCCCGGTTTTCCACGAAGCCCCGGTACAACCAGAGCAGCGTATGAACCCAGAAAACGGCGAAGGTGCTCACCAGGAGGACGATCATGCTGATGTAGACCATGAAAAGCAGCGGGTAGTGCTTGCTGTCCTTATAGTCCGCATGGGGATAGTATTCCGTAAACAGGACGGTGGCGTGCTTGTGGCACTGCCGGCACGTGGTCACGAGATTGGCGGGATTGACCGTGGACTTGGGGTTCGAGGCTTTCAAAACCGAATGCGCCGTATGGCAATCGGAGCACCCGGCGACCTTTTCCGGATAGCCGAGCCGGTAGTTCTTCCCGTGATAGCTCTCCATGTAGGTTTCGGTCGCCACCAGGAAGACATGGTTTCGCTTCATCATCTGCTCGTCGCCATGACACCGGAGGCAAACCATGGTGTGAAACGTCCGATCGGTACGGAATTTCGGGTCGTTCATCGGCTTGATGTCGTGAAGACCATGACAATCATTGCAGGCGGCGGAATCCTGATTGCCCGCCGCCACCGCTTGTCCGTGGATGGATTGCCGGTAAACCGCCTCCTGGTCATGGCACTGGATGCACTTGGCGACGACGATGCGCTTATCGCCTTTCCAGTACTTGTGGGAATGAATGTCGGTGTGACAATCGGCGCAGCCGACGTCCATTTGACTGTGCACGCTCGCATAATACTTGGCGTTTACCTGCTTGTGGCACCGCTCGCACCTGACCTTCTCTACCTTGATCTCGCCCCGTACATGCTTCGAAAGGTCGGTAAGCTGGGTATGACAACTGGTGCAGCCGTTTTTTCCGTGAACCGATGCGTTAAAGGCGGCGGCAGAGATTTTGTCCCCATGACAGCCGAGACACGTAGCCGGATCGATTGCCATACTCTGAGCCCGCAGGGGGTTTGCAAGCACCAGCACAAGCAAGATCGCGGACATCACGGGGGAAATAATTTTCAACATACCGATCCTCCTAAAAAACGGAAATTAACGGAAAAACGCCGCTGCAAAAAACTGTTGTTTGGCTTGTCGATTCCGGATGGTAGATTTAAGATAGCCGAACATTGGTTAAAAGTTTCACGTTTCTAATATAGGGAAGGGTAAAAAGCAATAAAAAATTTGCCGCCAGTGGTGATCGCACTCGAATATCCGCCTTGACTATCACTCTCCCATAAAATAAGATGGCGCGGCTTTCATAGCGGGTGCACGTTACCGGCGGAATGACGGGACCCACATCTACCCTCGAGGGCAAGACGCTTGCGCATCAGTCTTATTTCTAAATTGACCATCGGCATCAGCCTTATCCTGCTCGTCTTCATGGTGTTTTTTGCCTACATCAATATCGCTACGCTCAAGACCATGCTCTTGGAGGCGGCGATCTCCGACGCCGATAAATTGAGTGAAACAATCATCAAATCAACCCATTATGAAATGCTGGAGGATAACCGGCAGAGGGCCTACGCAATGATGCAGGAGGTTGGCACGCTCGAAGGGGTCGAATACATCAGGATGATTAATAAAAGTGGCATAATAACCTTCTCGACCGACAAAGATGAGATCGGCAGGTACCTGGATAAAAGGGAGGCCGGGTGCAATATGTGTCACACCAGCAGCGAACCCAAGGTACAGGCCTCCACAATGAACAGGAGCCGGATTTTTTTTGATAAGTCCGGGAAACAGGTCGTCGGCATGGCCAAAGCCATCTACAATGAAAAGAGCTGTTATGTATCTTCGTGCCACTTCCACTCGCCCAAGCAGCGGATCCTCGGCGTCATCGACATCATCGTTTCCCTGGAAAACATGCACCTGCTGGTGGGAAATTATCGTAATAAAATCATTTTTCTGACGATTTTTCTGCTGTTGTCCATTTCCTTGGCCATCACGATCTTCACTCATCGCCTGGTGAATCTCCCCGTAAAAAAACTGTTAACGCAAACCAAAAGAATAGCCCGGGGCGATCTCGATGCCCAGGTACAGGATGTGACCAACGATGAGATAGGCGAACTGACCGATGCCTTCAACAAGATGACTGCCAGCCTCAAGAGCGCCAGGATGGAGCTGGAAGAATGGGGGAAAAATCTTGAGACGAAAGTTGCCGAAAGAACGCGGGAAATTAAACAGATGCAGACCCAGTTGATCCGTTAGGAGAAATTGGTATCCCTCGGACGACTGGTGGCCGGAATTACCCACGAGATCAATAATCCCTTGACGGGTATCCTGATGTTCGCCAACCTGACGAGAGAAAACCCACAACTGGATCCGTCTTTAAAAAGCGATATGGATGTCATCATCAATGAAGCCCAGAGATGTGCAAAGATCGTCAAGGGGTTGCTCGATTTTTCTCGCGAATCGATACCGCAGAAAAAACCGGTGTCCCTCAATACCGTCATGGAGGCCACGCTCACTCTTATCGGACGCCAGTCAAGCTTCCATAATATCGATATTGTCAGGGACTATCAGCCGGATCTACCGCTCATTTCGGTTGATGAAAACCAGATGGAACAGGTTTTCATCAACATTTTGCTCAACGCCAGCCAGTCCATGCCAGGCAGCGGCAGTATCACCATCAAAACATACACTGAAGACGGGGAATACGTCTGCATAAAGATATCCGATACCGGGGCCGGTATCAGCGAGGAAAACCTGGAGAAGATATTCGACCCATTTTTCACCACGAAAAGCGATAAAGGTATGGGATTGGGGCTTTCCGTTTCCTATGGGATCATCGAAAGGCATGGCGGGAAGATCGAAGTACAAAGCAAGCTAAACGAAGGCACAACGTTTACCATCAAATTGCCCCTGCACCCGCAGGGCAAAGAGAGACTTGCCGCCAGCAGCCCTGCCAATTGAGTCGCGGCCTGCCGCTCAACTTTTTTATTATTCCTCCCTCTGCCATACGCTCTTTTGCCCTTTGATACGCCTTGTGTCATCATGCAAAAAGGCCGCATTGAATCACCTTTTTCCAAGGGGTATATTTTTTTATACAATGATCGTCCATCGATATCATCAATGATGATCACTGATTAGCAGTCTGAACTCCAAGTTCTGATTTTTTTTATCCGCCGGCCATGTATACGCCCATCATACATTGCCACCGCCAAAAACAGGGTCAGACAGCCTCCTCAAAAAAATAAATGATCAATCCCAATACGATACGTCAGCGGACCGGCAACAATTTTCATGGCACGGCCATTGCACAATGAATAGTATAAAGCAGCATCCAATGAAAGGCTGATTAGCGAAAGAAACGGAGGAAGCCATGAAACTCAAAACAGCGATTCTAACGGCGATAATGCTCGCGACGGCACCGGCACTGGCTTCAAGTGACATAGAGACCGCGGAGACCAGCTTGCTGACGCTCCTTTTCCTGGGATTTGGAGCGCTCATTATCGCATGCCAACTACTACCCAGTTTGATGCTTTTCTGCTCGATGCTCAAGGGGCTTTTTACCACGGCACATGGCACCATACCGAAAACGGGCGCAAAAATATTGTGATATCGGGATAGAGGGGGACGGGAACTATGCTGGAATTACTCATTGCAGATAAGGATGCAGCCGCCCGCAAGCGGATGGCAAATCTGCTTATCGAGGCCGGCTACGATGTGACGGTGACAGACTCGGCCGCAAAAGCAATCAGCGGTGTGCTGAAGAAAACAGCTCGGGTTGTTCTTCTGGGAACCGAACTCGATGAATTCACTTCCGCAGAGCTTATTCCGCTCTTGAAGCAATGCAACCGCAAGCTGATGATCATTCTGATAGCCGATGACGCGCCGCTGCCATTGATCAGGAAGGTGCGCAAAGAGGGGATTTTCTACCATGCCCTGCGGCCCGCGGAACCGGAGGATGAAGAGGAGATCAGGCAGGTGGTGAAGTGTGCCATGGAAAGCCTGACCAGGACGAGCTATGCGCACAGGACACTGGCTAGCTGATTGAAGCATAAGGAGGACTCTATGAAGAGTATAACGAGGATTACAAAAATTTGCCTGGGGATCGCCGTGTTTTGGGGGAATGTTGTTCCCCTGTGGGCCGCGGATGCCGCCCGGGAGGACAACAGCAATTTGTTCGTGTGGATATTCCTGGCTTTCTGCGCCGTGATCGTGGTAGCCCAGCTCATTCCAGCCGTGCTGATGATGCTGGGATTTGCCAAAGGGGTAAAGAAAGCGCCGGTGCACCCCGCAGAGGAACCCGTCGATCATGCGACTTCGCCGGATGCGTAAAAATCCTTTTCTCTGGCGTAGGTTAGGGGGTCATCCCGGTCATGTGAGGGTGCCTGTCCTTTAAAATACCCTTATCAGACCTCGGTTATTGATTATTTTGCTCATCCCGGACGGATATGCCCAGTTTTTTCAGGAGGGCATGAAAGTTCGGTCGAAGCATGCCCGTTTCTTCCGCAGCTTGGGAAATATTCCAGTTATTTCTTTTGAGGGCGTTAAGAACGAATGCCTTCTCTATTGGCTCTACCGCCCGCTCGCGTATCTGTTTTTTCGTTTCCTTCAATTCTTCCAGGTTCAGGGGAACAATGTCCGGATCACGGTATTGCTCCTCACCCGCAGAACGCATCTCCAGGTCGGCTTTCTGAATGACGTCACCCTCGCAGAGTACGACTGCCCGTTCAATGATATTTTCCAGCTCCCGAACATTCCCCGGAAATGCGTATCCCTCCAGCACCGCCATGGCGTCGGGCGCCAGGCTGCGGACTTCCTTGCCCACTTCTTCGGAGAACTTCCTCAGGAAGTGATGAATAAGAAGCGGCAAGTCTCCTTTCCTCTCCTTCAGCGGAGGCAGGTTGATTGGGATGACATTGATGCGGAAAAAGAGATCTTCTCGGAAGGCCCCTTTATCCACCATGGCCCGAAGGTTGATATTGGTGGCCACAACGAGCCGGATATCGATCGGAACAGGCCGGGTATCGCCGATGGGGGTCAGCATCCGCTCCTGAAGAACCCTCAACAGTTTTGCCTGCGTAGCGAGGCTGATATTCGAAATTTCATCGAGAAAAAGAGTGCCGCCGTCTGCCACCTTGAAGAGCCCCGTCTTGCTGTGGATGGCGCCGGTGAAAGAGCCTTTGACGTGACCGAACAGCTCGCTTTCCAGCAGGGTCTCCGGAAGAGACGTGCAATCCACGGCCACGAAGGGTTGGTTATGCCTGGGGCTGTTCTTGTGAACGGCGCGCGCCACCAACTCCTTGCCAGTCCCGCTTTCACCGGTTATCAAAACCGTGCTGTCGGTCGGGGCAACCTGCATAATCCGACGATAGACCTTTTGCATCTCAATGCTTTCACCGACAAAATCTTCAAAACCATGGCCGGGGCTGAGCACCTTTTTGACGGAAAAACTGTCCGCCACCGTGCTCTTATGGGCGATGGCTTTGTGCACTTTGTCCAGGATGAGTTCGGAGGTAAAAGGTTTCGCTATATAATCAAAGGCGCCGTTCTTCATGGCGTCCACAGCCGTATCGACGGTTGAGTAACCGGTTATGATGATAACCGGCACCTCCGGTTGCAGTATTTTTATGGTCTTGAGCACCTCAATCCCATCCATGCCGGGCATCTTCAGATCCGTAATGACAACATCAAAATCCTGCTCCTGGATTTTTTCTATGGCCGCTTGTCCGCTGGCCGAGGTTTCCACATGATAACCATTGCTTGAAAGAATGCGGCGCATCCCCTCCCTGATGACCGACTCATCATCGACAACAAGGAGGTTACGCTTGTCCTGAGGTTTTTCCTGTTTGCTTGCTTCCATTATAAGATCGGGAAAAGAATCGATGGTTTTTCGCCAAACGTATCCGCGAGCACATCCGCCTCTATTCGTCCATCATTTTGTGTTCATCATATAGCAGATCGCCGGTTTAGTCAAATCGATGCCCCCCCTTCAGGGAGAGTGGTTGTTTTATTGGGCATCACCTCGGCAAAAGATGGATCCTGGAAAGCCGGCTTCTGTTTCGTGACGATTTTTTTATGGCGTTCAGCGCTTTAATCATGGTAATGCAAACAGGCTCCGCCGTTTTGAGTTTATGTGCGCCCTAAAGGGAGAATGGCAGATCAACCTGCTGTCCGAACGGGGCTTCCTAGCGGGGAGTCAGCCCGCTCTCAGGAAAGACGGAATCTCCGATAGACTTGTGCCAGCGAGCGGATGGGTCTGGTTCGATTATGCTGGGAGGCGCCGGCGTTAAGCCCACTAATGCCAAGGAGGAAGGTTGATGAGTCGAACAAAGCGGTTTCTGATTTACCTTTTATCGGCACTCATACCCGTGATGACGGCAGCGGCAGTCGAGGCGGCGGACAGCAATTGCCTGAGCTGCCATGGGGAAAAGACCATTATCAGCAAAGGAGCGCACCTCTACATCGATCCGGTGAAGTATGATTTAACGACGCACGCGCGAATCGGGTGCGTATCCTGCCACACCAAGGTAACAGAGCGCCATCCCGCCGATGGCGTCCGTCCATCCCGGGCGAAGTGTGAAGAGTGTCACGCCGCAGTCTTTGCCGAGTACGAAAAGAGCGCGCACAGCCAGTACGCGAACTGTGCTGACTGCCACAATCCCCATGCGGTAAAGCCGCTGCTGGAGGTATCGAGCCGCGACATCAACATCCAATGCGCCAAATGCCACGACTATTCCGACACGGTCAAGAGCCACGCCAAATGGCTGCCCCAGGCTGCCCTCCATGTCGACGAACTGCCGTGCATTACCTGCCATACGGGATCGAAGGAATACGTGATCACCATGTACATGGTGAAGAACGTTTCGGAGTCTCCCCAGGGCGGGATCGCCCTGGTCGGGTATGACGATCTGCGGCCTTTTTTATCGGCGGGGGAAAAGGTCACAAGGCTGATCGATACCAACGGCGACGGCGCGGTCTCACTGGACGAGTTGAAAGCATTCAACACCAGCAGTCGATATAAGAACATCAGCCTCATGGGAACGATGCTGCCGGAAACGGCAACGCATGATTTTCAAATCCTGCAGAACCGATGGGATTGCACATTCTGCCACGCCTCGGGACCGAACGCGCGGCAGAACAGTTATTTGGCCTTCCCCGAGCCTGACGGCACGTACCGCCGCATGATCGTGGCGAAAGGCGCCATACTGGACATCCTCTACGGGACGCCGGATTTCTACATGACGGGCTTCACGCGAAACAAAACGTTGAGCATTATCGGCGCCCTGATCGTGGCCTCGGGACTTATGGTGCCCATTGTGCACGGCACCCTGCGTTTCCTCACCAGAAGCAGAAGAAAGGAGCAGTGATATGACGGAAGACAAACCCCAGGAGCAGATATACCTTACCCCTACCCCGGTGAGGATATGGCACTGGTTAAACGCCCTCGGCATCGTCACGCTTTGCATCACGGGCATACAAATACGATTCCCCGAATATGCGAATATCTTCGGAACGTACAAGGCGGCAATACGGCTGCACAATATCGCCGGCGTGACCGTTTCGATCTCCTTTGTCCTCTGGATATTCTACTACCAGTTCATCTCCCGGACCCTGATTAAGCTCTATGTTCCCAACCTCGACGACATCAAACGGGGGCTGTTCCGGCAGGCCTTCTTCTATTTTTTCCAGTATTTTCTCGGTGCGCAGAACCCCCATACCGCTACGATAGAAAGCAAGTTCAACGCCATACAGAAGATGAGTTACCTGTTCATAATGTTCCTGTTCCTACCGCTCGTGATCGTCAGTGGCCTCCTCCTGATGAATGTCGCCCCGCTCCGGGAATGGATCATCATGATCGGGGGGATCAAATTCCTCGCGGACGCCCACTATCTGATCGCCTGCTCCTTTTTCGCCTTTCTGTGCGTCCATATCTACATGGCCACGCTGGGGCATACGCCTTTTGCCCATTTTCGGCAGATGTGGACAGGGTGGGAAAAAATGGAAAGCCATCACGGATAACCGATGTTTTGGAAGACGAGCGGCAGTAACCAATAGCCAGCACAATGCAGGGGGGACCTCGTCGGAAAGCCGAGATTCGGTTCCGGTTATTTTTCAGGAGGTAATCATGAAGCAGCGGTACGCGTTTTTCATCTTGACCCTGACATTCTTAACATGCTCTTTTGCGTATGCGATCGACATCAAAGATGTCACCTTTAAAATAGCCCACTTTGGCAAAGTTGTCTTCAGTCATAACGACCATTTCAGACAAGAGGGGATCAAGAACAACTGCAAGACCTGCCACAATGCAATTTATAACCTCAGGGGGAAAAGCCGTTTCACGATGGCAGAAATGGAGAAGGGCAAGTCCTGCGGCGCCTGCCACAACGACGGCAAGCGGGCGTTCGCTCTGAGTGATTGCATCCGCTGCCACAAGGTCGCGGATGTAACCATGAAGGTGAAAGAGACGGGCCCGGTCACCTTCAGCCACAAAAAGCACCTCAAAGGGAACAATTGCGCGGTCTGCCATCCCCAAATTTTTGACACTGCAGCCAAAAAGCCAGTCACGATGGCCCAGATTGAAAAAGGGAAGTCCTGCGGGGCCTGTCATAACGGCAAAGAGGCATTCAAGACCGACGAATGCATGAAGTGTCATCCCGTCAAGGACGTTGAATTCAAACTGAAGGACGCAGGGGACGTCAAATTCAGTCACGAGTTCCATACAGGCGTGTATAACAGCTGCGATTGCCACACGAAACTAAATTACCCCGACACCCAGAACAAGCGAATGACGATGGCCGAGATGGAGGCGGGGAAATCCTGCGGCGCCTGTCATAACGAAAAAGATGCGTTTACCGTAAAGGAGAACTGCGACCGCTGCCACAAGATGTAACGCGGCATGGAAAATGCGAATTGACAAAATGGATTTAAATATTAGATTATCTTTAAAATGCTGATCAAACCGGGTGAAAATCTAAGCAAAGGAGATAAATATGTTTTCTGTATCAGAAAAAGCAAGCGAGATGATTAAGGAATTTCTTAAGGATCGTGCGGATGCCCCCTCCATCAGGGTGGTGATGCAGGAAGGTGGCTGATCCGGGCCCTCATTGGGCATGGCTCTGGATGAGTCAACGAAGGATGATGAAGTGTTCGAGGACCGGGGGATTACCTATCTGGTCGAGAAGACCCTCTTTGAAAAAGTCAAACCGATCGCAGTCGAATTCGTCACTACCCCGCGGGGGTCGGGATTCAAACTGACCTCCAGCCTGAGCCAGGAGAGCGCCTGCGGCTCTTCCTGCAGTTGCTGAAAGCACGATGCCCCGGAAACCGGCGGTCTCCGGGGCATTTTTTTATACCCACCCCATGGATGACGACACTGAACCCCTCGCCGACCGTGACCTTGCCGACACCTTGGTCAGGATGGAACGTTACGCCGAGGCTATACCGCTCTATCGGAAACTCGTTGCAACGTTCCCGGAAGAGGAGTCCCATCTCCTGGCTCTGGCCTGGGCGCTCCACGACAGCGGGAATCCGGTGGAGGCTGCGGCCTGTTTCGAGCGCCTCTTCCGAAAGGAACTCACAAGAAACCTTGCCACCGGATTTGCCTATGACGAACTTGTACGCATCTACCGGGAGGGAAAGAATCGGGAGGGCCTGATTTCGGTCTGCGAGCGGGCAGCTGCCGTTCAGCCGGAAGATACCGGCCTGCTCAAAACCCTCGGCGATGCATACCTCGCGGCGGAGCGCGCCGCCGACGCCCAGCGGGTGTTCGAAAAGCTGACGGCATTCGAACCGGATGCCCCGGAGAACTGGTGCGCGCTTGGCAACGCCCGGCTCACCGCAGGCTATCCCGGCGACGCGGAAGCGGCGTACTTCAGGGCCGCCGAAATCGCTCCTGCGGAGGCTTCCACCTTTTTCGGCCGTCTGGCCGACGGCCTTCTCCGCGCGGGCTATCCGGAAAAGGCACAGGTGGCCATTGAGCGCTGCCTGGCGCTCAACCCTGACGAGACGCTTTACCTGATGGATCTCGGAGAGATACTCATCCGCCGGGGGAAACCGGTCGCAGCGGCTGACGCCTACGCCCGTGCGGCATCCCTCGATCCGGCGGCCGCAGGGGGAACATGGTACCGCTTGGCCACCCTCCTCACGAAGGAAGGGTTCCATCCACTGGCGACGGAGGCATTCGCGAAAGCCGTCGCAGCCGACCCGGAAAACACCCGCTACCTCCTTGGCCTGGCCGCTTCCTACGCCGCCCGGGGGCTGGCCGACCTTGCCGGCACAATACTCCATCGGATGGACACACTGAGCGGGAGAGTCAATCGGTAGTCACGTCATGCACCGCCCTATCCTCTGCCGCCCGAACCGAAAGGATGCGCCATCAGGCCCTCCCCATTTTCTGCAGCGTCTCCAAGAAGACGTGATAGAAGGCCTTGTTCTCGGCGACCCCCTGCTTGATGATCTTCCCCAGATCATCGATGTTCTGGGGATTGATGACGATATTGACGCTTCGGCTGAATGCGGCCATGTTATCCATCGTTCGGAATCGCGGACTGAGAAGGGCCACGAAGAATCGCCGTCGCGTGGTCATGGGCGTTTCTTCCAGATAAAGAAGAACGCTGTTCGCCTGCGGATCGGCAGCATCAAAGAGTTCATTGAGGACGACAACGTCGAAGATATGAAACCGCATGGCCTTGAGGGCGTCTTTGGCCATCGTCGACTCTGTGATCCGATACTGAAGCTCCTTGAGAATGCTGCTGATCTTCTCCCGGACGGCCGGATCGGATTCACAGACCAGGGCGGTCGCATCCCCTTCCTCCACGAAGTCGAACGGTCGGTCTGCGGCATCATAATCCCCGGACGCCACTTCTTTCAAAAGGGCCTTTTGCTCTTCCATGATCTGCTCCCCTTTCCTTACCATTTACAATGCAGGAAAAGCCTCAAACCGGTATTGAACACATCAGGCATACGGGTTTTCACGGAGCTGTTAGAATCTCCGCGCCGGTTTTCCATACTCCTTGTCCACCTCGAGTTTGCCGATATCGGTCGTGGCCTGTCCCATCGAGCTCTTGATGGAATCGATGCCGCGGCCGACAATCCCTCTGTTGGAGGCGTATGCCTTCGCGGTCTCCTCGGTGATGAGCCCCTGCCGAAAAAGTTCGATAATGAAGTCATCGAAGGTGATCATCCCGAAGGGCTTCCCCGCCTGGATGATCTCGTAGTAGGTCTTCCCCTCCGATTCGCCGTGGAGGATCGTGTCCTTGACCCGGAGGTTCGACCCCATGATCTCGAAGGCCGCCACCCGCTCACCGCCGACCTTGGGAAGGAGACGCTGGCAGACGATCCAGCGGACCGTGTCGGCCAGTCGGATTCGGATCTGGGTCTCCTCCTCCGTCGAGAACATACCCAAAATACGGTTGATCGTCTGGCCGGCATCCACCGTATGAAGGGTGCTCAGGACCAAGTGGCCCGTCTCCGCGGCGGTAAGGCCAATCTCCACCGTCTCGCGATCCCGCATCTCCCCGACGAGGATCACTTTCGGCGCCTGGCGGAGCGCCGCGCGCAACCCACCCGCGAAGCTATCGAAATCGTTGCCCATCTCCCGCTGGTTGAAGGTGGCCTTTTTGTGGGGATGGGTGTATTCTACCGGGTCCTCGAGCGTAACGATGTGGACCGACATATGCTCATTGATCTCGTTGAGAATCGCCGCGAGCGATGTCGACTTGCCACTCCCCGTCGCACCGGTGACGATGATGATCCCGTTTTTCTCCTCCGCCATCTTTTTGAAGGCTTCGGGGAGATTTAAGTCCGTAACGGTCGGAATCCGGGTCTCCAGCTTTCGAAGGACGATGGAGTAGTTCCCCCGCTGGGAGAAGATATTCACCCGGAAGCGGGCCTTGCCCGGCAGCTCGTACGAGGAATCGCTCGACCCCTGGGAAATGAGGGCCTCCGTCAGCCGCCGGTCCTGATTGATCAGGTTGAGCGCAAAGATCTCCGTCTGAAACGGGGTCAACTTCTGGATGGGCGGGTCCAGCTCCACGCTGGCGAGTTCCCCCGAACTTTCCACCTGGAAGGGTTTCCCCACCGTGATGTTCAGATCCGAAACGTTCTTGTAGGAATCGAGCATCCTGCCCAGGATATAGTCGATCTCCTGTTTTCTCATAGCCTCCCTCCTGCCTTAGATCGTATCTGAAGCCATCAGTCCCTGCCGGATCACCTTCCGCGGTTGACATCGTCGGCACTCTCGTTACCCTTTCGGATGCGTCCCGGCATCAGGCCTCGGTGAAATCGGTCGGCGGATTCCGCAGGAACGGCCGGAAGCGCTGTTTTTCGTTGGCCTTCATGTAGGCCTCATCCCCGCCGATCCAGCCCTTGGTAAGGAGCTCATGGATCGCATCATCCAGAAGCTGCATGCCGTACTTCTTCCCTGTCTGGATCATGGAAGGGATCTGATGGGTCTTCGACTCCCGGATCAGATTCCGCACTGCTGCGTTGGCAATCAGGATCTCGAGCGCAGCGCAGCGTCCCTTCCTATCGACCCGCCGAAAGAGGACCTGGGCAATGACCGCCCGGATGCTGTCGGCAAGGGTCGAACGGATCTGCATCTGCTCGCTCGCGGGAAAAACCTCGATGACCCGGTCGACCGTCTTGGCGGCGTTCGTCGTATGGAGAGTTCCGAAGACGAGGTGTCCTGTGGAGGCCGCCTCAACGGCCAGCGAGATCGTCTCCAGATCTCTGAGTTCGCCGACGAGGATGATGTCCGGGTCTTCGCGCAGGGCTCCGCGCAACGCCGCTGTGAAGGATTTGGTGTGTCGCCCAACCTCCCGGTGGTTGACGATACAGCTCTGGCTCGTGTGGACGAATTCGACGGGATCTTCTATCGTGATGATATGATCCTTGCGGGTGCGGTTCGCCTCGTCGATGATCGCCGCGAGGGTCGTCGACTTGCCGCATCCCGTCGGCCAGGTGACCAGGACCAGCCCGCGGGGGATAGAGGCCAATTTGGAAACGACCGGAGGGAGTCCCAGTTCGGCAGCGGTCATGATCTTGGTCGGGATCTCCCGAAAGACGGCCGCGCAGCCGAACTGCTGCTGGAAGAAGTTGGCGCGGTACCGGGACAGTCCCGGAATCTCATAGGCGAAATCGATGTCCCCCGTCTCCTCGAACTGCTTGATCTTGTGTTCGGGAGCGATCTCGTAGAGCATCGCCTTGAGGCCGTCATTGGTCAGGACGTCGAACTTAATCCGCTCCATCTCTCCCCGAATCCGGATGACTGGCTGCTGGCCGGAAACAAGGTGGAGGTCCGACGCCCCCTGGTCATGCATCAACTGAAAAAAGGCGTCAATCTTTGCCATGGACAGTCTCCTTGATCACTCTCAGATAGCCATTATTGAAGGCTATCCGCAGCAAGTTGCGGAGAGCCTTCATCCTTACAAGGAACAACCCCCCCCATTTTTTCTCGCTAACCCCCGCAAGCCGCGGGGAATGGCTCGCGGGCGGATTCATCAAAGGCACTGCGATTCTCCCGGCTCCGGGGTTATCCAGCGGTACGGACATGCCGCCGGCCCCGGGAATGCTCGGGCACTGCGGCGTAACGGCGGGAGAAGTATAGGAAAGGGCTCCCGTTTTGTCAAGGAAAAGGGGGAACTTCTGCTTGACCGAGTTCACACAGGGTGTTACAAAATAGTTGTTAAATTTTCGGCCAAGGAGGATCAGCGATGAAGACAACCAAAAGATGTGTTCTGGTGGATAACGAGCAGGGGCTCAAGGACGCGCTGAAGGCAAATGAGCGGGTGATCGCCCTTTTCTATGCCTCCTGGTGTCCCTTTTGTGCCGACTTCCTCCCTGTCTTCCAGAAGTGCGCGGAAGGCGAGGGGTTAAGTTTTCTTGCCGTACAGGACGATCAGGAAACCATGGGAGATCGATACGCGGTGGAAGTCGTTCCGACCGTGCTTTTCTTCGAGAAGGGCAATGTCGAAAGACGGTTGGACGGCACCCCGGGCGTGGGCCTGAACGAGAGAAAGCTGACCGACTTCATTCACACCTGCAGGCAACCAGGGGGTTGAACCGTTATTTCTCAGCTTCTCTCCACGAACTCCACGATATTCCCATCCGGGTCCTTGACCATGGCAATGCGCGATCCGGGTCGTATCTGCGTCTCCGGCAGCGTGAATTCGATCCCCTTGCCCTGAAGCTCGGCGCAGAGCCCGGCCAGATCCGTCACGACAAATGTCACGTAGCGGAATCCCAATTGATTTTCCAGGCCGAGAGCCCCCGCGGGAGGCACCGTCGTTGGTTCGATGAGTTTGAAGTCGCTTGTTCCAAAGCGCAGCCGGTGCATGGTTCCGAACCAGACGGGGACGCTTCCCACGAACTGAAGTCCAAGGATATCCCGGTAGAAGGCAAGGCTGGCACCGATATCCCTGACGATCACACCGATGTCCAGAGAATCTTTTACGGGCTTTAGCATTCTGTTTGCTCCTTTTAGGAAAAGCAACTATTTCTTGACAGCCTCCCGGTGAATCATATATGCTCCCGCGCGAAATTGGGAACGGAGTTTCTTACCACGTCACTTCTCAAAAAAATGGGGATGTAGCTCAGCTGGGAGAGCGCGGCGTTCGCAACGCCGAGGCCAGGGGTTCGATCCCCCTCATCTCCACCAAAAGATAATCCAAGACAGTCCAAAGAAGAACAAAACCCGTTAGAAATAGCGGGTTTTTTCTTGCCGTTTGTCCGATAACGTGCTACGCGATTCATCAGAATCCAAGGGTTTTTGGTATACGTTTGCAGGCCGCGTATACCAAAAAAAGTGTCGTATACCCACGATACACCAAAAATGATCCATCATATACCCAAAAGGAGGAACCCATGCCGAAGCGTATTCTCCCATTGACGGATATGCAAGTACTAAAAGCAAAGCCGCAAGGAAAACCGGTCACGTTATTTGACGGAGGCGGATTGTTTCTTCTCGTGACCCCATCAGGCGGTAAGCTGTGGCGGTTCAAGTATCGCTATGAGGAAAAAGCAAAACTTCTTTCATTCGGGGCATACCCTGAAATCAGCCTTGCAGAAGCCAGGCAGCGAAGGGATGAAACGCGAAGGCAGCTTGCACACAGCATCGATCCCGGAGCGGTACGAAAAGCCAAAAAACAGGCAGAGACTGCAGAGACCGAAACCTTTGAAGTCATAGCCCGTGAATGGCATACCAAATTCGTCCCTACATGGACCCCTGGCCATGCCACCAAACTTTTAAGTGCAATGACCCGTGACCTTTTCCCCTGGCTCGGCGCTCGCCCGATCAAGGAGCTAAGGGCTCCTGAATTGCTGGCATCCTTGCGCCGGATTGAGAGCCGGGGTACGTTGGAAAGTAAGCGTCTGACGAACTCGTCTTGAAGGATGTTTTCAGATGGGATAGGGTG
>VFSW01003245.1_pt1 | contig 24413 bp, 38 predicted proteins | sample 5358111 | NCBI WGS metagenome assembly VFSW01 (sample SAMN11554181, study PRJNA540505) | mine drainage metagenome | isolation source: sediment from site ElyBrook_90M | place: USA: Ely Copper Mine, Vershire, VT | collected 2017
CCGGTAATTGTCTGGCACGTAATTTCTCCTGAAGATTCTGTACATGACGGCGCAGTCTGCCACGGTCAGCCCGCAGAGACTTTATAAGAGTTTCGCACTTGAGTAGTTCATCGCGCATGAGCTTGTTGTCGCTTAGAAGCGAGTCTAGCTTGTGGCGCATTATGACTGCTCTTGTGGAGTCTATGCCAATAGCGATGGCTTCACCGCTATATTTGAATCGTTTGCGGTAGTGCATGGTGAATTCGTACCCTTTTGTACCCTGTGCTCGGAAACACTCGATTTTCGCAAGTACATGAATGTAAACGCTTAAATCAAAATGTACCCTTTGTGGCGGTAGTTTTGAGCCCGACATCCGGCTGAGCGGGCTGGGCCGCACAGCCCGCAGCGTAACGTATGTATAATATACATACGTAGCTAATCAGTCCTTGATTTTATATATAGGGTACAAAGGGTACAAAGGGTACAATATATATATAATATACTGAGAATTCAAAGACTTAGCGGGCTGTACCCTTTGGTAAAAACCCCCGCTGGCAAAGGGTACACGCGCACTACAGGGTACAAGCGCGTGAGATATCCGCAAGGCTATCTGGATAGCCCGCGCAGTCCGCATAGTTGTCTATACAGACTGAGCGGGCTAGGTCACATAGCCCTGTGACTAGTCGAGATCAGGCCGCGATTGCGTCCTTAGTGGTCTCGGTCCGCGCAAAGGCGACAAGCTTGCTCGCCATTGCCTTCGCTTCGTCCGACACCTTGGGAGAGCCATCCTTGTTGACTTCGACGCTGGTAGCTTTCTTCTCCAACATCTTGAGGAGAAGCGCGAGGGTCATCGTGGTCGGCACGGGCTCGGCCGTGAAATCGCCATACGTGATCGCCATCGCTTCCACGATGTTGAAGTCAGCATCGGTGCGGTCCTTCGACAGATCGCACACCCAGACCTTGTGCTTGTCCTGACGCGGAATTAGCTTTTTGTTGGTGAAATGCTTCACCCAAGCAACGATGCCTTGCTTGCGAACGCCGTTCGGCAGACCGTTCAGCAACCGCTCCAAGGCGGTGTAATCACCGTGCTCGCGGGTGTGATCGAGGATGCTGCACAGCACCACATGAACCTCGGCATCGACGCGCCCGGCAATCCGGACGATACGCTCGACACGCGAAGCAATCTGTGACCGTGAATAAAGATTCATGATAAGACTCCTAGGGGGTTTGTGGGGACAGATAATCCAGACTGCGGCCGCTTAGCAGCCGCAGGCGCATTACCCGATAATCAGTGAATCTTCGTAGGCGTCGATTACCATATTTGCCCAGTGTTCGTACGAACGACACCAGGACAAACGCGGTGGCGCAATGCCTAATCGCTCTAGATGCTCTACCATTTCTTCGACGCTCATCCTCGGATGCTCCGAGTGTTGCGGACGCGAATCATGGGCTTTGTCATTTGACGGTCCCATTGTCCCGGTGCCTGCGACATCGATGCGATACGGTCCGTGAGACTTAGCTCACGAGGAGCCGCGAAGCAACGATTGCCGCGAATGATAACTTCACGGCCCTGAACGGTGATGATCTTCATGTGATGCTCCAAGTGTGAGGGTTATCACACAGCCCGCCCAGTGACGAAACGGGCTGTGTGATAACCCCCAAGGATTTCCCCTCATTCGGCCGGGTGGCCGGGTACTCTGTGCCGCATGCGCGCTACTCGGGCTATGCGGGCTCGGAGTCTGGGGGACCTAGCGGGCGCAGAGTATTAATTGGTGAGTTACACCATACGATGCTGCGACCTGTTCCAAGCCCGGTACGCTGTTATGTTAATCCGAGGCTACGGCGCGCGAGGTTTGCACCCTGCATGCTGTCACCATTCCGGCATAACCGCTCTAGCGGGCTCCGCGTGGTCAAGATTACCGTCCGGGACACTCTCAGTGTCTGTCGCGTCCTTCAAGGGACCTGCGGTCTCGGCTCTCTCAAAGTATGGATTTTTGGCAGAATTTGCCATAATGCGGGCTGCGCCCTTGGGCGGATGGACCTGGGGGTGGGGGGTGCCGGTTCGCCTTATCGCTTTCGCATATAGTTTCTCTTGCAAAATAAACATACATACGTTATCTTCACTTTCCATGACACCGCCGCACTTAAAAGAACTTGAGAGGCTGGCTCTGCTGTACGGCTGGAAAATTCTTGCTTGGCATAGCGAACCGGATCAAGCTTTAGACCCAGTGATCACTCTCGACCGCAGCCCGCAAGGCCCGTTCCTCCATCTCCCCTGGTATGGTCCGGTCGAAGAATGGATCAGACGATTTAAGGAAAACGATGGCGCTTCTCGACCCCATAGTTGAAGTAAACAAGCCGTCTTACAAAGACGCAAAATTCTTGGACACGCCGCTGCCCGAGAACATCAAACCAATTCTGGAATTGCTGAATGCGCGGGCTACGCCGTTCTCTTTGAATGGCGTTCACCACTGGGAAATCACCACTGGTAATGGCATGCATTACGCCCGCATAGAACAAGAAGTGATCGGTGACGATGAGGACAAATGGCGATCCCTTATCGGTATGCTTCTCGACTACGCCAAATCACAAGAGGGTAAGTAAATGGCTAAGCGTAAAATGAAAGACGACTCCAAGATGGAGCGCAAGATGGAAGGTCGCGAGGACAAGGCGATCAAGTCGTTGCAGAAGACTCAGAAGATGGAAAAGCGCATGGAGCGCAAAGAAAAGAGGGGTAAGTAATTATGGCTGGCGCATTCAAGAAACTGGTCGGCAAGCTGGAGTCGAAGGGCAAGTCGGCTGAACAGGCAAAGGGTATCGCCGCCAAGGTCGGCATGGAAAAGTACGGTAAGGCGGGCATGCAGCGTAAGGCCGCAGCCGGCCGCGCCCGCGCAGCCCGTGGACGATAACATGCCTAAGCCCGCACTTTCCGAAGAAGTGCGGGCTCTTATCTCAATATCTGGATTCTTACTAGCTTGGGAGAACGGCCAAGGCTGGAAGATTTGGAAACAAAAAGACGCGGATGTAAAAGGAGTTCCTAGTCCGCTAACCAGAGTTTGGCGTCTAGGACATAAACTACAAAGCCTAGAAGACTGGCAAGCGACCCTTGTTGCGCTGTGCAAAAAGGAAGAAGTAACTACTTATTGAAGTCCAAAGAACGGTCACGTACTATTGACACTGTACGTACACACCCCTGTCTTCTTCCTATATAGGTGCAAAAATGTTTAGTCGTTTCAAGGTCTTCCTTGTTTCTCTGTTTGCGACGCTGGGACTTTCTGGCCTTGCTGCGGCTCAGAACGCTCCGGTTGGGTTTAATCCCGTTACTAATCTGAACGCCTATCCGGGCCTCGACGTTTCGCTTGGTGCCACCCCGACTGTGACTGGCTGCAATACCTCGGCTCCGACTGTCGTCGGCGGTGCGAGCGCTGGCAAGATCACCACTGTCGGTACGACTACTTGCGCTCCGGTGCTGACGTGGGTGATTCCTGCGCTCGGTACCAGCGGTATTAGCGGCAATGGCGGGTACTCTGCGGGCTCATTTGCGCCCACGCTTACCGGCGTCCAATGCTGGGTCGTGGACCTGACTACCGTGGCTGACCTGTTTACCCAGTCGGCGACTGCGTATGTCGCACCTACGGCGACGACTGCGGGATCGCTGTCGTGTAGTTTTACTTCGCGTACCATTACTTCTGGTGACGTGTTGCTGTACACTGCGGTTGCATTCTAAGAGCATTCCTGCGCCGTCACTAAACCCCACCTAAGACGTGGGGTTTTTTATGCTTGCAGGAAATATATACATACGTTATGCTCACTTAATAACGCCATGCGAAAGAACTTCCTGTACAACTACAAGCCATTTGACTTGCCCGAAGGGGTAAGAGAACTCGGCGAGTTGTTGGGTTTTTACATAACATGGTCGCCAGCGTTCAAATGTTGGACAGTAGTCGAACGAGGAGAAAAGAAAAGATTAAATTGGGCGGTCAAATATTTTGACGGCGGGTCAGTACAAGACTGGCAAAAATTTTTCACTAAAATTACCAGTAACGAAAACTTGATTTAGGAAAAATAATGACGAAGAAACTATCCAAACTTGTAGCGACAATGGAATCGGATACCGCGTTAACTAACGTGGTTCGTAATCCAAATGCGCCTACTGTGTTGCCCGCCACGCCCGCATCGACGGGACAGTTTGCGCAGCCGCAGCTTCACGAAGAACTTGAGGCATTAATGATCATGGAGGGGCTGACTGGCCGCTGGTGCGTTAATTACTGGAGGCTGGAGAACAAATATGGAGCCATTGCCCATGTATCGGGTAAGAACGATTGGGACGAGTGGCAAAACGCTATCGAGCATCTAAAGACTGTGTCGGCGCGACACGCCAGAGTATAATATCTGTATGGCAAGAACTCGCATGGGAAACCGCGAACGGATAAATTTTTACTTCGACGAGCAGGTGCTTGATGCGTTGAAGAAAATTGCCGTGCTTAAAAACACTACGTACAGCGAACTCATACGAGAAGCGTGCTGGGAGTATGTCGTGCGTGAGGGGCAGAAAGTAAAAGATGCTGGCAAGCTTATCTCGGAGGTAGTGTCCAAATGATCACCCTTAAAGAATGCGAATGCCACCCGACTCCGAAGTTCTGGATTGTCAAAATCCACAAGCTTGAAAACTACGCTCAGGAGATCGTGGCCCCGTCCTTCGGTCTATCGAGGATTGTGTTGGCCCGCCCGCTCAGTGGCTACGAAGACCGAGGAGTTTTCTTTAAGGCGTTCGGATATTTTGTGATTCTGTCGTTGTGGCGGAGGAAAACGTGAGGTTCGACATCGGTCGAAATCACCCGCATTTTAACCTCAATGGCGGTGTCAATGGATACTCGCCGAACGATTACAAACGTGTCGTCCGGGCTGCAAAAGACCCAGTGGCGATTCCGACTGATCCTATCATCGTGGGGATTGCTGAACGATGCCTATGCCATCTTGGGTTGGGCGAAGACTGTTTCACTCTGACGAATGTCTATGGTGTCGTGAGAGAAATCCCCTACGGAGCGAGCGTAGCGGAGTGGACGAAAATCGCAGAGGAGTTGCTGGCGTTGGCGATCGAGGAAGACTCGCGATGATCAATACAATCTTCGCGAAATTCCTGGGAAGGAACTACCATCTTGCGATACTGATTTGCTTGTGCTCGTTCTACTTGTGCCTATCAGGCAAACTGAGCGGAGCCGAGTATGCGACGCTGGTTGGCGGGATTTTTTCGGCATTCCGTGCTGGCGATGCGGTGGTGAACTGGATTCACAAGGGAAAGGACGACGACTTGGATCAGACGCATAGGAAGGACGATGGAAACAACTGAGGAGGTTATGGACTTTCATCCGCCCGCGCAGCCGACTGCAGTCAGCGGTATTACGGGGCATGACGCGCAGTTGATATTCGACCTCGTGTCGAACATGCGTCCTAAGAGCGAAGTCCTGAAGTCGTACAACCTCACCGTAGCCGACTTGCAGGCTAAGGCTAACAACCCTCTGTGGGCGAACGCATACCGCGAGACTGAGCGGGTGTGGAAGTCCGAGATGAACATCACCCAGAGAATTCGGCTCAAGGCCGCATTCCTTCTGGAAGACTCGCTACCCACCTTGTTTAACATAATTCGACAAGAAGGCATCAGCATCAATGCCAAACTAGAAGCTATCGAAAAGCTGACAAAGATTTCTACCGTATCAAATGTCCCTAAAGAAGTAGGGACCACCGAGAAACACAACATCACCATCAACATCGGCGGCGGTACGCCCCCGATCAAAGTAGTAGCGGAGACGCCCAGTGGACAAGCCAGCCTCACCAGCGGTTGATATTCAGCCAGAGTTCCCGAACGGGCCTTGCATCAAGGGCAAGGTCTACGTCATGGATACTCCGTTCGAACAGCGGATTATCGTCATGTCTGAAGAGTCATGGGGCGACTTCGGCACGATGCTGCAGAGTCTGCGGGAGATCGCTAAGAACCAGGACAACCGGATCAAGGAACTTTTGGCTGAAGCGGGGGCGCGAGAGCGCATTCTTGCTGATACCATGTCGCGCCTTGAAGCCCTGCGCGAAGTGCGACGCGCGGAGAAACGCCCGGAGATAGAAGCACAACTTAACCTCAAAGGATGAACATGAGCCATAACCTCCAGACCCTTAAGACCGTGTTGAACAACGTGCGCAAGAATCGAGATGCCGTGCTCGCGCAGATCGAAGCTTCGAAGAAGGCGTACGGTGATCCGAGCCCCGAAGTCGAGGCAGCGATCAATATCCTGATTGAGAACTATCAGGAGAATGTTCAGTTGATCGGTCATGCTATCGGCGCGAAGATGCAGATCGAGCAGCTTGTGAAGACCTCGAAGGAGATCGACACGCTGATTGCCGCCCTCGAAGTCGTCGAACACGATGAGCATGCCGAGTCGAAGATTACTCAGCACATGAATGCCGACTTGCTGCGCGCTCTGTCTGATAAGAATGCGCAGAACGAGACGGTTGTCGCTGCCTAATGAGTGACCTGAACTACACGGCTCCACCGACTCTCGCTGCATTTATGCGCTCTAACCAGCGCATTCGGATCGTGCGCGGGCCGGTGGGGTCGGGTAAGTCCAGCGCGATGGTCATGGAGTTGTTGCGTCGCGCTCTTGAGCAAGCGCCTGACCCGAAGGACGGCAAGCGCCGAACTCGGTTCGTCATCGTTCGTAACACGATGCCGCAGCTTAAGACTACCAGCATGAAGACTATCAACGAACTCCTGCGCGGAGTCGCCGTGTATCGTGCGCAGGACCATACGTTCGACATCAAGTTCGGCGACGTGGAGTCAGAATGGATAATGCTACCTCTGGATACGCCGGAAAACGTCCAGCGTCTTCTATCCCTCGATTTGACGGCAGGCTGGCTAAGCGAGCTAAGAGAATTACCGCCACAAATCTTGCTGGACGTACTATCGCGGTGTGGGCGGTATCCTTCGATGATGAACGGGGGGCCTACGTGGTACGGAGTGATAGGGGAGACGAACTCGTTCTCTGAAGATAGCCCCTGGAATGCCATCCTCGAAGAGAAAGACTTAATGGGTAAACCCCTGCCCAATACGTGGGGGTATTGGGTCCAACCCGGCGCGCGAGAGCCTACGGCCGAGAATAAAGAAAATCTTGTCCCCGGTTACTACGAAGACTTGATCGAATCGAACTCTCCCGAGTGGGTTGAGCAATACATCGACAACCGTATCACTCCAAGTTTGTCGGGAGAAGCTGTATTCCGGGCAAGTTTTAAAAGCGATTTCCACATAGCCAAAAACGAGCTAACGCCGATTCCAGGGACGATGCTTTTGGTGGGAATGGACTTCGGGCGTAACCCTGCTGCGATCATCACGCAGATCGATCCACGAGGGCGTCTGTGCGTACTTGATGAGCTATGCGAAGCTGGTATGGGCATCGAACAGTTTGTGGTGTCTAAGCTTCGTCCGTTGCTCGGATCGCCAAAATACGCTCGGCTGCCCGCTGGCGTGTGCGGCGATCCCAGTGGCGTAGCCCGCTCACAGATCGGAGAAGAGAGCGTGTTCGCGGCGTTGAAACGGTTGGGCCTAAGCGCTCAGCCCGCGCAGACGAACAACATCGAGCCGCGCCTTAGAGCCGTAGAGAAATGGCTTTTGCAACAGCGAGATGGCGGAGCGGCTCTCTTAATCAGCCCACATTGCAATACTTTGATCACAGCACTTAGGTCTAAGTACCGATATGCGCGGTCTAAGGGCACGGGCATCCTTCAGCCGGTCCCCGAAAAGACTCATCCGTGGAGCGATATCGCTGACGCATTCCAGTACGCCGTGTTAGGGCATAGTGGCACAATTATGGCAAGACTTGTGAAGACTAGGCACGACAGAAACCAGCAGGGTAGCAAGACATCCTGGGGCGCTTTTACTTGATGAGGTAATATTCGATAGCGTATCCTGCTGTCATATCTCTGAGGAAAAACATGGGCGCGATTCCGATTGGCATGAGTTCAACCAGTATGCCGAATCCCGGCGATACTCCACTTCCTTATGCAAATGGGAACGTAGGAACTTCTGCTCGCGCCGCGTCGCCGATTCCAGGCGTGTTCGATGGCGCAGGAACTCAGCGATCCAAGAAAATAGATAAATCTGGAGAGCCGATGAAACACCAGGGGCGCGGCCTCCTGCGTGTGATCGGCAATGACGAACTCGACATGGCGCAGAAGCGCTCTGTTGACCTGTCGAAAATTTCCCCGGAAATTGCCACGGAACTTGCAAACTACATCCGTCAGCGATTTGAGAAGGCGGTTCGTCACCGCCGCGTGATTGCTGTCGATGATGAATTGATCCGAGACATGCGGGCGTACAACGGACAGTACGACCCGGGAAAACTTCAAGAGATCGAGTCTTTCGGCGGAAGCGCTGTGTATTCTCGCTTGATGTCGATGAAGTGTCGAGGAGCTACTGCGTTGCTCCGCAACGTATACATGAACTCTGATCGCCCTTGGACTCTCACTCCATCCGCTGATCCCGACCTCGGAGACGGCATCGATCAACACATTGCAACTCTAGTACATCAGGAAGTGCTATCTGCTAACCAGCAGGGGCAGATGATTCCTGAAGATCAAATTCGCAGTAGGCTTGAGCAACTGTACGAAGCTGCGAAACTCGCTGAGCGACAGAAGGCTGACGAAGAAGTAAAAGACGCTCAGCGTAAAATCGATGAGATTCTTGAGAAGGGCGAGTTTTATTACGCGCTGTCAGACTTCTTGTGCGACCTTCCGGTGTACAAGTATGCCGTGATCAAAGGCCCGATTACTCGGCGCACCACTAGTCTTAAGTGGGACAAGAAAAAGAAGATGCATGCGCACGAAGAGGCTAGGTTCTTCTGGCGGCGCGTGTCCCCATGGGATATCTGGTTTTCTCCAGGTGCGACGCAGATTGAGAATACTGAGGTGTTCGAACGTCAGCGTATGAGCGTCATGGACTTGTACAACCTGATCGGGCTACCGGGCTATCGCGAAGACGATATCCGAGCGATCATTCAGGCGTACGAAGGACGCGGGTTTAAGGAATGGATTCAGATTTTCGACTACGAACGCGCGCAGATGGAGGGCAGGAATAACGTCCTCGACGATAACTTCATCAATGCTATCGAGTTCCATGGACACGTACTTGGTCGATATCTCATGGAGTACAACGTGCCGGGTGTCGATGATCCGATGAAGCCGTATTTCATCACGGCATGGATGGTCGATAAGCGTATTTTTAAGGTGATGTTGAACCCGTCGCCCCGACTGCGCGTGCCGTACTACGTGACTAGTTTCGACAAGTTGCCCGGTACGCTGTACGGGAACGGTATTCCCGCGCTCGCAAATGATATAACCGACGTGATCAATGCGACGCTCCGCGCACTCGTAAACAACATTTCTATCGCATCCGGCCCACAGGCTGTTGTCGATGAAGAGTTGATCAGCCCGACTCAGGACGCATCGCTTCAGCCGTGGAAAACCTGGAAATACACAGGCGATCCCGCGAACCCTAATCGCACTCCCGTGTCGTTCTTTCAGCCGAATTCGAATGCGCAAGAGTTGATGGCTATCATCGACAAGTTCTCTGTCATGCTCGATGACGTGTCTACGATTCCGCGTTACCTTACCGGCAGCGGCGCTAATGCTGGCGCTGGACGCACTGCGTCTGGTTTGTCGATGCTGATAAATAACGCGAACAAGACTCTGCAAAATGTCGCAGACAATATCGACAACGATATTTTCGAACCGCTACTTCAGATGCTCTATGACTTCATTATGCTCACCGACAACACGGGCATGTTGCGCGGCGATGAAACTATTGTCGTGGACGGAGTTCGTCAGGCGGCGAAGCAAGAACAGGACCTCACTCGTCAGATGGAGTTCCTCAATATCATCAACAATCCCAACTATCAGGCTCTCATCGGGCCGGATATGGTCGCTCGCATTCTGCAGAAAATCGCGGACAACACTGGGATGGAGATCAAGATTGCTCAGCCGGGCGACGCGCCGGGCGCACCGCCTCCTGGCATTTACACGCCTCCGCCTCCGCCGCAACATCCGCCGCCTCCGCCCCCGCATGTTATGGTGCAGTTGAAGGGCGCGGTAACGCCGCAACAGTCCACGATGCTCGCTGGATTACCGGGCGGAAGCGGTCCAAACCCAACTGGAAACAACACGCCGAATCCGAATCCGGCCAACGCGGCCCCCGGCGCTGGCGGCGTGCCTGGGCTACAGGCCGCTCCGCAAGTTACTCCGACGAATACAGTTGCAAGCAATGTAGGCCACGGGTAGGATTATCTTATGTCAACCACTGACGAGTATGAGGGTCTTTAGATGAGCGGCAAGATTCATCCCAAGAAGCCGGTGAGTTACGTCCCTGGGCCGACCATCGACGCGAACGACCCCGCTAAGTTTCCGAATAAGGGCAAGGAACATGGTAAGACTAAGTCTACGAAGACTGTTGTCTCGCACGCCACTGGACCTACCTGGACTTCTGGCGATAACGCGCTAATCCCTGACATGCACCCGAGCGAGTACGGCAAGGGCAAGTCTATGGGCCAGCATCCTGAAAAGGATTTCAATCCGCATGGCCGCAAGCCGGAGAACGTGGCCGATAAGCCCGTTGTGACGACTCCTTCGTATCCTCTCAAGAAGTCTTACGAGAAGTAAAATGGCGGAGTTTTCGAAGGCGGCCGATGGACACACTAAGATGACTTGCTCCCCTGGGTGCAAGTGCATTAAGTGTCAGGACATCCGGTTTAATGGCGGAGTGGCCGATATCAGCAAGGCACCTACGAGCCGTGTCTACACTCGCGACTACACTAAGGTCGGTCGCGATCCTGAAGACACGGACCTTCTCACGGGAGCTTTGGGGAGTCCAATCTTTCGCATATGAGTGCGCTCGACCGCAAGGCTTTAACGGAGCACGTTCTCCGTCTGCAAGATAACGTCCACTGGGGACATTATGTCAGTACGTTAGAATTGACGTACAATAGGTCAGTAGACGCTCTGCTGAATTCTGATCACCCTGACGAAGCCCTTCGCGGTGAATGCCGCGCGTATTTGAGGCTTCTAAAAATTATTCATAGCGCATCACCACAGGAAATTAACAAATGAGCGAACCGACTCCGGCCCCCCTCCCCCCTCAAAACAACCTGCCGCCCGCTGCCCGTCGTCAGGTCGATGCGGCGAATGCGTTGATCGCGCAGTTGAATGCGAAGCCCGGCGAGATTCCCGCTGGCACGGAAGTGCAGGTTATGCCCGGAAGTGAGACTCCCGGTACGATGCCTACTGGACAGAATCAGCGCTGGCAGCCCGCGTCGTCCACGCAGGCACCCCCGGCCCAGCCTGCGCCGCCGTCTGAACCCGATCCGTCTATTGCTGTTGTAGACGAACAGGCTCAGTGGGAACAGCGTTATCGCGCTCTTCAGGGCAAGTACAACGCAGAGATTTCGACGCTACGCGAAGTGCTCGCTTCGCAGCAGCGCACTATGGACAAGCTCGTTGAGCAGCGACAGTCGGCGGTAGCGCCGCAGCCTGAAAAAGAACAGAGCCCTGAAGAGTATCTGCGGTCTTTGGGCGTGACCGACAAGGATATCGAAGACTACGGCGAAAGTCTGCATATCATGGCGAAGATTGCGCAGAATATGGTTAAGCCTACTGCTGCAAAACTAGAGCGCGAACTCGCCCGCGTTCGCGAAGCCGCTGGCACTGTTGCTCAGGCGCAGCTAAAGACCGGCAAGGAAGCGCTGATTGCAGCCCTGGCTGCCCGCGTTCCTAACTATGCACGAATTAACGAAGATGAAAATTTCCTTGCATGGTTGGATCAAGTTGACTTATTCTCTGGTGCAAGTCGTAGGCAGGCGCTTACGGCGGCTTTCGAAAACCTAGACACGGCTCGGGTCATAGGCATCTTCGAAAAGTTTGTACAGGAAGACTCTGTCCGTAGATCAACCTCGGGTCCCATCGTGAACCGCGAGACACTGATCGCCCCTGGCGTTCCCAGGGGAGGAGCGGCGGAAGCTCCTGGAGGCGCGCAAGGTAAGAGAATGCTATCCGAAAGCGAGATTGCAGACTTTTACTCACGAGTCAGACGGAAGCAAGTTAGCCCTGAGCAGTACGCTGCATTCTCGGCTGAGATTGCTGCCGCAACGGCAGAAGGTCGCATCCGTCCCAATCGACGGGAGCACCATTCGAATAGCTAAGAATAATATCGGAGTGCGTCTCCGGGAGTTTTGACGATGAGTTATCCGATTTCTGGCTCGCCCTATTTGGGCAGCAACCCGAGTCCTGCGTACTCGGGTGTTTTTATCCCGACGATCTGGTCCGGTAAGTTCGTAGAGAAGTTCTACGATGCGACGGTTCTCGGCGCGATTGCGTCCACCGACTACGAAGGTGAGATTCGCAACTACGGCGACACCATCAACATTCGGACCCATCCGACGATCGTGATCAATCCGTACAGCGCTAACCAGGCGTTGACGGTGCAGCGTCCGAGTTCGCCGCTCGTTCAGTTGCAGATCAATCAGGGCGCGTACTTCAATACCGTCCTCGACGACGTGATGGAGATTCAGGCCGACGTTGACCTTCTGAGCAACTGGGCGGATAACGCCTCGGAGCAGATGAAGGTGTATGTGGATACTGCGGTCCTCGCGATCAGCAGCATCGGCATCAATGTGGACCCGAAGAATCAGGGCACGGCTGCGGGTCGCGTGTCCGGTACGATCAACCTTGGCTACAGCGCGAATACGCTGACTGCGGTTGCTACTCCGGGCGTGCCGCTTTCGATTGGTTCGGTAGCGGCCGGTACCGGCTCGGGCAGCACCAATGCGAATGCTCGCAAGGTGATCGACTTCATCATCGACACCGGCCTCGTGCTCGACGAGCAGCGCGTGCCGGAGACTGGACGCTGGATCGTTCTGCCGCCTTGGGCGGCTGCGATGATCAAGCGCTCGGCCTTCCAGCAGGCGTACCTGACCGGCGATGCCGTGTCTATCGCTCGCAACGGTCGGCTCGGTATGATCGATCGGTACATGATCTACGTGTCGAACCTGTTGCCGGTCGGCAACTCGGGTAACGCGGCGGTCACCGGATCGACCGGCTTCCCGATTCTCGCCGGTTCTCAGGCTGGCACTGGCCTTGCGACTGGCGAGTACGCGGTGTACTTCGGTCATAGCCTCGGCCTCACCTTCGCGTCGCAGATGACGAAGGTCGAGACCCTGCGGTCGGAGAGCACCTTTGGTACGTTGATGCGCGGTCTGCAGGTGTGGGGTTTCCAGGTGGTCAATCCGACTCTTGTCGGCTGCGCCATCGTTGTGAACTCTGGCCTGTAATAGCCTTCGGGCAATGTGGTCAAGGGGGCTGCCGGGAAACTGGTAGCCCCCTTTTTCTTAAGGGAGTATGTGGATGAGCAAGTCACCGGCTTGGCAGCGTAAAGAAGGTAAGAGCCCCACTGGCGGACTGAACGCTAAGGGGAGGGCTTCACTAAACGCCCAAGGACACAACATTAAGCCCCCGCAGCCCGAAGGAGGCCCACGTAAGCGCAGCTTTTGCGCGCGTATGTCTGGCATGCCTGGACCGATGAAGAAGCCGAATGGTGAGCCGACTCGTAAAGCGCTATCGCTGCGCAAGTGGAAGTGTGGATCATGAGTAGCACTACTGGAAAAACTATCGACGACGCAATCACCGAAGCTCGCGCAATGGTGAATGACAATGTTTTATTCAACGGTCAGGTACAACCTATTCGAAACTCTGATACGTTGTATGTCGCCTATTTGAATTCTGCACTACGAGCGTTGTACCAGCTTCGTCCAGATGCATTCATTGGTAACTTTACTCAGGGTATTTTGAGCGCGAACACTGTGCTTACGTACTCTACGTCTGATCTTCAGACTATTGATGGCGTAGCGAATCCGAACGCACCTAATCCCGCTACTGCTTTTCCTGCGGACGACCGTCAGTTTTTTAATCCTGTTGTCGCTTACATAGCTGGCCGGATTGAAATTGCGGACGATGAATACACCGAAACTTCTCGGTCTCAAGAACTTTTGGCTGCGTTTAGGCAACAGTTGATCGGGGTATGACATGGCACAGGTAACTATAGATGGCGGTCAAAGCTCTGCTGCACTCGGCGGTCAGACGATTACTTATGTCGCGCAGTACGTTGCGCAGCAAGTTCCCGGAATGCCGGACACTCTTATTCAGAGTACTTTGACCCGAGTGCTAAACGATTTTTACACTCGTTCTACAGCGTGGCGAGCAAACGTCGGACCGTATCCTATTTCGGCTAATGTATCCGAAGTGGACTTGAATCCTGTTGATCAGAACACTCGACTTCAATTTGTTCTCGGCGCATATATGTTTCCGTTTAACGGTTCTAACAATCCGCTTCCTCTGTACCCAACTGTCCGACAGTTCATCGGCGGTGTTCCTGCTGAACCCTCTCGGTACTACATGCAGGCTCCCGATCAAATGATTTTGTTTCCAACTCCGGATCAGAGTTACGGAAATATTTTGTACGTCTATGCTTGTCTTGTACCGACAACTTTGGCAGCCATTCTTCCCGATCAGAGTTATACGCAGCACGCGGACGCGCTTATCTGGGGATGCTTGGCCCGTCTGTACATGATGTCGAAACGCCCTTGGAGCGATAAGCAACTCGGCATGGAGTTCGAACGAAAGTACCGTCGCGAAATTTTGATCTACCGAGATATCGCAAATCGCGGGTATGGCCCTGCAGATACTGGGTTTCGATACCCGCCTTTCGCTGGTCGATCTACTTCGCAAGTTCTACCAAAGGCAGTTGGATGAGTACGTTTGTATATAACAATGCACAAGCTCTTTTTCAAACTGGCTCGCTTGTATGGGCGACTTCTAATATACATGCAGCATTTGTAAATGCTTCGTATGCTCCGCAGCCTACTGACCTGTATTTGTCGCAAGTGCCAACAGGAGCTATTGTCAAAGACGTAGCAATGACAAATTTAGGGCAGTCTAGTTCAGGTGTTTGCTATGGCAGCGTTCCTGAAATTAAGGCGTTTTTGCAGGTCGTGTCGGTTGTAGGCCTGCTTTTGTATTTGTATACGGGCAATCCGGCCACTTCTGTTTTGATTTATTACAGTTCCAACGGAGTCGGATTTCCATTTACTCCTCAAGGATTTAATTACAGTGTGGGGTACGATCAAAGTAACGGCGGATTTTTTAAGTTATGAGCTACGCTTACTCGGCTCCTACATCACTTGTCGCGCCAGCAATAGTAGTTGGCAACTCCGTTAATTTGTCTTGGGGGCCTTCCGGTCTTTTAGGCGATCCGGCTCTTCTATTGCACATGGACGGTGCATCTGGGAGTACTTCTTTTTTAGATTCATCTTCCAACAATTTCCCTGTCACTGCAAACGGCGGCGCTAAGATAACTACTACCACCGTAAAGTTCGGAACAGGGGCGTACGACGGTACGTCCGGCAATTCGTATTTATCTATACCAATTATTCCTAATACTGGGTTAGATTTTGCAGGGGGCGATTTCACTGTAGAATTTTGGATTTATCCTCCAAATAACGCTTCTGCTTCGGGAACAACACCTTTTTCGATAGGACAACTAGTTGCTGGCGGTCAGTACTATATAACCTCATATCTTGGAGCCAATCCAGGATTGCTTACAATAAACGTATCAAATACCGCGTTTCAAAATTATGGAATCAACATAGGCGCATGGAATCATGTAGCCATATGCGTACAAGGAAATTCTCTTTATGGATTTATTAACGGAGTCGGTAACGGCACTATTACTACAAACCCAATAACTATTCCTCCTGTATTGCACGGCGCTCTTTCTGGACAAGTAACAATAGGCGCTAGTTTAGGTTCTACCGGCGTGAGCGGATTTTTCCCCGGATATATAGATGAGTTTAGAATTAGAAAAGGAGTAGCTACATACACTGCAAACTTTACTCCCCCTTCGGCGCCCTTTTCTAATTTAGGGCCTTCTCCTCCTGGGTATGATGTATACAGAAACGGAGTGTCTGTAGGTCATTCGTCTAGCACTTCTTTTTCAGATTACTTACCGGGGCTGGGCACGTATACTTACACAGTACAAGCCTGGGATGGCGTATCTACAGATGTATCAGCGCCATCTAATTCACAAACAACTCAGTTTGTAGGGATAACTGCTTATAAACCTGTGTTGTTGGTAGATGCTTCGGGTATAGAACCTAGAATTTACATGCCAAAAGAAAACGTGACGGTGCAAGCATGACTACTTTGTCGGCTAGGTTTAAACAATCTCCAGTAGAGATCAAGCGATACATTCTTGACTATACTCTTCAGTTGGCTTCTGGCGAGAGCATTACTGGAGTAACAGCTACCGTCACTAGAATTTCTGGGGCTGCGACTCCAACACTTGTAGTTAGCAGTATTGTTTTGTTGCCTCCTGTTAATGGCGTAGTACTGGGCGCGGCCTATTACGTATCAGGCGGAGTGGATCAAGGGCAATATGAAGTTCAGTTCTTGGCGACTACTTCACTCAATCAAACTCTAGAAGACGTAGTTAGCTACGTACTAGCGGAGAAAGTCTGATGAGCCTATTTGTATTTAGTAACAATGCGTCGTCGCTTTCTGCTTCTGCAATTCTTGCGACCGATACAACTGTCACTGTATCAACCGGGCAGGGTGCCTTGTTCCCTGCTATCGGCGCGGGGCAAGTAGCGGCAGTTACGCTAGAAGATGTTAATGGAAACATCGAAGTAGTGTACGCAACCGGAAGAACTAGCGACACGCTTACGATTGTAAGGGCACAGGAAGGAACTACCGCCCTACCGTTTGCATCCGGCTCTCGTGTCGAGATGCGCATCACTGAGGGCGTATTGTCGAGTCTTTTGCAAAAAACTGGCGGCGACACCCTAAGCGGAACGACTACTCTGAGTGGAGTGCTTAATCTTGGCGCTGGCGGTTCGATTCAGAATGGCGAAATTGCTGGAGCAGCAATACGCGGTGCCCCTGGCGTTACTAGCAACCAGATTCTTGTACCTTCTGGTGGCGGTCCCCCCACGGCTGGCGGCGCGGTAATTCTTACTGCATCTAATGCAAGCACAAATCTTCCGTCTGGAACTGCGCTTGTTGTTACTAACATGATCGTGTTCTGGGCTGGGCTGTCTACTGCTATTCCATCTGGATGGCATCTCTGCGATGGAACTAACGGCACTCCAGACTTACGTGATAAGTTCATTGTTGGCGGCGGCGGCACTCTGTCCGTTACGGGTTCTTATGCTCACACTACGGACCCGGTAAGCGCCGGTACGCCTAGCATCACTGGCGCAGCACTGACTGCCGCAAATCTTCCGCCGCACTCTCATGGTAGCGTAATATACGCAGGAAATGCAGGGCAGGTAGTAGGCCCAACTGGCACTCCCGCTGGCGGTCTTTATTTTAGCGGCGGCGCTGGCGCTGGATCGCCGATCAACTGGAATACCGATAACGGTCCAGGCTCGTCTTCCCCATTGTCGTTTACCGGCTCTGCGTTGCCTACCCATACTCACACTATCGAATCGCCGCCTTACTATGCGGTGTTTGCGATTATGAAACTGTGAGGTAACTGATGGGGATTTCCGCTATTAGGGCTCCTACGCCCGATATTAAAAATCACCAGGTAGTTCTCACGCAGTTAAAAGAAGCTGTAGAGACGGGCCGACGCATTCGTGGTAATCCTAACGATAGTTATGTGACGCTAGGAGAATTGATCAATGCCGGCATAGTTAATTATGCCGGGGACGTAATTTCTCCTAGTTATAAAATTGCAAATGCGGGGTCGGGAAGTCTTACTTCTGTATCCGTACAAGACTCAATTACTGGAACCGGAGTTTCTGGAAGCCCGCTTCAATTGTCTGGCGACATAGCGTCGCCCGGCAACACTATGTTATACGGCACTAATTCCTCTGGCGTTAAGGGATGGTACGCGCAACCTTCTGGCGGCGGCGGAAGTTCAGGAGGGAACGTAACTCCAGATACGCATCCGACAACTACTAACACTGCTAACGACGAGTTCGAATATGGGTCTGCGGTTGATACTACAGGAGCGAGATTTTCTGGAGCCATACCCTGGACAGTCGCTAATGGAAGTGTATCTTCATGGGTAGTCAATCAAGGTGCTCTTAACTGTGTTTACACTGCAGGAGCAGGAGCTTGGATAACTCAACCTATATCGGGAACTTTTGATGTTAGAGCCAAGATTCAAATAGCTAATGGTCCCAGCAACACAAATCAAAATATGTCTATTTTTGTAGCCACTTCTTCTAGACAAGTAGATTGGGGATGCTGGAAAAACGGCAGCGGAACTATTTATTACTCCATCAATGAATGGTCTGCATTTACGTATTCATCAAATCCTTATAATAATCCAACATACAACACGTTGCAGTACGACTGGGTATACCTAAGAATAAAATTTGATGGGACAAACATAGTTTTTTATCATTCTCGACCAGGTTATGAAAATACCTGGGTACAAGATTATACTAATACTGCAACAAACATTATCGGTGGAAATCCTACCTTAGTTGGGCTCATGATTTATGGTAGCGCAGGCGCAGCTTTTGTAGGATTAGTTGATTGGTTTCGGAGAGCCGCATGACTACGATTAAGATCGACAATTTCGCCGGCATCGCGCCTCGCGTATCGACTCGCCTGCTTCCGTACAATGGCGCGCAGGCAGCCGAGAACGCTAAGCTTTTGTCCGGAGAATTGCGCGGTCTTCGTGAGACTCAGCTTTTATACGATTTCGGGACTACGCCTGTGTCGCGCGCGTATCGGCTGCCCGCTACGACCGCAGCGCCTATACCCATTAATGGCGCAGATTATTGGGTAGGGTTTCAAGACCCGAATGTTGATTTCGTTCGTACGCCTGTTCTTGAAGATTCATTCGAGCGGTACTACTGGACTGGCGACTCTTATCATCTTGGAGGCGCACCGCAGTACAACACTCGCGCGCGCATTCAAGCTGGTAATCCGAGTTTCCTTCTAGGCGTCCCTGCTCCAGTAGGCGCTCTTACTGTTACCCCTCCAGCGGGAACAAGCCTTACTCGTTCGTATGTTTATACGTTCGTATCTGCATATGGGGAAGAGTCTGCGCCTTCGCCAGCAACCGTGGCAACTGGCACAACTGGAACTTGGACTCTATCTGGGTTTGATACTGTTCCTCCCGGCACGCCTAGTAACTACAACATTACTAACGTAAATATTTACCGCACCGTCGCATCTTCGACTAGCACGACTGCGGAATATTTCTTTGTTGCCCAAGTTGCTCTAGGCACGACTACGTACAGTGATAGCGCACTAGATGCAATTATTGCGCTTAACTTTACGCTGCCGTCGCTTACTTGGACTACCCCGCCCGCGACGTTGACCGGACTTATTAGCCACCCAGGCGGGTTTCTTGTAGGGTTTAGCGGACGCGATCTGTACATGAGCGAGCCGTATCATCCTCACGCATGGCCCGTGCAGTATATTCAAACATGCAAGACCGAGATTGTCGGCGTAGCTATCTACAACAATATCATCATAGTAACTACGACTAGCAATCCGTACTACGCGGAGGGCATGTCGCCGTCTGCTATTACTCTTCAGAAGATCGATTCGATTGATCCTTGCGTAAGCCGACGCAGTATTGCGACTACTCTAAGCGGAGTCTACTATGCAAGTCCTCAAGGCATTGTCGTTGCGACCGCTGGCGCGACTCAGCTTGCGACTCAGCAGTTGTTTACTCGTGAAGAGTGGCAACTTTATTTTTCACCCACGACTGTGCAGGCAGTGCCGTACGGCCTGCAGTACATCGCGTTCGATACCACGGCGAGCGGTTTTATTTTCAGCCCTGCGGAAACTCTTGCGCCCCTTACTACGCTAGATCGTTTCTCTAACGTCGGCGCAATTCAGATCGACCAGTACTCTGGCGATGTGTATATCGTTCAGGGAAATCAAGTGCGTTTGTGGGACCCGCCTGAATCCACTCCGTACACATATACATGGGTAAGTAAAGACTTTGATTTGCCTAAGCCTGTTAACTTCGGGGCTATGAAAATTAAGTTCAATGGCGGCGGGTATCAGGTACCTGCGTCGTTACTTGGAGATTACACTTCGTTTAATACGCAACGTATTGCTAAGCCGCTGAACTGCATCAACTTAGCGCCTATAAACGGCGTGCGAAAGCTACCTGCATTCACAGGAGTCGCGGGAAGTATCACCGGCGCTGGAGCTATTGTGGCTCAAATCAAGAGCCCTATCGCGGGGTCTCCTTTGTTTTCCTTGGGCGCCCTGGAGAATGTCATTTCTGGCGTGCAGGTAACAGTGTATGCTAGGAGTCCCAGCAGCCAGGTATGGCAGGCGGTTTTCACATGGACAGCAACGGACGAGCGAACCTACCGAATGCCAGCGGGCATCAAGGCGGATGGATGGCGAGTTCAGTTAGTAGGGAATGCTCCGGTGTACAGCTTCGCGATGGCGGAGACTGGCAAGGAGCTTCAACAGGTGTAATGATGAATGGTACACATAACTCTCAGTCGGCAGTCGCAGGTACCGTCGTGACAATCGGATCAGGTGCAATATCGTTTTTCGGTTCGTCGCTTGTAGTTGTACAATGGGTCGCTGCCTTTGTCGCCATAGTTGTGGGTGTAACTACTTTTGTTCATTTGGTTAAAAACTGGAACAATCCAAAGTGAATTTTGATGATGCTTTCAACCATGTAGTCGGAGTTGAAGGCGGTCTATCTATGGACCCCCATGATGCTGGCAACTGGACTGGAGGCCATGTAGGAGTAGGAGTTCTTAAGGGAACTAAGTATGGCATATCAGCAGCTTCTTACCCCACTCTGGACATCTCATCGCTCACAGTCGAAGACGCCCGCGCAATCTACAAGCGAGACTATTGGGACAAACTCGGCGGGGATTTTTTCGACTACGGCGTTGCGCTCTGCTTGTTTGACTACGGCGTTAACGCCGGAATCGATGAATGCATCCGCGTGGCTCAAAGGGCGCTCGGCCTTCAAGTTGATGGCGTCGAAGGACCAGTAACTAAGAGAGCATTGGCGAGCATTCCCGCAGCCGTCTTTGTTCCGCTCTTTACGAAGTATCGTATTGATGCTTATCATTCTATGTCTGGGTTTGATCGTTACGGCGACGGATGGATTGCAAGGGCAAATCAAACTGCAGAGAAGGCACTAGCATGATCAAAAGTTTGTTGGCACCATACGAGACTTACATCTGGGCAGCCATGGCTATTTTGCTATTGGTGTCTGGCGTATTTGAAATTCATCATTTGGAGAACATCGGTGTTCATCGACAACTTGCAGCCGACGCGAAGCTTGCTCAAGCTCAGCTTGTTCACAAACAGGAAGTCGAAGACCGAGCCCGTCAAATCGTTGCTGCCAACGATGCACAGTTACACCGGGCGCTGGTGGCTCCCAATCCTGTACCTTCTGTCTCTGTGCGCGTGTGTAAACAACCCTCCGCGTCCAAACATGCAGTGTCCGCAAATGGTAGCTCCGTCAGCGGAAGCACTAGCGGATCGACCCCCGTACGCGGAGCAGTGGCTCAAGGAAGCGGAGGAACAGGGGTGGACATCGCCCCTTCAACCGAAGCCCTCCTCGAACGAGCAGATGCCGAGATAGAGTACTGGCATAAGTACTACGCGGCTTGTAAGGCAGCCGGAGCATGCAAGTAGATCGATTGATTGCTGATTCGTCTATAATCCAAGAATGGATGCATGCCCGGTCAGGGCTGCCTATCATGAAAGACTTTCACGGCATAGCCCGTGAAGTTGATGGCAACATTGTGGCTGCATTTGGCTACGATCATTTCCAGATCGGCGGCTGTCAGATGCATCTATGCGTAGACCGCCACGATGGCATCAACCGTATGCTGTTATGGAAGGCTTTCGAAGTGCCTTTCGAACAGTGGAATTATTCCTATCTTCTTGCCATAATTCAGGTGCAGAATACTAAGTCCCTGAATATGGCTGCCCGCTTAGGGTTCAAGCAGTTTGGGGAAGTGCCGGGCCACTTGAGTTTCGGCGTCATGTACAAAGACGATTGCCGCTGGCTTAAGCTGGGGCAGAGGTAGGCATGAGCGGTGGCGGTCCTCGGGTTCCTAATGCGCCAGACCTTAGCGGAAATGTCCGAAACGCTAACAATACCTTTTCGACTGCTACGTCTAACGCAGGTCAGACGTTCAACACCGCAGTCGGATATAACCAAAATGCTCAGGACAACCTAAAGAACGTTACTAGCCAGACCAATTCGATGGCCGGGCAAATCGGCGCGCAGGCCGATCAGAACATCAAGACGTACGGCAGCACCTTCGTCCCGCTTCAGGCGCAGCAGGCGCAGCAGGCGCAGCAGTACGGCTCTGACGCAAACGTACAGAAACTTCAGGGCATGGCGGTGGCGAATACCAATGCTGCTGATCAGGCTGCTCGTGCGAACTCTGCGGCGGCGTTGGCTTCGGAGGGCGTGGACCCCGCGTCTATTCATGGTGCCGCGCTCGATCGTCAGGCGTCAGTGCAGAACGCCGGTCAGGTGGCGGCAGCCAGCACGCAGTCGGCGCTTAACACTCAGAACACTGCTATCGGCCTTACTCAGCAGGCTAACCAGCTTGGCCTTCAGGTCGGACAGCAGGGCACTGCGGGAGCCGCGACCGCCGCTGGCGTTGCGAACCAGGGGCAGCAGACGATCAATCAGACAAACAACAGCGGCATCGGAAACCTGCAGGGTGCCGCTACGTACCTCAATACTGGCATCAATGCGAACAATAGCGGCGTGAATGCGAACCAGGCTCAGTTCGGCGATCAAATGAGTTCGTATAAGGCGAACCAGGCGCAGCAGAATGGGCAGTTGGACGCTGTCGGAAGCATCGTTGGAGCCGCGAGCCAGTTCTTGCAGAAGGGCGGTACTGTATCTCCCAACGTGGGGGGTTTGCCGCCCGCTGGCGTAGCGCGTACGCCGCTGGCGCATTCAGGGCTGCCGGTTGTTCATGGCGCGGTACGGCCGCGTCAGGCGATCCCTATGCCGTTTGAGCCCATGGATGCTGGCGGTCCAGTTACCGAACAGGGCGCATTGCCTATCGGTACGTTCCCCGGAACTACTGACCGTAAACCCGCTATGCTGACCCCTGGCGAGTTCGTCGTTCCGCAGGATGCCGTGCAGCATATGGGAGCGGAGTACTGGCATAAGCAGGTAGATAAAGCCCGCGAAATGGCGAACAAGCGCAGGGCTATCCCGATTAACCATCCGCCTCACATGAGCATGCAGTAATGAATGGAGCAGCGTTGTCGTCACTTGTGGGAGCAGCCGCGCCGGGTGTAGCCCAGGGGATCGGGGATGCCGTCGATTCTTATAAGGACTATAAGAACAAGCAGGCGCTAGATCAGGCCACTGCGAATCAGACTGGATCGGGGACCGGCATTGCGGATGCTCAGCATCCTGTATGGTCGTTTCTGAATAGCCTGACGGGCGGCAAGACTGGCGCTGCGCAAGCTCAGCCCGGTGTCGCTGGCCCGGCGCTTAACATTCCTGCGCCCGCTGCGCCGCAGATCGGCCAGCCTAACTTGCCTCAGTATAACTACCAGCCCGACCCCAATGCTCCGCAGCAGTTGATGGCGGGCGGCATCGTGCGAAAGAACTACGGCATCCCGGTCGGCACGCCCGCTTTCGAACGCGGCCCCGCGCTTCCGGTAGGCCCGAACAACACTATCGACGGCCCTCCGACTGCACGCATGGGCATGCTCGGCATGGAAAACGGCGGCGCGGTTCCAGGGTCGCGAGTTGCGCGTAGCGCTGTCGGTCTTGGGCAGGGCATCACGCCCGCTAGGACTGAGGGTCAGATTCTTACTATGGACGCTGGGGGCGTGGTGCCGGATGGATTTAGGGAACAACAGGGGATTTCTGGCGTTCCTATGAACAGCACCGGAGCCGCGCTAATCCAGGGCGTTCAGGCCGGGCAGAATATCGGCCATAATTTGTATCAGGCTTGGAAACAGCATCAGGCGAATTCGGGGTTCAACGATTACGCGGACAAGCTAAAAAACGCCGATATAAATTCAAACCCCAATGGGGACGTGTCTCCGTCATCGCAACCTACTGGCGGAGTCGTGGGAGCGCTATACAATGCTAAAAATAGTGTGGAGAATTTTTTTCACCATATTTTTTATGGAACTTTAGGTGATAACCATAAACCCAATGGATCGGCTGCGCTTCCTGTTAGTTCGTCTGCTCAATCCAGTGGTAACGGAAGCCCCATTCCTTCTAACGGACCCGCTAAGTCAGGTGCGGCAATCGCTGCAGATGCAGCCCTCAATGCCGCAGCCGGTCAGGCCGCCGCAGCCGGTCAGCCCGCCGCAGCCGGTCAGGCCGCCGCAGCCGGTCAGGC
>VFSW01003246.1_pt1 | contig 24412 bp, 20 predicted proteins | sample 5358111 | NCBI WGS metagenome assembly VFSW01 (sample SAMN11554181, study PRJNA540505) | mine drainage metagenome | isolation source: sediment from site ElyBrook_90M | place: USA: Ely Copper Mine, Vershire, VT | collected 2017
CGGGCGAGCTCGTTGGTTGTGTCCACGTGATCAATGGCGCGGCTGGTTACGCAGGATGGATCAGCGACTCGAACAGCTTTATATAATCGTCCGTAACTTTGTCCCACAGGTAAGACGCTCTGATCCGGTCCTGCGCCTTTTTCCTCAGAGAGGCGAGCAGTTCTTTATCACCCAGCAGCAGGGCAAGTTTTTTTGCAAGCGCGGGTTCGCCTATGGTACCGTCATACGCTATGCCTGCATCCGCTATGACCTCTACACTGGCGGGAATATCGTTCACGATCACGGCATTGCCTGCCGCAAGTGCTTCGATCAGCACCGGATGCGTTCCGCCGACCTCGGATGCAAGCACATAGATATAGGTGTTTCTCATCAGGCATTTATAATCATCCCCGAACACGTAGCCCGTAAACAGGACCCTTTGGTCGTCTCCCGACAGCGCCTTCAGTTCTGTCTTGTAAGCATCCGCATACGGTGCATCACCGACAATAACAAGCTTTTTGTCTGTTGTTATGCTTTTGTAGGCCTTGATCAACTGATGGGCATTGTTTTCCGGTACCAGTCTTCCGACGTACAGGATGTAACCATCGGGTTCAAGCCCGTATTTGCCCAATATCGTTGTATCGCCGGGCGAGCGCTGATCGAGCTCTGTTCCGTAGGGTATGAACGTGCTCTCTTTGTTGTAATGATCCCGGTAATAACGCTGTACTGCCACGGAATCCGCAAGAACAAGGTCCGGAAAAATAGTTGCCATCCTTTCGCTCAGCCGCAAGAACCACCGGGCAAAGCCGCCCCATTTTTTCCTTTCCCAGTCTGCGCCGTCCACGTTCAACACAACCTTTGTGCCGGCAATCCTGAGGATGAACGACGGCAGGCTGTTTCCGACCCCGCATATATAAACAAGGTCATATCCTTGAAACACGCCGTGGAGCGCGGAGAGAAAGGTGTGCGCTATGGTATCGAGGTGCTTGGTGGGTATTGTCGGGAGCCGTACCAGCTTTACACCTTTATACAGAGGTTCTTTATACCGGACGTGCGTTGACCGGTTGTAAACCGTAACATCATGACCTTTACTTACCAGCCGCGTCGATAAACCCTCTGCAAATGTTTCAAACCCGCTGTAGCTTGCCGGCACGCCGCGTATGCCCATAAACGCTATCTTCATGCCTCCCTATAAACCACAAACAGCATGCGCTTTACAAGAAAATGTGGTATCCTGTTCTCTGTCACTATAGAGGCAGGAAGAGGTTTTATGCTTTTTACAGGTATTATCAAAAAAGTTTCGGCAGTGGTTTTACTTTTATCCCTGTTTGCGATCGACACCTGCATCAATCTTTCGGTATCGCAGAAGAAAGAGTATGACACGATGATGACCGAAGCAAAATCCACCCTCAATATGTTCAGCGGGAATTATGCGGATATTATTTCAAAAAATCTCGGCACCGCCGGATTACGGTTTACTGCCGGAGACAGGACACAGCCGGACTACCTCAATATTCTGAAACAATACCAGTTTGTCGTAAACCAGCACGGAAACTTCTACAACCTCAAGATAATTGATAACAGGGAATGGACCCTGTTTGATTATACCTGCACACTCGAACTCGGCAGTACGGTGTTCATGACACCGGGCAGGTCTTATCTGAACGATATAGGCTTATACAATAAATGTGTGCAGCGTTAGCCGTGTCTTTCATTCCTGTTTGAATGTCAGGTGCGTCTGGTCGTTGGACGAGGACGCTGCACTCTCCCCCTTCTTCCCATGGCTGACGCCGATCTTCACGGATTTGCCGGGCACAATCTCTCCGGACACGATGGCCCTCGCGAGCGGGGTCTCTACCTCCCTGCTGATGGCCCTTTTCAGCGGCCGCGCGCCATAGACGGGATCATAGCCTGATTCTGCAAGGTACTTCTTAGCTGCATCGGAAAGCTCTATCGTTATGTTCCGGTCTTTCAGCCGGTCCGTGAGCCTGTGGACCTGTATATCGACTATCTTTATCAGCTCTTCCTGCGTCAGTGCATGGAACACCACGACCTCGTCCACCCTGTTGAGGAATTCGGGCCTGAAGTGGTCTTTCAGTTCGTCAAGTACCTGCTGTTTCATGCGGTCGTAGGACTGCTCGCGTTCGTTGATATATTCGAGGATATGAGTACTCCCGATGTTTGACGTCATAATGATAATCGTGTTCTTGAAATTCACGGTCCTGCCCTGACCATCGGTAAGCCTGCCGTCATCCAGTATCTGGAGCAGGGTATTGAACACATCGTTGTGCGCTTTTTCTATTTCGTCAAAGAGTACAACACTGAACGGTTTTCGCCGTACAGCCTCGGTGAGCTGTCCGCCTTCTTCATATCCCACGTAGCCCGGAGGTGCTCCGATGAGCCTGGCAACGGTATGCTTTTCCATATACTCCGACATATCGAGCCGGATTATATTGTTCTCATTATCGAACAGCGACTCTGCAATTGCACGTGCAAGCTCTGTCTTACCCACGCCGGTGGGACCGAGGAATATAAAACTGCCGATCGGCCTGTTGGGGTCCTTAATTCCGGAGCGCGCACGGATGATCGCATCGGTGACAACGTTCACTGCTTCGTCCTGCCCGACAACGCGTTTGTGGAGGATTTCATTCAGGTGGATCAGCTTTTGGGACTCGCCCTCGAGCAGCTTTGAAACGGGTATACCTGTCCACCTGCTGACGACCTGTGCAATGTCCTCATCGTCAACCTCTTCCTTGAGCAGCCTGTTGCCCCCTTCTTCCATCTTTTTGCTCAGCTTTGCATACTCTTTTTCAAGGGCCGGCAGCCTGCCGTACTTCAATTCTGCAACCTTGTTCAGGTCGTATGCACGTTCCGATTTTTCTATATCGCTCTTTATTTTCTCAATCTCTTCCCGGATTTTTCTGACTTCGCTTATGGTGGATTTCTCGGTCTGCCACCGTGCCTTCAGCACGTCCGCCCTCGATTTCAGATCGGACAATTCCCTCTCGAGCTTTACCAGCCTTTCCTTTGATGCGGGATCGACCTCTTTCCTCAATGCCTGCCGTTCGATCTCGAGCTGGAGTATTTTCCTCGTTATCTCGTCGAGCTCTACGGGCATGCTGTCGATCTCGGTCCTCAATTTCGCTGCGGACTCATCCACGAGGTCTATGGCCTTATCGGGAAGGAACCGGTCGGATATATACCGGTTGCTCAGGACCGCAGCCGCTACAAGCGCAGAGTCCTTGATCCTGACGCCGTGGTGCAGTTCGTAACGCTCCTTCAGACCTCTGAGGATCGATACCGTATCTTCGACCGTCGGCTGATCGACAATCACGGGCTGGAATCGCCTTTCCAGTGCGGCATCCTTTTCTATGTACTTTTTATATTCGTTGAGAGTCGTAGCACCTATGCAGTGGAGCTCTCCCCGTGCAAGCATGGGTTTTAACAGGTTACTCGCGTCCATTGCCCCTTCTGCAGCGCCTGCTCCGACAACCGTGTGCAGTTCGTCGATAAACAGGAGTACCTCTCCTTTGGATTCCAAAATCTCCTTCAACACGGCCTTGAGCCTCTCCTCAAACTCACCCCGGTATTTGGCGCCTGCGACAAGGGCACCCATATCAAGGGCAACAAGTCTTTTATTCTTGAGGCCTTCCGGCACATCACCCTTGATGATTCGCTGTGCCAGCCCTTCAACGATTGCGGTTTTGCCGACACCGGGCTCCCCGATAAGAACAGGATTGTTTTTCGTCCGCCTTGAAAGTATCTGAACCGTCCTCCGGATCTCCTCGTCCCTTCCGATAACAGGGTCCAGCTTGTCCTGCGCTGCTGCCTTTGTTAGGTCCCTCCCGTATTTTTCCAGCGCCTCGTAGGTCGCTTCCGGGGTCTGCGATGTTACCCGCTGACCGCCCCGTATGGAGGCAAGGGCTTTCATGACCCCGTCTTTTGTTATACCGCGATCGTGTAGTATCCTGCCGAGCGCACCGGACCTGCCCTCGTCCAGCATTGCAAGTAAAATATGCTCGACACTGATAAATTCGTCTTTCATGTTCTGCGCTTCCCGGGCAGACTGATCGAGTGAACTATTCAGCCTTGAAGTTATATAGAGCTGATCGACAGCACCGGACGGGCCCGATACTTTTGGAAGTCCGGCAAGGTACCGTTCTACATCTTCGCGGATGCCTGCTGGGTCCAAACCGGATTCTCCCGTCCCCATTTTTTCGAAAAGATGGGGAATAAGGCCGTCCTCCTGATCAAGAAGGGCAAGCATAAGGTGTTCGCTGTCAACCTGCTGATGTTTGTACCGCGCTGCTATACTCTGCGCATCCATGAGCGCCTGCTGCGCCTTTTGTGTAAATCTATTTATATCCATAATAACCTCCTTCTGTGCACGGTTAGAAAGTTGACGGTAATAAAAGTATGGAATAAAGCCCTGATTACTCAAGGAGTTATTCCATATTCCCCACAATCCTACAATGCACACTTATTCAAAAGATAATCATGGATTTAAAACAGTTGTAGGGGAGGTAGAGTACACAGAATTAAATACTTCTTCCGGTTATACCTCCGTTTCATACAATCGCGCTAAATCTTGTTTTCTTGTCATTGCGAGCAATAGCGTGGCAATCTTGTATTTATGGGGGATTGCTTCGTAGTCCCGCCAAAGGCGGGACTCCTCGCAATGACTCGTTACCTGTCCATTGGTAGTAGTTTCTATAGACTCTTTAACTGAAACGTAGTATATTTTACAATTATAAGTTTTCCCTTTAAAGGCTGATGTATGGATATTGACAGTAAAGAACATTATAAATTAGGCAAGGAATTCTTCTTAAAGAACAAATACGATATTGCACTTCAGCATCTTCAGGCATTTGAAGCATCCAACAAGGGGTATGCCGATGTTTACAATATGCTCGGGGTAATTGATCTCCTTGGCGGTAACATAAAAGTCGCAATCAAAGCATTTGAACGGGCCTTGAAATTAAATCCCGGTTATATGGAGGCCGCTACAAACCTTGCCATCACCTATAATGATATAGGCCAGTATGAAAAGGCGAGAAACGTTTTAAATAAAGTAAAGGGATCCTCACACTCAAAAAGTTTAAAGGAGATGGAGGACAGGCTTATTAAATCCAAATTATCGAATATGCATGCACAGATAGGCGACCTCTATGTGGAAATAACCAACTATGACGCAGCCATCGAGGAGTATCATAAGGCATTGGCGCTGCAGCCGACCTTTGTCGACATAAAAACAAAACTTGCAGTTGCACTGAGAGAAAAGGGGATGATAGCCCAGGCGATCAAAGAGCTTGAAGAAGCAAAATTCATAAACGCCGATTACATCCCTGCAAGGGTAAACCTCGGTATTCTCTATTACCTGATGAGAAGACTGGACGATGCTGTCATTGAATGGGAAAGCGTACTGAAGCACGAACCGAAAAACGGTGTTGCAACAATGTACCTCAACGCGGTAAAGAAAGAAAAACAAAAACTATTATAATGCCGCTAAAGAAGATCCTGTTATTTTTCTCTGTACTAACCTGCGCTGTTCTTTCCGGGACTCCGCGTATCGGCACGTCTCCCTTTGCTTTGTCTTTAACACAACATTCTGTCTGTGCAGACAATCTCAAGGGGCAGCCAGCAGAAGAAAAAACAAAGACGGTTTCCCGCCCGGAAAAGATAAGCACTTCAGATGTCCTGCTCGATAATGCATACTATGCCTCTCTTATAAACGACCTGTCGCAGGCACACGAAAGTATTACGATTATAATGTATTTGTTCAAAACAACAAACTACAAATCAGGACTGCCTGATCACATTGTAGATATGCTTATTAAAAAACATGCCCAGGGGGTTCAGGTGTCCCTGCTGTTAAACGTGGACCAGGAGGATACTGCACACGGAGTCAGAGACAGTATGAACGATACAAACCTGCATACAGCCAGACTTCTCGAAGAGAAAGGTATACGTGTTTATCTGGATTCTCCGCACAGAACAACGCATGCAAAGGTAATCATAATCGATAAAAAGATCGTGTATATAGGCAGTCATAACTTTACGCAAAGTGCGCTCAGGTATAACCACGAGGTCAGCGTAAGGATTGTCTCACCTGCCATAGCTCGGGAACTTACCGGTTACATGGAGGCTTTCAAGCATGAAAAATAGATATTTTTTGTACATTTTCGTCATTGTCCTGCTTTTTGGGACAGGCTGTGTTTCGAGAATGGTTGTTTATGAAGGTACCCGTATGCCTTCTGAACAGGCAACAGCCGCGATAGAACAGAAGGCACGGGAAAGAATGGAGGTTAAAGACTATGAAGGTGCAATGAGGCTTTACTCCTCCATAGCAACCGTGGACAGTAAAAGCGAACAAGCGCCTGCAGGCCTTCTTAAGGCAGGAGATATCGCCCTTGGAATAAAATCGTACCAACAGGCATCTTCTTATTATACCGAGGTTGTTAATAATTATCCGGGCAGTGATTATGTAACCGATGCGAAGATAGGGCTTGGCATCATAGCGCTGAGGGAATCGAAATATGCCGATGCAGTGGATACGTTAAAGCCCCTGATTCAGGAAACCAGCGACAACAAGCAAGGCAGGGTTTATTTCCTGCTCGGCGAGTCTTATTACAGGTCAGGCAGTTACAGCAATTCTTTTGATGCCCTTGCACATTCAACGGAATTACTTTCAACGGACCAGGAAAAAGAGCTCCCCAGGTTATTACTGCAAAAGGTAACAAACGAAAAATTAACCGATACTGACATCCAGCAGCTCCTGAACAACAATTACCAGATATACGAATCGTCGCTCCTCAGACTCAAGCTTGCGCAGGATATGTTCGTATCCAATAATTATACAGGGGCATTGGTGCTGATAGATGCTATTCTGTCGTCGGGCGTGGCATCACCCGATATCATGAACAAGGCTATGTCACTGAAAAATGAGATAGTGGCAATAACTCAGGTAAATATGAACGCCATAGGATGTATTCTGCCCTTAACCGGAGATTTTGCTTCTTACGGTAAACAGGTGCTCAACGGGATAGAACTTGCCCTGGGTGTTTTCAACAATACTCCGTCACCGTACAAACTGTTTATCATGGATTCAAAGGGCATACCGGAATTGGCAGTAAAACAGGCTGAGGAGCTTGTCAAAGACGACCATGCCGCCGCAATCATAGGACCGCTCCTGAACAGCACTGCCCAGGAGGTAGCTTATAAGATGCAGGCCTATAATGTTCCTATGATTTATCTGAACCAGAAATCCAGTATCACAAAAGTGGGAAACTATATATTTCAAAACAGCCTTACGCCTGAAGATCAGACACGGGATATCGTCCATTATGCAATCCAGCAACTCGGTATAAAAACGTTTGCTGTACTGTACCCGGAGAGCAGCTACGGCGAAGGTATGATGCAGGCATTTGTTCAACAAGTGCTGGGAAACGGCGGTACCGTGACCGGTCTGGAGGGCTATTATCCAACCGAGACAGACTTCAAGGTGCAGATAAAAAAGCTTGTGGGCACGTATTATCTTGATTTAAGAAAGGCCGACATAAAAAAATTACCTCTGGATCAGAAAGGCACCCCCCCCCCCATAATTGACTTTTCCGCTATCTTCATACCCGATTATTATGAGAGGGTAGCAATGATAGCACCGCAGTTACTCTATTATGACGTGAATAACGTTCAACTCCTTGGCGGGAACGGCTGGAGCGGTCCGGGGCTTGTACAGATGGGCGGCAGATATGTTGACGGTGCCATTTATACAGACGGATTTTTTACCCAGAGTACAAATCCTGTTACAGAGGCGTTTGTCGGTTCTTACGAAAGTTTATTCAATCAAGAACCCAACATACTGTCAGCCCTTGGTTATGATTCGGCGAATATATTAATTACTGCCATGAAAAATGCGACCAACAGACAGGATATAAAAAACAATCTCCTGAAAACAACAAATTTTGACGGCGTCAGCGGCACCATAACATACAACGGGAGTACAGTTCCCGTCAAAAAACTTTACTTGCTAAAGGTACATGGTAAAAGGATTGTAGAAATATCACATTGAGGTAAGTGAAATGAAACTAAAAGATGTAATGAACACCATGCAGGGCATGGATTTTACGGACTTTACTATCAGGACCATAGAAGGCTGGCTTGAGGAAGATGTAAGCACCCCTGTCATAAAGTGCGACCTCTATGAGAAAGGCTCTGAACTGATCATCGAAATGGATACCCCGGCCATTGATGCGGCCAATATGGAATGTTTCATCCATAACGACATTATCTACATTCAGGGCGTTAAATTGGAAGCGGTTCCATCGGACGTAATGAGGTATAATCAAATAGAAAGGGCCTTTGGAAACTTTACCAAAACAATACCTATACCCGTCACCTGTGACACCAAAAATGTCAAGGCGGTTTTGAAAAATGGTGTATTAAAGATTATATTAAAGAAGGTTCAGGAACGAAGGCATTCAAAAACACTTATAAAAATAGAAAAAGGATAGAAGTATGACTGATGAAATTGAAATAAAGCAAGAGACCGAGCAAACACAGGACAAACTCAAGGTACCGGAAGAACTACCACTTGTGCCTATTAGGGATATAGTTCTTTTCCCGAACATGATACTGCCGCTTTTTGTCGGCAGGGAAACATCCATATCTGCAATAGATTATGCACTGACGAAAGAAAGACTTGTTGTTTTCGCTACGCAAAAGGATATGAACGACGAGTCCCCTGCTCCGGAAGGCATATTCTCTGTAGGAACGGTCGGTTCCATTACAAGGATGTTAAAACTGCCTGACGGTAGGGTCAAAATACTGATTCAGGGCCTGACAAGGGTAAAAATAAAAGAGTACAAACAAACCCAGCCCTTTTATTCAGTGGCAATAGAAACTATCCAGGATGTTCCGGTCGCTGAGACGGTAGAGATTCAGGCGCTCATTCGGACTGCAAAAGAGCAGATCGAGAAGGTTATCTCTATGGGGAAAGCCATTCAGCCGGACGCCCTTATCCTGATAGAGAATATTACCGAGCCGGGCAAGATAGCGGATATCGTGGTTACGAATTATGGACTGAAAACCGCCGAACTCCAATCATTCCTTGAATTATCGGATCCTGTCGAACGTCTGAAAAAGGTTATAGACATGCAGAACAAGGAGATAGAACTCCTGACTGTTCAGGCAAAAATTCAATCCCAGGCGCGGGAAGAAATGGGTAAGGTTCAGCGGGAATATTTCCTCCGGGAGCAGTTAAAGGCCATAAAGAACGAACTCGGCGAAATCGACGAGAAAGAAAGAGACGTAAAAGAATTCAGAAATAAGATAAAAAAAGCAAACATGCCCAAAGAAGTCGAAGATGAGGCCCAGAGTCAGCTGAACAGGCTTGAAATGATGCATCCCGATTCTGCAGAGGCATCTATTGTGAGAACATACCTTGAATGGCTTGTAGACATTCCCTGGAAAAAACAAACCAAGGAAAACATAGATATAAAGCACGCAAGGACCGTACTCGATGAAGATCACTACGACCTCGAAAAAGTCAAGGACAGGATACTCGAATATCTTTCCGTCAGGAGATTAAAAGAAAAGGCAAAGGGCCCTATACTTTGCTTTGTCGGTCCTCCCGGTGTCGGCAAGACGTCCCTTGGAAAATCCATTGCAAGGGCACTGAACAGGAAATTCGTAAGGATGTCTCTCGGCGGTATACGGGACGAGGCGGAGATACGGGGACATAGAAGAACATACATCGGTGCCATGCCCGGGAGAATAATCCAGGGTATAAAACAGGCAGGGACAAATAATCCCGTATTTATGCTTGATGAAATAGATAAGGTAGGCGCTGATTTCAGGGGAGACCCGTCTTCAGCCCTGCTGGAGGTACTCGACCCTGAGCAGAACTACGCATTTTCTGACAACTATTTAAGCGTCCCGTATGATCTGAGCAATGTGCTGTTTATTACAACCGCCAACGTTATGGATCCGATCCCGCCTGCGCTTCACGACAGGATGGAGGTCATAACATTGTCCGGCTATACCGATGAAGAGAAATTAAGGATAGCCAAGAAATTTATAATACCGAGACAGGAGGACGAAACAGGGGTTGGCAAGGAAAAGGTTATATTCGACGACGATGCCGTATTGTTTATTATCAACAGTTACACAAGAGAAGCCGGGCTCAGGAACCTTGAAAGGGAGGTTTCATCCGTTTTCAGGAAGATAGCACAGAAACTCGCAGAGGGTGAAAAACCACCGTTCAAGATAACAAAAGACACGGTAAGAAAATTCCTCGGAGTTCCCAAGACACCGCCGGAAGAACTTATGACGGCAGACGATATCGGCATAGCAACAGGACTTGCATGGACACCGTATGGAGGAGATGTACTGTACATCGAGGTTACAACCATGAAAGGCAAGGGACGGTTGACACTTACCGGGCAGCTCGGTGATGTTATGAAAGAATCCGCAATGGCTGCGGTAAGCTATCTGAGGGCTAACGCGTCAAAACTCAATATAGATGCCTCGGCGTTTGACAGGCTCGACATCCATATACACATACCGGCCGGTGCTATTCCAAAAGACGGGCCGTCAGCCGGAATCACCATGGCTGTTGCCACCGCCTCTGCATTGACCGGCAAGAAGGTAAGGAAGGATTTTGCGATGACCGGCGAGATCACGTTGAGAGGAAATGTATTGCCCATAGGCGGACTGAAGGAAAAATCACTCGCGGCGCTCAGGGCAAAGATATTCAAAATTATTATACCCCATGGGAACAAGCCGGATCTTGAAGATATGCCGGATTATATTAAAGATAAAGTACAGTTCATACCGGTGAGCCACATACGCGAAGTTTTGGACCAGCTGTTGATAAACCATAACACAAAAGAATCAAATGCAAAGGATAAGCATAAAAACAGTGAAAAACTGGGAAGAGCTAAACCTGATAAAAAGCATAAGAAGTCTCGTAAGTAAAAATGGTCATAATGTCCTACTGGGGATAGGCGATGATACTGCTGTTGTAAATACCCCTGCACATGAAAAACTGCTGTATACGGTTGATAGTATTGTAGACGGCATACACTTTTTAGGGGACTTGAACCTGTGGGAATCAGCCGGGAAAAGGGCTATCGGTGCTGCAACAAGCGATATAGCCGCAATGGGGGGAACGCCGTTGTACGCAATGCTTTCCCTGTTTTTACCGCAGGAGTTTCCGGTGCGGCACGTCAATGCCTTTCTCAAGGGGTTTCTGAAACGCCTCAAGGAGTACGGAATGCCGCTTATCGGCGGCAATATAGCAACGATGAGAGGCAAATTCGCAGCAGACACCGTCGTCATAGGTAAGGCATACAGGGGAAAATTCGTAAGCAGAAGCGGAGCCAGAAACGGTGACATTGTATGTATGTCGGGTATAACAGGAGAAGCAATGGCAGGACTGGATTTGCTGACATCAGGCAAGGCTAAAAGGTATCCCGGCCTTATCAAAAAATATCTTGAGCCTGTACCAATGCTCAGGGAAAGCGTACGCATTGTTCGTGAAATGTCGCCCCATGCCATGATTGACGTGTCCGATGGATTGCTCCAGGACACCCTGCACATAGCCGAGGAGAGTAAAGTCGGCGTGGTCCTCGATCTGGACAGTATCCCGGTATCCGAGGGTGTCCGGTATGCCGCACGGCTTATGGGGAAATCAACGTATGATTATGTTTTGACAGGCGGAGATGACTATGTTTTAGTCTTTACTGTCCCGGCACAGAGATACAAAGCCGTCATGAAGGGGGTAAAAATACATACGATAGGAAGGGTTACACGGGGGAAGGGCATCCGGTTTTATAAGGACGGTAAAAGAGCAGACCTGAAACTGAAAAAGCTCGGGTATACCCACACATAAGAAATGTCTCTATAAGAGAAACGGGCCAATAATAACTTCTAATATTTAAAAATGGCGAACGATATAAAAATAAACTTACACAGCCTTACTGCAGAAGAAGCTCTCAAAGAATTATTTTTGATTTATAGAAAGCTTACCAGCACAAACACCTACAAAGACGTACTTACGATATTCGCGGAATCCTTACAGAAAAGATTGGATCAGTTTGAAGTCAGTATCATCGTTTTACTTGATAAAGACAAAACCGACGGAACGGGCGAAGTCATAGCAAGCAGTCAACTACAGGGCAACAAAACGATTGTAATAGATCTGTCTAAATATCCTGAAATCAAAGCTGCCGTTGAAAAAAAAGAGTTTATTGTAATAGAAGATGTAGAAAAAACAACGATATTCAACGATCAGATTAAATCGGTTGTCCTTTCAAAAGGCATACGTTCATCTTTTGTACTGCCTATCTTCGATATAAGCGATATCATCGGAGTTGTGCTTGTCCGCTCTAAAAGCCCTATTATATTCTCTCCATTCCTTCAAAGGTACTATTTTATTCAGGCAAATATGCTTGCTTCGACAATCCTGAACATATCGAGGATGAAAATCCTTGAAGAATCCATGAAGAAAGCGTACGAGCTCTTGAAAATAAAAGAAGACTACGAGTTCCTTTTCAACCACGCCATGGACGGCATGGTGCTTATCGACAGAGAAGGCAAGATTCGGGATGCAAACAAGGCATTTGAAAAACTTACCGGTTATTCCGAGAAAGAAATACTGGGTCAGCATTATTCCATGGGGATACTCAACGAAACAAGCATGGAAACAGCAGACAAGGTTTTTTCGGGTTATCTCAAAAAACAGTTTGTCACAAAATTCGAGATCGAAATAAAAACCAAAAACGGGGCGTATAAAACAATTTCCATGCGGGCAACGCCCTTGCCCGGGCGTCAGGATGTTTCTTTAATATCCTTACGGGACATAACAGAGGAAAGACTTTTAAGTAAAGAACTGTTGAAAACCACTGACCTGCTCCTAAAAACCATCAGCAGTTCGTCCGATGCAATTCTTGCCGTGGATATAACCGGTAAGCTCCTTTTTTTCAATGATGAGGCAACGCGTCTTTTCGGCTATTCGAGGGACGAGGCTATACAGTACATACATGTAACACAGCTTTATCCCCAGAATGTCGCAAAGGAGGTCATGAAATTGCTCCGACAAAGTCCTACAAAGCACATACGCAATTATCCTATTGAAGTTCGGACACGGGGCGGTGAAACTGTACCCGTTACCCTGTCCGGCGCAATCGTTTACAACGAAAGAGGTGAAGAACAGATGTCCGTGGGATACTTAAGGGACGAACGCGAAAAGATCAGGATGGAAAAATCGCTTGATGAGGCCTTATCTAAATTAATAGAGGCTGAAAAGAATGATGCAATGACCAACCTCGCCGGTGCAGCAGCGCATAATCTGAACCAGCCGCTCTCAGCCATACAAGGATATTCAGAGCTGTTGATACACAGATTGAAGGATAAAGATCCGACCACCGAGGATTATGCTTCAAAGATCATACGCGAAGTTGAAAAGATGTCGGGCATCATAAAACAGATAAGCAGAATAACGAAATACGAAATAAAGCCCTACGCAGGTACAGCAAAAATCGTGGACATAACCAATAAGAAATCAAACGATTAACGAAAAGTAGTCTACTGTTTTCTTCAGTCCCGTTTCAAAATCAACCTCAATCTTGTAATCTATATACTTCGAAGCATTTGTTATGTCAGCCTGGGAATGCTTGACGTCCCCCTTTTTCGGTTGAAGGTATTGCGGGTTTGCTTTTTTGCCGAGTATTTTTTCAAGCAGCCCGAGCACCGTATTCAGGGTAAAACGCGTCCCGCACGCTATGTTGAATAGCTTGCCCGCAGCCTCCTTAGATGCATAACAGGCGTTTATGTTTGCCTGAATAACATTCTCTATATAGGTAAAATCCCTGGACTGTTCGCCGTCTCCATAAACCGTTGGACTCTCCCCCTTCAGCATTGCCGTTATGAACTTCGGTATGACCGCAGCATAGGTAGAATTCGGGTCCTGCCTCGGGCCGAATATGTTGAAGTATCTCAGACTCACTGTCTCGAGACCGTACACACCGGTGAATACCCTGCAGTAATATTCTCCGGTGAGTTTACTGACAGCATAGGGTGACAGGGGCGAGGGTATCATGTCCTCTTTTTTGGGCAGTACTGCGGTGTCCCCGTACGCCGAAGAGCTTGCCGCATAGACCACCCTTTTTACTTTGTTTTCATACGCTGCCTTGAGTACGTTCAGGGTACCGTTTATATTCACCTCGTTTGTAGCTATTGGATCATCTATCGAGCGCGGGACCGACGGGATAGCAGCTTCATGCAGAACAAAGTCAATGCCCTTGCATGCTTTCCGCACCGTATCAAGGTTCCTGATATCGCCCTCTATCAATTCAAACCCGCCCCCGTTTAAAGCCTTTGAAAGGTTTTCTCTCTTGCCGGTAAGGAAATTATCAATTACCCTTACCGTGTGTCCCTGTTCAAGAAGGCGATCTGTTATATTGGATCCTATAAAACCTGCTCCCCCTGTTATAAGAAATTTGTCCATTACAATATCCTCAGAGTTTGACTATCTTACCGTCTTTTATATCTTTGGTCCCGTTTTTTGTATCAAAAACCAGCTTTGAATTCTTAACTATCCAGGGGTAATCATAGACTGAGTGGTCTGTTAGTATGATCGTGCAATCAAAGGAGCTCAATGCCTTCTTCGTCAATTTTACGGACTTTAAATCCAGGCCGCTTTCATGGATGGCGTCTATATAGGGATCATTGTATGATACTCTGGCGCCCCTGTGGAGTATCTCTTCTATGACGGGTATTGCTGAAGATTCCCTGAGGTCGTTTACGTCTTTTTTATATGCCACACCGAGTATGAATATCCGGCTGTTTTTTATACTCTTCCCTTTTTCATTCATGATATCCGCGAGCCGGCTGACGACATAATTCGGCATTTCATTGTTTATATCCGTCGCAAGTTCAATGAATCGTGTCCTGTAATTGTAAAGCTTCATTCTCCAGGTGAGGTATACGGGGTCTATCGGTATGCAGTGTCCGCCGATGCCGGGCCCGGGGTAAAACGGCACAAAACCGTACGGTTTTGTCTTCGCTGCATCTATAACCTCCCATATATTTATTCCCAGTTTATGGCTTATGATGGCCATCTCGTTTGCAAGCCCTATATTGATACTCCTGAACGTATTTTCGAGCAGCTTTACCATCTCCGCAGTGTCCGCGGATGACACCTCAACGACATCTTTTACGATCTGCTGAAACAATAAAACAGCGAGCTCCCCGGAAAGCTTTGTTACGCCGCCGACAACTTTCGGTATGTCGGAAAGTTTATATCTTTTATTCGCAGGATCTATCCGCTCTGGGGAAAATACCGCAAAAAAATCCGTGTCAAGTTTATAGTGCTTGTCGGCTACCGTGGACACCATGTACTCCCGCGTTGTGCCGGGATACGTCGTGCTGGTCAGTATGAGCAATTTCGGTTTTGATATTTTTTCTTTTATGCTCTGTACCGCGGATGTAATGAAGAACAGATCCGGTTCCTTTGATTTTCCCAGCGGGGTTGGGACACATATCTCTATCACATCGGCATTATCAATGCCGATGTATGAGCTTGTGTACGATATCAACCCTGAACCGTTTATATCTTTCAGTTCTTCAGAGCTTATGTCCGTAATATAAGATTCATTGTTTTTGAGAGCTGCTATCTTCCGTTGATTCAAATCAATACCGGTAACCTTGAAACCGCTTCTTGCGAACTCGACAGCATAGGGTAAGCCCACATAGCCCAGACCTATTATGGTTATCTTTGCTTCATGTGCAAGTATCTTCTTTTTCAATAAATTGAAATTTTGGTTCGTCATGGATAATCCTTTCTGTATATTGAGTATATTAATCTATCGTTAAATGTGTTCTTTCAGCCCCCGGGCATGCAGTGTATTTACCACCTTTGCTATGACTTCGTCACTGCCTTTTGCCGTAACCAGTATCCTTCCATCCGATGCTATGATGATCAGGTCGTGCACATTCGCGGTTACCACAAAATTATCATCTCCTACTACTATATTGTTTGTGCTGTCAACATCGATACCATTACCCATCCTCTGGTTGCCCTGTTCATCCTTTGTCATCATGATGTTTGCTATCTGTTCAAAACTGCCAAGGTCTGCCCATGGTATGTTCATCTCCATAACAGATACCGAATCAAGTTTTTCTATGATGCCTTTATCAATGGATACATCGCCTAATTTGCTATACTCTTCTTTAATGGTTTTCCGCTCGTAAGGACCCTTGAGGGTCTTTTTGATTTTCTCAAGGGCCGACGATAGTTCCGGCATGTGCTGCTTTATCGCATTCAGCATGGAGCTTATTCTGAAAACAAATATTCCCGCATTCCATAAATAACCGTCCGCTACAAACTGTTCTGCTGTTTTTTGAGGCGGTTTTTCCGTAAACTTCGCGGCCTTAAAAGCATCATGGTCATCCAATTTTTCCCCTTTTGCAATGTAGCCGTAATTCGTCGACGGGGATGCGGGCCTTACTCCAAAAACAACTACCGTGTCTGTTTTCCGGCATATATCCGCTGCCTTTTTTAAAAGCACGCCGAATTGCTCGTCATCGCCGATATAATGGTCCGCAGGTGTTACGATAGCAATTGCGTCGCCGCCCTGCCTTTCCATGATATGAATGCATGCAAGTCCTATTGCTGCCGCGGTATTCCGGCCCACGGGCTCGGACAGGACATTCTCCAGGGGCACTTCCTGTATGGACTCATAGACTGGGGCAAAAACCTCCTCATTCGTCACAACGATCAGATTCCCGGTTTCAACGATCGTGTTCAGGCGCTGAAGTGTCTGTTTTATCAATGTCTGTCCCTTTGTGATTACCAGAACGGGTTTCGGCCTTAACAGCCGCGAAAGGGGCCACAGCCTTTTGCCCTGGCCTCCCGCAATGATTATGCCGTATATGTTCATCCGGTTCTCCCGTAGTCGTCCTGGAACCTTACCACGTCGTCCATGTGCGGCGTTGAAACTTCATAGATATAAGAGTCCGTGACAGCGTTTATCCTGTGTTTTGTCCCAGGCAGTATTCTGATGCTGTCACCCTCTTGTAATGCAACATCACCGGTCTCTTTGTTGTCCGGGAATTCAAGGACGACCTTGCCCTTGCTCAGAAACATCGTCTCATCCTTTTTTCTGTGCATCTGCAGACTCGAGCGCGTACCTGCCTTCAGAAATAAAACTTTACCGATATAGAGAGGACTATCAGCCCATACAAGCTCATACCCCCAGGGTTTTTCTATCCTGTAAGGTTTATTCTGCAGGCTGCCGACAGATCCAGGCCCTGTCATATGATTCCGGAAGCAGTGTCGGCCAATATCCTGTCTCCGATATTGATCTCTTTAACGCTTTTCGTGATAATCGCAGTCGCCGTATTTCCCTGGACCTTTACGACCAGGAGCTTACCGAGTATTTCTTTGGGCAGGTTCAGCGTTGCGCTTGTTGCAGGGTCTTCCACGGACTTTCTGTCCCTGTAGATAACAAAGGTATTACCCACCTGCACACCTTCATCGCTTCCCCTGTCGATATAGACAACATCATTATCACCGTACATCGTAAGGGCATGTTTGCCGCACACTATATAGCCCTGCACCGGGTTTGCGGCAAGGGCAAGGTCGATGGTCTTCGTTCCCGGCTCGTAAGGAATCAGTTTGTCATGGACCTTGATCTCTTCATTTGATTGTGTGATCGTGGCCGTCGATACGGAGTCCTCCACTTTTGTAATCTTTAATCTTCCGAGGATCTTAATCTGATAGCCGAGGAAGTCTCCCGATTCGGGGTCATAGACTTCTTTTGATTTTGTGTAGATGTTAAACTGGTCTCCCGTTTTCACGCCCGAACCGCTTCCGAGATTGATAAAAACCACATCATGTTCTCCGAATATCGTTCTTCCGGGATTGGCAGCGGCAACAATCGCCCCTGCGGCTTCAAGGTCGTGTCTGGACACAAAGCCGGCAGACTCCGCGGACGGATAGAGATAGGTGTTTGCTGGTGCACTTACATACTGCACACCATACGGGACCGCGGTTCCTATAGATGGAGCTTCCTCTTCTTCCTCCAGCTGAACAGGCTGGGCCGCTTCCTGGGTTTGCGCCTCAATTCCTGTCGTCGGTGTTGTCTCTTCTGCCGGTAACGGCGGCAGTTTTCCGGGTACTTGTTCTGCGACGGTAGTCGTTAAAGGCTGGGTTGCTGCAACACCGGTTACCGGCACAACAGACGTAGGTAATAGAGCTATAGGTTCTCCCGGATAAATAAGATGCGGGTTGGTTATGTACTTGTTCTGCTCCCATAGTTTCGGCCAGATAAAAGGGTTTGCATTAAATCTTAGGGATATATTCCAGAGAGTATCGCCTTGCTTTACGATATAAACAAGGGCGTCTTTATTAGAATCTGTCATACCGTAGACTGATACGAAACACAATATCAATCCAAAAAAGAAGCCTGTCAGTATTCTTTTCTTGTTCTTCATAACCCTCCTCGCGTTTTTTCACTTACATATCAATATTATTGGTATTAGTCAACTAACAGCAAAGAACACAGCCCGTTTTACCAAACCGTGAATCCGGGAAGAGGAAAGCTGTTTTTATGACTGCGGTTTTTTCTTCAGAGACGATGCAAGGAGATGGACGGTATGGACTACTTTTATATTGAGGTTTTGTTCGACCAGCATGGCTGATATATTTGCCATACAGCCGGGGCAGCCTGTCGCAACGGTTGCAGCGGTTGTTGAGCGTATATCATCTGTTTTTTCTTTTGTGATGGCCGACGAGAGTTTACGGTGTTTTATATTGAATGCACCCCCAAGGCCGCAACACCTGCCCGGGTTGTGCATCTCCTCAATTTTATGTCCCGCCTTTGCCAGCAGTATTCTCGGTTTCTCGGATATCCCCATGCCCCTTTTGAGGTGGCATGGATCGTGGTAGGTGACCGTCCCGGATGTATGCCCCGTATTATCGAACATGCCGGGCTCTGCAACTTCCGTTATATCTTTTATTTTTTCGGCAAACCTTTCAGCCCTCTTTTTTTCTTCGGGAGTATCGAATAAATATTTATAGTAGTTTTTCATCATTGAGCCGCATGAACCGCACGCGGTAACAACACTATCCGAGGTATCGAACAATGCCATTACGGCCTTTGCCTGTTTCGCTGCTTTCTTTATGTCCCCCATACTCAGGGCAGGCAGCCCGCAGCATGCCTGATGGGCCGGGATATAGGGTGTTCTGCCCGATGCCTCCAGCAGCGTCACGGTATCTTCTGCAATATCATGGTAGATAAAATCAATTAGGCACCCGAGGAAAAATCCTGTTTTTGTTTCGTGCGTATGGATATTCTTTTTTGAGGCCGAGAATTTCTTACTTTTAATTTCCGGTATAATACGGTTTGCAGGCAGCCGGTAGAATATGCCCGATTCCAGGTCTATTTTTTCCCCTATTGCCTGCTCAACGATCGACCCGAGCTTAAAACTTATGCCTGTTTTTCCGAAGACCACCTTTGTCAGGGCGGCTTCTATGAGTTTATTGCCTGCTGTGTCCGCGAGTTTTTCTCTTGCAGAAAGGACCAGAAGGTCTGTCTGCACATGGTTGGGACACACTTCGACGCACGCAGTGCAGAGGAGACATTCCGATATAAATTTTTTTGTCCTCTTTGAAGGTTCGAATCCGCTTTCGAACAATGCCTGAACAAGCGTTATCTTGCCCCGCGGGGATGCGCCCTCTTCATTCAGTTCATGGAATACCGGACATACCGTCCTGCAGGTACCGCACTTCACACAAAGAGCATATCGATCTTCCTGGTTCAAGAACATCATGAGAAGCAGTCAGAAGAAACGTGCTGGATCCGCGAAGCAAATCCAGCAGCAATATCTATCCCTATTACTTTTAGAGTATGTTTTGAGTAATTTTGATTTCGTTTATTACTGCAGACTACCCGTTTAACCCGGGTAAACTCTCTTATCTGTATCCTCCGCCCCTGCTGTTTCCGCCCTTGAATCCGCTGCTCTTCCTGTATCCGCCTCCGCCGCCTCCGCCATAGCCGTTACCTTCTCTTTTTTCCATCGGCTTTGCTTCTGCAACTCTGATGTTCCTGCCTTTGAAATCAGTACCGTTGATCTCTTCAATGGCCTTTTTTGCTTCTTCGTCGTTTGTCATCTCCACAAACCCGAAACCCTTTGAGCGGTCTGAATATTTGTCCTTGATTATGGAAACGCTCTGAACCGCACCTGCTTTCCCGAACAACTCTTTTACTTCGTCTTCCGTGGTGTTAAATGACAAGTTGCCTACATACAGTTTTAACATTTTTTTCTCCTTTGTTTAAAGTATGACTTATTTTTGAAAATAAACAATTTCGTTATAGAGCCTGACCGATACTATCCAATGAGGAAAGGTTCTCAACAGAAGATGTATCCGTGATATCCTGACCAAGGTATTTCGCCTTTACAAACCGCCTGAGGATCTTTGCATTTCTCGTTTTGGGAAGTTCGACGACAAATTTTATGGTTTTTGGTGTTGTTGATTTACCAAGAGCTGATGCTACACGCTGTATCAGTTCACCCCGCAGTGTTTCCGAGGGTTCATAACCCGGTTTCAGTACAACAAAGCAGACAAGCACCTCTCCTTTTAATTCGTCCGGCACACCTATGGCTGCAGATTCTGTTACCGCCCCGTGAGAGACGAGTACGGATTCGACTTCAGCAGGTCCGACACGCTTACCGGCAATCTTTATGGTATCATCCGATCTGCCGTGTAAAAACCAATAGCCCTCTTTATCAACGGACGCCCAATCTCCATGCACCCATACATGCTGCCACCTGTTCCAGTATGTTTCCATATACCTTTCAGGGTCATGCCATATGCCCCTTGTCATACTGGGCCACGGCTTTTTGCAAACGAGCTCTCCCACGGTTTCCCTGATGGGTTTTGCATGGTCATCGAAAATATCCATTGCCATACCCAGCGACGGTCCCCCGAGGGAGCACGGCTTCAATGGTTTCACCGGATGTACGGATAAAAAGCATGCACCGATTTCAGTACCGCCGGAGAGGTTGATGATGGGGCACCGCTCCTTCCCGACATTCTTGTATAACCACATCCACGGCACCGGGTTCCATGGTTCGCCTGTTGAACCGAACATGCGGAGGCTTGTAAGATCGTGTGCATTGGGCCACTGGTCTCCACTGCGCATGAATGCCCGTACCGCGGTCGGGGAGATTCCGAGCGTCGTAATCCTGTGACGCTCTATCATGTCCCATAGCCTGTCGGGCTTGGGCCAGTCAGGTGCGCCTTCGTAGAAAAACAGCGTGCCGCCCATTGCAAGACCGCCCACAACCTCCCATGGTCCCATAATCCAGCCCATATCCGTGAACCAGAACAATATGTCCTGATCCTTCATATCTACCTGGAAGGCAATTTCTTCGGCTTGTTTGACAAGGAATCCGGCGTGTACGTGTACCGCCCCCTTGGGCCTGCCGGTTGTACCTGAAGTATATATGATCATCCATGGTGTTTCTGAAGGAAGTTTTTCTGTCGGAGATATGGTCGGTTTGTCCTTTACAAAATTGTCCCACTCTATGTCCCTGCCCTGTGTCCATGGTATATCAATGCCGAGCCTTTTAAAGACAACGACCTGCTTTACGCTCGGACTCATATTCACGGCGGCATCGGCCGTCTTTTTCATCCCGACGACACTGCCCTTCCTGTAAAAACCGTCCGTGGTAAACAGGAGTTTTGCAGATGCATCGTTCAGCCTTGATGCAATTGCCTCGGGCCCATAGCCGGAAAATACGGGAATGAAGATTGCTCCTATTTTTGCTATGGCAAGCAGTGCTATTGCTGTTTCAGGCACCATGGGCATGAATACAGCGACAGCGTCGCCCCTTTTTATGCCGGAATCTCTCAGCGCCCCGGCAACCCGGTTAACTTCCTGATAAAGATCGAGGTACGTTAGTTTTCTTACCTCGTTGTTCTCGCCTTCCCACACCAAGGCTGTCTTATGTCTTCGGTAAGTGTTTATGTGTTTATCGACGCAGTTATGGGTAATATTGATTCTTCCACCGGTAAACCATTTGGTATGCTCTATGCCTTTTCTTGCATCAACGACACTTTTGTAGGGTGTGAACCATTCAATGCCGAGGAACTTGTTTGCAGCATCCCAGAACCATTCTATGTCATCCTGTGAGCGCTTTACGAGACTGTCGAAATTCTTGATTTTATGTGCTCTCATGAACGCGAAAACATTACTGTTTTCTACTGATGTGTCAAACCCCTTCCAGTAAAGCCTCTTTGCCAATGCAATATTCTCCTGTAAAAATCATACCCGATATATATTATCCTAAATAGTAAATGTCAATAAAGAACTGTAGGGGTGTATAGCGGCTTAAACCGTTTGAACCGTTTAAGCTGTTTAAATCGTTGAGAAGATGGATCGCACGATTCCGCCTTTTGCCGACTTCCACATTGCATTTTCAAGGTTAAACGTCTTGCAAGCTGAACGCCTCACCCGGTTCGAGAACAATGATGGATTCCGCTATCCCGGCATGGAGTGCCGATTGTTTGAGCCGTTTTATAGGCTCATCGAGCGGTTCCAGAGACAGTCTGAATGCTCCCCAGTGTATGGGGATCATGAGTTTTGCCTTCAGGACCTGCATGGCCTTTATGCAGTTTTCCGGTGTCATGTGATGCCCAAACGCTGACCACGGCTTGTATGCGCCGATAGGCAGCATTGCTATGTCCAGTCTGAATATATCCCCGATCTCTTTGAACCCCTCAAACCATCCTGTATCACCGGCAAAATATATCTGGTACTCCCCGTCTATTACGTACCCCTGATACAGGCTGTTGACCATGGGATTCCTTCCCTTGAAATGGTTTGCAGGCACTGCGATGATCCTCTGCCCATGGACCGTGGTCTGCTCCCACCACGCAAGCGTCCTCACATCTTTGAAGCCGAAACGGGTGAAGTATTTGTCAAGCCCTTTGGGTACAATAACAACGGCGTTTCTATCGAGCCTTTTCACGGTTGGAAGATCCAGGTGATCGTAATGCCCATGGGATACCAGTACGAGGTTAACGGCCTCTAATTGTTCCTGCGTAACCCCTGGTTTGCTTTTTCTGCGGATAGTCCATATCCGCTTGCTCAAATTAGGGTCTGTAAGAATAACCGCCTTGCCCGTCTGTATCAAAACGGTGGAATGTCCTCCATATATGATCTTTTTGTCCATATATTTAAATATAATACCTTTTGTTCCGTTTAAAAAACCGCTCAAGCAAATCATACACTGTAACCGGAAAATGCATTGGGAAAACAATGATTGAAATTCCTGCGTCTCCGCCTAAAGCGGATCCATCCTGTAGCGGAAAAGAGCGGCTTAAACCGTTTGAACTGTTTAAACTGTTTCAATCGTTGAGAAGGTAAACCGCAGCGAACAGCCTTACTGCTGTTTTTGCTTTTTTGCCCGGACAACCCGCCTGTAGGAAAATACAAATGCAGGTATTGCCACGCCGATCATAAAGAATGTTACCAGCGTATAGTCGGATACAAAGGGCAGTTTTATATCGATTCCCATAACAGTCAAAACACCCGCTATGATGAAAAGTATGCCCCCGAAGAACAACGTCCTGCCACCCGTCTCTGCACCGATCTTCTTGATATCCGTCTCGGTAAGAGAGTGCACCCATTTCAGGGACATACCGAACAATGCGCCGACAATGATCAGCATCAGCATGGTCCCGAGACCAAAAACAAGCCCCGGCAAAAAGCCAAACCAGGCACTCGGCATTGCAGGTGCTGCAACGGTATTGACAAACAATGCAAATCCTCCAAAGCCGAACCCTGCAACAAACCCGTGTATCAGTGTCCACTTGACCGGTGGGGTTGATGGTTCGGGCTCGCAGTCTTCACAGTTTGTGCTCAGCAGCTTTAAGTTTTTTTCCATGTGTTTTGCGTCTTCGTGATGGTGACCGAGCAAATGCAGGTGCGGATATACATTCTTTTTCAGCACGACCACGCCCGCTGCAAACATCACAACACCGACAAGCAGGTAAATGTACCGGTTTATACTGAACACAAAAGGTGCAAGCGCAAGATAAGCAAGCTCGGATATTATTGTCCGCTGGACAGTGAATGCAAGGGAAAAATACAGCCCTGCCTTCATACCCTCTTTTCCGCTCCCGCCGCCGATGGCATAGCTGAAGGTTATGGGCCAGGTATGCTCATCAGGCAGTATGCCGTGGAGCAGGCCGAACAGGAATGAATAGGTAATTGCTATAATCGGGTTCATGAATAAAACAAGATAATACAGGACAATATAATTTGCAATAACCATACGAAAGGTATTATAAACACGGCATGGGACACGAGAAGAAATCCCCTTTCATAGGCATTACCGCGGATGCGGGTGAAATAAACAACCG
>VFSW01003247.1_pt1 | contig 24407 bp, 22 predicted proteins | sample 5358111 | NCBI WGS metagenome assembly VFSW01 (sample SAMN11554181, study PRJNA540505) | mine drainage metagenome | isolation source: sediment from site ElyBrook_90M | place: USA: Ely Copper Mine, Vershire, VT | collected 2017
GGGGGGGCGGCGGCCGGGCGCGCGGGGGCGCGGGGGGGGGGGGGGGGGGGGGCGGCCGGCGCCCCCCCCCCCCGCCGCCCCTGCCCCTGGGCAGCCGCATCAACGCGGAATTCACCTTCGACAATTTCGTCGAGGGCAAGAGCAACCAGCTCGCCAAGGCCGCGGCCGTGCAGGTGGCCTGCAATCTGGGCAAGGCCTACAACCCGTTGTTCATCTACGGCGGCGTGGGCCTGGGCAAGACCCATCTGATGCATGCGGTGGCCAACAAGGTGCGCGAGCGCAACGCCGGCGCGCGTCTGGCCTATGTGCACAGCGAGCGGTTCGTCGGGGACATGGTGAAGGCGCTGCAGCACAACACCATCAACGAATTCAAGACCGCGTACCGGTCGGTGGATGCCTTGATGATCGACGACATCCAGTTCTTCGCGGGCAAGGAGCGCTCGCAGGAGGAGTTCTTCCATACCTTCAATGCGCTGCTCGAGAGCCAGCAGCAGGTGATCCTGACCTGCGACCGCTATCCGAAGGAGGTGGATGGCCTGGAGGAGCGGCTCAAGTCGCGGTTCGGCTGGGGCCTGACGGTGGCCATCGAGCCGCCGGAGCTCGAGACCTGCGTGGCCATTCTGATGAGCAAGGCCGCGAGCGCCCAGGTGGATCTGCCGGAGGAAGTGGCTTTCTTCGTGGCCAAGCGCATTCGTTCGAACGTGCGCGAGTTGGAGGGGGCTCTGCGGCGGGTGGTGGCCACCTCGCACTTCACGGGCCGGCCGATCACCCTGGAGTTCGCCAAGGAGGCCTTGCGCGATCTGCTCGCCCTGCAGGAGAAGCTGGTGACGGTGGAGAACATCCAGAAGACCGTCGCCGAGTACTACAAGATTCGGATCGCCGACCTGCTATCGAAGCGGCGCAGCCGTTCGATCGCCCGGCCGAGGCAAGTCGCCATGGCGTTGGCGAAGGAATTGACCAATCATAGCCTGCCGGAAATCGGCGATGCCTTCGGCGGACGCGACCATACGACCGTCCTGCATGCCTGCCGCAAGGTGAAGGAGCTGCGCGAGACGGAGCGGCGCATCGGCGAGGACTATTTGAACCTGTTGAGAACCCTCACGGGATGAGCGGTATAGGCTGTGGAGGAATTTGTGGATAAGGTTATGCACAGATCGGCCACAGACGGCGAACAGGCAGGCGACAGCCGAGCCGCGGCCTATCCGTTCACGTAACGTATGGATTCCACATGAGATAGTCGAGTTATCCGCAGGCGGGAACGGACTCATAATCATAGTCATAATCTCTATCAAGAAATTAAACCTAAGATGATCATGCGGGTGGATTCATGAAATTGACGGCTGAACGGGAGAAGTTGCTGGCGCCGTTGCAGGCGGTGATCGGCGTGGTCGAACGGCGCCAGACCATGCCGGTGCTGGCGAACGTATTGCTGGCCGGCCGTCAGGGTCGGCTGTCGATCACGGCCACCGATCTGGAAGTGGAGCTGGTGGCGGCCACGGACGTGACTTTGCAGGAGCCGGGCGACGTGACCGTGCCCGGCCGCAAGTTCCTGGACATCCTGCGGGCGCTGCCCGAGAAGGTCAGCGTGACGCTGGCGGTGGATGGCGAGAAGGTGGTGATCAAGGCAGGCCGCAGCCGCTTCAGCCTGTCGAGCCTGCCGGCCACGGAATTCCCGATGATCGAGGACATTCACGCACAGCAGAGCGTGCAGCTGCCGCGCAAGGAGTTGCTCAAGATCCTGGAGAAGACGCATTTCTCCATGGCGCAGCAGGACGTGCGGTATTACCTGAACGGCATGCTGCTCGAGATCGACGGCACGATGCTGCGGGGCGTGGCCACCGACGGCCACCGGTTGGCGCTGTGCGAGACCACCTTGGAGACCAAGGCGAAAGCCGCCCAACAGGTCATCGTGCCGCGCAAGGGCGTGCTGGAGCTGCAGCGCATCCTGAGCACGGAGGGGGCTGCGGACCTGGCTATCGGAACAAATCACGTTCGTGCCCAGATCGGCGACATTCGCTTCACATCGAAGCTCATTGACGGCAGGTTCCCGGAATATTCGCGGGTGATCCCGGCCGCGCCGGCGACCTCGATACGGGCGGACCGCGATGTTTTGCGCCAGGCGCTGCAGCGGACGGCCATCCTGTCGAACGAGAAATACCGAGGTATTCGGGTCACCGTGAAAAAGAACCTGATCACGGTGCAGGCGCACAACCCGGAGCAAGAAGAGGCCGAGGAGGAGATCGAAGTCGCCTACGACGGCGCGGATCTCGAGGTGGGCTTCAACGTCAATTACCTGCTCGATGCGCTCGCGGCCATCGATGGCCAGGAGGTCGAACTCGGTTTGACCGACAGCAACAGCAGCTGCTTGATCCGATCACCCGGGAGCTCGGCAGCCCGATATGTGGTGATGCCGATGAGGCTCTAACGCCATGACCTTACGGCGGGTGCAGGTGACCGATTTTCGGTGCCTGTCACCCGCGTCCCTGGACCTGCATCCGCGGTTCACGCTCATCAGCGGACCGAACGCTTCGGGCAAGACCAGCGTACTCGAGGCCCTGTATCTGCTGGGCAGAGGCCGCTCTTTCCGGACGCGTCGGCTGGAGCAGTTGATCCAGACGGGGCGCCAGCGATTCATGATCGTCGGCGAGGTGGAGTTGGCGGAGCGGCACGCGGTTCTCGGCATCGAGGGCTCGGCCGCAGGGCTTCGCGCCCGAATTCAGGGCGAGCGGGCGACCTCCCTGGCCGAGCTCGCGGCGCTGTTGCCGGTTCAGATCATCGACCCCGAAGTTCATCGGCTCATCGAAGAAGGCCCGGGTCGTCGCCGGCGGTTCATCGACTGGGGAGTGTTCCACGTGGAACCATCCTATGTCGGTCATTGGCAGCGGTATCAACAGGCGCTGAAGCAACGCAATGCCGCGCTGCGCGGCGGGCAACCCGCGAGCGTGGTGGCCGCGTGGGATCCCGACTTGCTCCGCCACGGCGAGGCGGTGACCGGGGCGCGCCAGCGTTACCTCGCGCAGCTGGAGCCGGAGGCGGTGGCATTGACCCGCGCCTTGCTCGGCCTTGAATTGTCTCTGAGCTATCGTCCGGGTTGGCCGCGGGAGCAGAGCTTGGCCGAGACCCTCCGGGCGGGCGAGGCTTCGGACCGTGAGCATGGGTTCACCCAATCCGGGCCGCACCGCGCGGAGCTGGGCTTGCGACTCAACGGCGTGGCGGTCAAAGACCGAATTTCCCGAGGCCAGCAAAAGCTGCTGGCCTCGGCGCTGTTGCTCGCGCAGCTGCGCCTATTCCCGGCGGAGCTGCCCGTACGGCCGACCTTGTTGCTCGATGACCCGGCGGCGGAGTTGGATGGCAGCCGCCTGGAGGCCCTGATCGCCGAGATCTCGCGCGACACGGCGCAGCTCGTGGTGACCACCTTGAATCCGGATTTCGCCGCCTTCGGCCAGCCGGGCCAGCATTTTCACCTCGAGGGCGGCCGCATGGGCACGCCGGTCTGAGGTTCCACGTGGAACATCGGTCGATGACCTAATCGCCGAACGCACGCCAGGGCGCCGTGGCGGACCCTTAAATGATTGAATCTCTGGACAATTCCCGCAGGTGCCAATTCGTTATTCCGGGCGAAAACTGCTAGAATGGCCGGCACTCTATGTCAGGCATGTCATGACCGCCAACAACGTATACGACTCCAGCAAAATCAAAGTGTTGAGGGGCCTGGACGCGGTCCGTAAGCGCCCCGGCATGTACATCGGCGATACCGACGATGGCACCGGTCTTCATCACATGGTGTTCGAGGTGGTGGATAACGCCATCGACGAGGCCTTGGCCGGCTATTGCGATCGCGTGGTCGTGACCATTCACGCGGACGAATCGGTGACGGTCTCCGATAACGGCCGCGGCATCCCGGTGGATATCCATAGCGAGGAGGGCGTGTCGGCCGCCGAAGTCATCATGACCGTGCTGCACTCGGGCGGCAAATTCGACGACACCTCCTACAAGGTCTCCGGCGGATTGCACGGCGTCGGGGTCTCGGTGGTCAATGCGCTCTCGGATTTCCTCGAACTGGTCATCCGCCGTGACGGCAAGGTGCACCGCCAGGAATATCACCTCGGTGAGCCGCAGGCGCCGCTCGCCGTCATCGGCGATACCGGTGAGCGGGGCACCACCGTGCGCTTCAAGCCCAGCGCGCAGATCTTCAGCAACATCATGTTCAATTACGACACGCTGGCGAAGCGCCTGCGCGAGCTGTCCTTCCTCAATTCCGGCGTGCGCATCGAGCTGATCGACGAGCGCGACGAGAAATCCGAGGTGTTCCAGCACGAGGGCGGCCTGAAGGCCTTCGTCAAGCACTTGAACCGCAGCAAGACGCCGATCCACGACACGGTACTGTGGTTCCAGACCCGCGACGGCAACGTCCAGGTCGAGGTCGCCATGCAGTGGAACGACTCCTACCAGGAGAGCATGTTCTGCTACACGAACAACATCCCGCAGAAGGACGGCGGCACGCACCTGGCGGGCTATCGCGCGGCGCTCACGCGCACGCTCAATAATTACATCGAGAAAGAGCTCGCCGCGAAGAAGGAAAAGGTTCCGACCACCGGCGACGACTCCCGCGAAGGCCTCACGGCCATCCTCTCGGTGAAGCTGCCCGATCCGAAATTCTCCTCGCAGACCAAGGACAAGCTGGTCTCCTCGGAGGTCAAGGGCGTGGTCGAATCAGTGGTCGCCAAGCAGCTGGAGGAGTTCCTGCTCGAGCACCCGCAGGAGGCGCGCGCCATCGTCGCGAAGATTCTCGAGGCGGCCCATGCGCGCGAAGCGGCGCGCAAGGCGCGCGAGATGACCCGCCGCAAGGGCGCTCTGGACATCGCGGGATTGCCCGGCAAGCTCGCCGACTGCCAGGAGAAGGATCCGGCGCTCTCGGAGATGTTCCTGGTCGAGGGCGACTCGGCCGGCGGCTCGGCCAAGCAGGGGCGCGACCGGCGCACCCAGGCCATCCTGCCGCTGAAGGGCAAGATCCTGAACGTCGAGAAGGCGCGCTTCGACAAGATGTTGGGTTCGGCCGAAGTCGGCACCTTGATCACCGCGCTCGGCTGCGGCATCGGGCGCGACGACTTCAACATCGACAAGCTGCGCTATCACCGGATCATCATCATGACGGACGCGGACGTGGACGGCTCGCACATCCGCACCCTGCTGCTCACGTTCTTCTACCGGCAGATGCCCGAGCTGATCGAACGGGGGCACATCTACATCGCGCAGCCGCCGCTCTACAAGGTGAAGAAGGGCAAGCAGGAGCATTATGTAAAAGACGATCTCGAGCTGGACGCGCTGCTGCTCAACACCGCCATCGACGGCGCCGCCCTGCACGTCAATGCGTCGGCGCCGCCGTTATCCGGTCTCGGCCTCGAATCGCTCGCGCGCAAGTACGTCGAGGTGCAGGGCATCGTGCGCCGCTGGGCGCGCCGTTACGACGAGCGCTTCCTCGAGCAGCTCCTGCATTGTCCCAAGCTCACGCCGGACGCCTTCGACCGGGCGGATGCGCTGCGCGATTGGTGCCGGGCACTCGAGCAGCGGCTCAACACCCTGGACGACGTGTCGCGCCGTTACCGGGTCGGTGTCGAGACGCTCGCCGCGGGCGGCCACCGGATCGAGCTGCAGCGGCTCGAGCATGGGCTGACCTCGATCAAGCACATTCCGCGCGAATTCTTCCACTCCGCAGAATATCTGCGCATCTGCGAGCTCGCCCAGACCTTGACCGACCTCATGGGGCCCGGTGCCTACGTGGTGCGCGGCGAGGACCGGCAGGAGGTCGGCAGCTTCAAGGCCGCGATGAATTGGCTGTTCGATCAGGCCCGCAAGGGCCAGACCATCCAGCGCTACAAGGGGCTGGGCGAGATGAACGCGGACCAGCTCTGGGACACCACCATCAATCCGGAGACGCGGCGACTCATGCAGGTGCGCATCGAGGACGCGGTCGCCGCCGACGACATCTTCACCACGCTCATGGGCGACGCCGTGGAGCCTCGGCGGGAATTCATCGAGAAGAACGCGCTGCAGGCGTTGAACCTCGACGTCTGACGCGTCGCCGCTCGGCCGACGAGGGCGCCCACTACCAATGGCAGCGGTGCAGCTCGATGACCGTGGGTTGATTCGCGAGCCGATATAGGGCCACGTAGTCGACGCCGAGGGCGAGCTTGATGCCGGACAGCGCCGGGTAGGCCTGGAAGCGCACGTCACGGGCGAGATCGGTCTCGCTGGCGCGCGCGAGCTTGGTGCGATACCACTGCTCGACCGCGCCCAGGGAATCGTTCGTGACGCCGGTGAACTTCGCGCACCAGCGACCGAGCTCCTCGGTGCGCAGCACCCCATCCATCGCCGCCGCGCTCAAGTTGGGGTACGCGGGCAGGTTGGTGAGATTGTCGATCACCCGGGGGGCGCCCGGCGAGACCGCCCCGAAGAGCGTGAGCGCCGCCGCCGCGCCGATTCGCGTGACTCTGATTCCCGTGCCCATCATCCCGACGATGTCGGCCGGCCGCGGGCTGCCTTGAGCGCGGGAATGCTACGTAGGCCGGGCGGGAATCTCGGAATGGCGCCCGCGGCGCACCGCCGCCAAGATGAGGCCCCTCGACATCGAGCAAGGAGGCCACCATGCGCGCGCACCGACTGCTGCTGATCCTGCCGATTCTCGCGAACGGCGCCACCGCCTTCGGCGCCGACGCGCTGATGACCTCGGCGCAAGGCCTGTTCAAGCCCATTCCCGCGACCGCGCCGGCGCTGCCCGGAAATCCCGCGACCCCGGCGAAGGTCGAGCTCGGCAAGATGCTGTATTTCGATCCCCGCCTGTCCGCGAGCCACGCGATCAGCTGCAACTCCTGCCACAACGTGGGGCTCGGCGGGGTCGACGCGCAGGAGACCTCCATCGGCCATCACTGGCAGCGTGGCGGCCGCAATGCGCCCACGGTGCTCAATGCGGTATTCAACACCGCGCAGTTCTGGGACGGCCGCGCCAAGGACCTCGAGGCCCAGGCCGGCGGTCCGATGGTGAATCCCGTGGAAATGGCCTCGCCCACCGAACACGTCGCGGAGCAGCTCGCCGGCACCCCCGGCTACGTCACCGCCTTCAAGGCCGCCTTTCCGGGCGTCGCGGACCCGGTCACCCTCGACAACGCCCAGCGCGCGATCGCGCTGTTCGAGGCGACCTTGATCACGCCGAACGCACCCTTCGACAAGTATCTCCAGGGCGACCAGGACGCGCTCACCGCGATCCAGAAGTCCGGCCTCAAACTCTTCATCGACAAGGGTTGCGCGGCCTGCCACAACGGCATCAACGTGGGCGGCGGCCGCTACGCACCCTTCGGCGTGGTCGAGAAGCCCGGCGCCGAATTCCTGCCGCCCGCCGACCGGGGGCGCTTCATGGTCACCAAGACGCCGAGCGACGACTACGTGTTCAAGGTGCCGACCCTGCGCAACATCACGCTCACCGCGCCCTACTTCCATACGGGCAAGTCGTGGGACCTGCGCCAGGCGGTCGCCGTGATGGGCACGAGCCAGCTCGGCGCGCACCTGACCGACCCGGAGATCGATCAAATCACCGCGTTCCTCGGCAGCCTCACGGGCGACCAGCCGCGGGTCATGTACCCGGAGCTGCCGGCCGGCGTCGCCACGACGCCACGGCCGCAGAACTAGCGCGGCGCGCGGCTCACGCCGGCCAGCCCTCGCGCGCGAGCACGTCGAGCACGGCCTGCGGCCCATCGACCCGGTGGGCGCGCAGGCCCAGGCGCCGCGCGGCGGCCACGTTCGGCGCGGCGTCGTCGAAGAAGGCGATGGCCGCGGCCGGCACTGCGCAGGCGCGCACCGCCTGCGCGAAGCACTCCTCGTCGGGCTTGAGCGCTCCCATCCGATGCGAGGCGAGCGCCGGCTCGAAATGGCGGGTGAAGCCGCCGAACTTGTCCCAGTGCAGCGCATTCGAATTGCTGAGGCAGGCCACCCGATAGCGCGGCCGCAGCCGCGCCAGCAGTTCGAGCGCGCCCGGATAGAAGCCGCGCACCCAGTCGCGATACTCCTCGAGCAGCTGCGCGGCCGTGCAGCGCAGGCGCCACTCGGCCACCAGCCGGTCGGCAAACTCCCGGGGCGTGCTGCCGCCCCGCTCGAAGTCCCTCGCCGCCGGCGAGCGCAGCCAGCGCGCCTTCAATTCGGCCGTGTCGAGCGGCGCGGGCAGCAGCTCGCTCAGGCGCTCGAAGCCCACGGACTCGAGCAGCACGCCGCCCAGATCGAACAACAGTACTTCGGGTGGCTTCACGGGGCGGCTCTCGAGGGGCATGGGGGCTCGCTGCCATTATGGCTCAAGGCGCTCGTGCCGTAGACTGCCGCCAATCGACGGATCCGTCGGGTGATGAGCTGGCGCGGATGGGCCGAGGCGGGCAGGCCCGCCCCGGCTACGCCGTCGCGAGGGCCCGCGCATGCGCAGCGTCGTTCCGGCGATCGGTCTTTCCTTGGTGTCGTGGGCCGCGGCCGCCGCGGGGCATTTCGACGGGCGCGGCTGGTGGGATACCGTCACCGTGCTCGCCGACGACCGGTTCGAGGGCCGCGACACCGGCAGCGCCGGGGAGCGCGCCGCGCAGGACTACCTGATCGGCCAGCTGCAGGCGCTCGGTCTGAAGCCGGCGGGCACGGCCGGCTACCGGCAGCCGCTAACCTTGCGTGCGCGCCGGATCGACGAGGCCCACTCGAGCCTCGCGCTGGTGGGCGAGGGCCGCGAACGGCCGCTGACCCTCGGCGAGGAGGCGTTCTTCAGCACCCGCACGTACCTCGCGCCGCGGCTCGAGGCGTCCCTGGTGTTCGTCGGCTACGGCTTGAGGGTGCCGGAGCTGGGCTACGACGATTACGCGGGCCTGGACCTTCGGGGCAAGGTCGCGGTGATCCTGTCCGGGTCGCCGGCCGAGATGCCCTCGGCGTTGGCCGCGCACTATCAGTCGCCCGCCGTGCGCTGGCAGGCGCTGCGCGCCGCCGGTGCGGTCGGCACGCTCATGATCCCGAACCCGGCGTCCATGGACATTCCCTGGCCGCGCATGGCGCTGAACCGCAGCCACCCGAGCATGACGCTGGTGGGTGCCGAGTTCGACGACACGCCGGGCGCCTTGTTCTCCGCGATCTACAATCCGGAGCATGCCGAGGCGCTGTTCGCGGGCACGGGCCATGCGTTCGCCGAGATCGCGGCCCTCGCCAAGGATCGCAAGCCCCTGCCGCGCTTCGCGCTGCCGCTCGCCGTGCGCGCGGTCGCCGACGTGCGGACCGAGGAGGTGCATTCGAGCAATCTGATCGCGGTGCTGCCGGGCACCGATCCGAAGCTCGAGAGCGAGTACGTGGTGCTGAGCGCGCACCTCGATCACCTCGGCATCGGCAAGCCCATCGGCGGCGACGCCATCAACAACGGCGCCATGGACAACGCCGCCGGATCCGCCCTGGTGCTCGACCTCGCCCGCTCGCTCGCGAGCGGCCGCCGGCCGCTCAGGCGCTCCGTGCTGTTCCTGTGGGTGACCGGCGAGGAGAAGGGCCTGCTGGGATCGCGCTACTTCGCGGCGCATCCGACCGTGCCGCGTAACGGGCTGATCGCCGACCTCAACACCGACATGTTCCTGCCCATCGTGCCGCTCAAGGTGCTGACCGTGTACGGCCTCGCCGAGTCGGACCTCGGCGAGCGGGTGACGGCGGCGGCCGAGGCGCTCGGCTATGGGGTGCAGCCGGACCCGCAGCCGCTGCGCAATTCCTTCATCCGCAGCGACCAATACAGCTTCATCAAGCAGGGCATTCCCTCGCTGGCGATGAAGGTGGGCTTCACCGAGGGCAGCCCCGAGCAGCAGATCTTCAAGCAGTGGTTGACGGAGCGCTACCATGCCCCCTCGGACGATGCCGGCCAGCCGGTGAATCTCGCGGCGGCCGCGGGCTTCGAGGAGGTCATGCGCGCCCTGACCGTGCAGGTCGCGGACGACCCGCGGCGACCGGTGTGGACGCAGGACAGTTTCTTCCGGCGTTTCGCGCCGTCCGGGCCCGAGCCATCGCCCGGCGGCAAGAGCGTGCGCGCGCGCCACGGTATACTCCGGCGCCCGAACCGAGCCACGGATACTCCATGACCGCCGCCGCCGACCACGTCCGCCTGTACGAACTGGTGCTCGAGAACGGGCGCTCCGTGAGCCCGTACGTGTGGCGCATCCGCTATGCGCTCGCGCACAAGGGCATCCCCTTCGAGTCGGTGCCCGTGGGATTCACCGAGATCCCGACGCTGTTCGGCGGCCGTTTGCGCACGCTGCCGGTGATCGAGCACGGCGGCACCACGATGAACGAGAGCTGGGACATCGCCGAGTATCTGGATCGCGCCTTTCCCGATCGGCCGCCGCTGTTCGCGAGCCGCGCCGAGTTCGCCATGGCGCGGCTCACCGCCGAGTGGTTCGCCAACGCGATCGTCCGGCCGCTGTTCGCAATCTACGCGCTCTACACCCACGACGCCGCCCGCCCCGAGCATCGGCCCTATTTCCGGCGCACCCGCGAGGAGCGCGTGAAGGGACGAACCTTGGAGGCATACACCGCGGATCGCGCGGCGAAGTTGCCGGCGCTGCGCGCCGCGCTCACGCCGCTGCGCCACCAGCTCGCGCGCTTTGCCTATCTCGGCGGTGATGCCCCGAATTATTGCGACTACGTCGCGCTGGGCGGCTTCCACTGGGTGGCGAGCGTCGGCACGCTGCCGCTGCTGGCCGCGGGCGACGAGCCGCTGCGGGATTGGCTCGAGCGCGGCTTCGACCTGTACGGCGGCATCGGCCGCGATCCGCGCATGAAGCCGCTGTTCGAGTGAGCCGCGGCGTGCAGCCGCTGATCACGCGCGCCTTGCACGACGCCCTGCTCGCCGCGCGCACCGCGGGCGCCGCGGCGCTCGAGTGCTCGCTCGATCTCGGACGCTCGCGCACCACGGTCGAGGTCGGACAGGATGCCTGGACGGCCCTGGATCGGCCCTTCCCGTATCTCGAGGAGTGCAAGGCGCGCACCATTTATCATTGGACCCCCGAGGGATTCCGTCCGGCGGCACGCTTCGGGCGCACGCTGGTGAAACTGGTGCCGACGCCCTGGGGTCCGCCGACCTTCGAGATCGACGGCGTGAAGATGCTGCCGACCGCCCGGGTCTCGCCGTACCAGGATGCGCTCGCCAAGGTGGCGTTGGTGGAGCCGCGCGGCAAGGTGATCCTGGACACCTGCGGGGGCCTCGGCTATTTCGCCGCCGGCTGCCTGGCGGCCGGCGCCGCGCGGGTGCTGTCCTTCGAGATCGACCCGGACGTGCTCTGGCTGCGCACCCTCAATCCCTGGTCGCCGGCGCCCGCGCCGGCCTTGGCGCTCACCGTGGGCGACGTGGCCGCGCACCTCGCCGAGCTCCCGGGCGCCTGCGTGGACGCCGTGCTGCATGATCCGCCGCGCTTCCGGCTGGCGGGCGACCTGTACTCGCAGTCGTTCTACGATGGCTTGGCGCGGGTCCTGCGCGGCCGCGGCCGGCTGTTTCACTACACGGGCGCGCCGAACCGGCGGTCGCGCGGCCGCGATCTGCCGGGCGAGGTGCTGGCGCGGCTGCGGCGCGCAGGCTTCGAGGCCCGGCGGCACGGCGACGGCGTGCTCGCGGTCAAGGCCGCGCGCTAGGGCGCGCTAGGGCGCGCCGATCCGGGCGAGGCCGGCCTCGATGGCGCGGCGCACTTCCTCGGTGAGCTGGCGCGGGTCCTTGCCCGCCGGCGAGATGGGCTCGCCGATCACCACCCGCACCGTGCCCGGCCGCTTCAGGAATCCGCGCCGTTGCCAGTAGGTCCCGGCGTCGTGCGACAGCGGGACGATGAGTCGGCCGCTCTCGATGGCCAGCAGGGCGCCGCTCACGCCGTACTTGCGCCGCTCGCCGCCGACCACGCGCGTGCCCTCGGGAAAGACGATCACCCACAGCCCATCTTCGAGCCGCTGCCTGCCCTGTGCGACCACCTGCGTGACCGCGCGATGCCCGGCCCCGGGGTCGATCGCGATCGGCCGCAGCCGCTTCAGGCCCCAGCCCACGAACGGGATCCACAGCAGCTCGCGCTTCAGCACCCACACCTGCGGCGGGAAGATGACGAACTGCGCGATGGTCTCCCAGGCGGAGGTGTGATTGCTCATCACGATGTGATTGCCCGCCGGAATGCGCTCGCGTCCCTCGACGCGGAACGACAGGCCGCACAGCGCCTCGAGCATCCACAGCAGCCAGCGCGCCCAGGTGCGCGCGATGGCGAACTGGACCTGGTACGGCGCCCAGAAGGCGAGCGCCATGACGAACCCGAACACGCAGGCCGAGACCATCATGTAGGTCGTGAACAGGAACGAGCGCAGCCACTGCATGCGGCGCGCTCAGCCGGGCAATCGGGACAGGTCGGCGACCGCGCCGAGCAGATCCTGCGCATCGCGCAGCAGGGCGAGCCGGTTGGTGCGCCGTTCGGGGTTCTGGTCCATGACCATGACCTGCTCGAAGAACTCGTCCACGGGCGAGCGCAGGCCGGTGAGCAGGCCGAGCCCGCGCGCGTAGTCGCCGCGCTCGACCGCCGCCAGCACGTCGCCGCGCAGCGCCTCGATCGCGGCGTGCAGCCGCCGCTCCGCCTCTTCGGTGAGCGCGGCCGGCAGCACGCGTGCGGCGGGATCGACCTGCGTCTTCTTGAGGATGTTGGCGATGCGCTTGTTGATCGCGGCGAGCACCGCGGCCTCGGGCAGCGTCAGAAAGCTGCGCAGCGCGATCAGGCGCCGCTCGGCGTCGAGCGGCGAGCGCGGGCGCTTGGCGAGCACCGCGTCGAGCATCTCGGCGCCGGCTTCGGGGTGGCGCTCGAGCAGCAGGCCGCGCAGCCGCTCGGCCAGGAATTCGGCCAATTCCTCGGCGAGCCGCGGCCGCTGCACGGGCTGCGCCGCGGCGGCGGCCTCGATCAGCGCGGTCAGGTCCAGATCGAGTCCGCCCTCGAGCAGTATGCGCAGCACGCCGAGGCCGGCGCGGCGCAGGGCGAAGGGGTCCTTGGCGCCGGTGGGACGCTGACCGATGGCGAAGATGCCCGCCAGCGTGTCGAGCTTGTCGGCGAGCGCCAGCGCGCGTCCGGCGCCGCTCGCCGGCAGCGCGTCGCCGGCGTGCCGCGGCCGGTAATGCTCCTCGATGGCGAGCGCCACCTCGTCGGCCTCGCCTTGCGCGGCGGCGTAATACCGGCCGATGATGCCCTGCAGCTCGGGGAACTCGCCCACCATGGCGGTCATCAGATCCGCCTTGGCGAGCTCGGCCGCGCGCTCCACCGCCGCGCCCGCCTCGAGGCGCGCGCCGATCAGGAGCGCGAGCGCCGCGATGCGCCGGGTCTTGTCGGCGTAGCTGCCGAGCTGGGTCTGGAAGGTCACCGTCGAGAGCTTCGCGGCATGCGCGGCGAGCGGCTCCTTCAGATCCTGCTCCCAGAAAAAGGCCGCGTCGGCGAGCCGCGGCCGCACCACGCGCTCGTTGCCCTCGCGCACCTTGGCCGGATCGCGGCTCTCGATGTTGGCCACCGTCACGAAGTCGCCGGTCAGCCGGCCGCCGGGGTCCTGGACGGGAAAGTAGCGCTGGTGATCCTGCACGGTGGCGATCACCACCTCGCGCGGCAGCGCCAGGAAGCGCGCCTCGAAGCGGCCGGCGATGGCGACCGGCCATTCGACCAGCGCGGTCACCTCGTCGAGCAGCGGCTCGACGATCAGCGCCTCGCCGCCCGCCGCGGCCGCCGCGGCGCTCACGCCGGCGCGCACCCGCTCGCGCCGCTTGCCGAAGTCCGCGATCACCTTGGCGCGCCGCAGGCGGCCCTCGTAGCTGCCGGCGGACTTGAGCACCACCGGCTTCGGGTGATGGAAACGGTGTCCGGTGATGGTGCGTCCCGCGGCGATGCCGAGCACCGTGGCCGGCAGCACCTCCTCGCCATGGAGCAGCGCCACCGTGTGCACGGGACGCACGAATTCCGCCTCGCCGGCGCCCCAGCGCATGCGCTTCGGGATGGGCAGGGCGGCCACGGCCCGATCCACGATCGCGCCGATGAGCTCGCGCAGCGCCAGTCCGCGCTCGATGCCGCGGTACACCAGCCAGGCTCCCTTGTCGGTGGTGAGCTGTTCGAGCGCCTGCACGTCGACCCCGCAGCTCCGGGCGAAGGCCAGGGCCGCCTGCGCGGGCCGGCCCGCCGCATCGACGCTCTGCGCGAGCGGCGGGCCGCGCCGCTCGATGGGCCGATCGGCGGCGGCCTCGGCGCAACCGGCCACGCGCACCGCGAGCCGCCGCGGGGTCGCGAAGGAATGCGCACGGCCATGGCGTATGCCCGCATCGTCCAGACCCTTGACCAGGGCATCGGTCAGGGCCTGCGACAGGGCTGCGAGCGAGCGCGGCGGGAGCTCCTCGGTGCCGAGTTCGAACAGCAGATCGCGGGCTTGCATCAGGCCACCCGCTCGGCCGGCCGGGACTTCAGGAGCGGGAAGCCGAGCGCCTCGCGGCTCGCGTGGTAGCTCTCGGCCACCGCGCGCGCGAGCGTGCGCACCCGCAGGATGTAGCGCTGCCGCTCGGTCACGGAGACCGCGCGGCGCGCGTCCAGCAGGTTGAAGCAATGCGAGGCCTTGACCATCTGTTCGTACGCGGGCAGCACCAGCCGGTCGGCGATGAGCGCGCGGCAGGTGGCTTCGTGCGCGTCGAAATGGGCGAACAGCATCCGGGTGTCGGCCTTCTGGAAATTGTAGATCGACTGCTCGACCTCGTTCTGATGGTAGACGTCGCCGTAGGTGACGGTGCCGAAGGGGCCCTCGCTCCAGACGATGTCGTAGATGCTCTGCCGGCCCTGGACGTACATCGCGAGGCGCTCGAGGCCGTAGGTGATCTCGCCCATGACCGGCCGGCAATCGAGCCCGCCCACCTGCTGGAAATAGGTGAACTGCGAGACCTCCATGCCGTTCAGCCACACCTCCCAGCCGAGGCCCCAGGCGCCCAACGTGGGGGATTCCCAATTGTCCTCGACGAAGCGGATGTCGTGGGTCAGCGGATCGAAGCCGAGCGCGCGCAGCGAGCCGAGATACAGCTCCTGGAAATCGTCGGGTGAGGGTTTGATGGAAACCTGAAACTGATAATAGTGCTGCAGACGGAACGGATTGTCGCCATATCGCCCGTCCGTGGGCCGGCGCGAGGGCTGCACGTAGGCGGCGCGCCACGGCTCCGGGCCCACGGCGCGCAGGAAGGTCGCGGTGTGGAAGGTGCCGGCGCCCATCTCCATGTCATAGGGCTGCAGCACGGTGCAGCCGAGCCGTGACCAATAGGTTTGCAGGGCAAAAATCAGGTCCTGAAAGGTGCGCGGCGGGGCGCTCACGGCATTCGGCATCGGTCGCGTCTCGGGGATCTCATGAAGGGCGCGAGTATAGCGACGCACCGCCGTCCCTGTCGTCGGTCGCGCCGCCGCCTCGGATGCACGCACCGTCTTGGCTCAGGGCGAGCGGCCCGTGCCGCGCCGTGGATCATCGTGGGTCATCAGGGGCCCTGCGGGAGCCGTGCGCCGCGAGCGCAGCGGCTCGATCTGCCCCAGGGATATGCCGCAGTGCCGCGTCCGTGCACCAATGTGGAACGGGCGCTTTTGAGCTATGCTCCAAAATGCATCACGCGTGCACGATTTTCGACCGCAAGTGCTTGATCCGTCGATCGGTCGACCTGGCATGGTTAGTGCACTGCCCAAGGACCCGGCTGCGCTCGGGCTAGAGAAACGCTTGTCACCTTCGCGAGGACACCTATGACTCCGGCTGATGTCTTGACCTTGATCAAAGAAAAAGAAGCGAAATTCGCAGATCTGCGCTTTACCGACACGCTCGGCAAGGAGCAGCACGTCACGGTGCCGACGCGACTGGTGGACGAGGGCTTCTTCAAGGACGGCAAGATGTTCGACGGCTCGTCGATCGCCGGCTGGAAGGGCATCAACGAGTCGGACATGATCCTGATGCCGGATCCGGCCACGGCCGTGATCGATCCGTTCTACGAGGACACCACGGTGAGCCTGCGCTGCGACGTGATCGAGCCGATGACCCTGCAGGGCTACGGGCGCGATCCGCGTTCGCTCGCGAAGCGCGCCGAGGCCTACCTCAAGTCCTCGGGCATCGCCGACAGCGCGCTGTTCGGCCCCGAGAACGAATTCTTCATCTTCGACAGCGTGGTGCACGGCTCGGGGATGAACGGCTGCTTCTACGAGGTGGATGCGTACGAGGGCGCCTGGAATTCCGGCAAGCGGTACGAGGACGGCAACAAGGGCCATCGTCCGGGCGTGAAGGGCGGCTACTTCCCGGTGCCCCCGGTGGATTCGCAGCAGGACATCCGCACCGCCATGTCGCTCGCCTGCGAGGAGATGGGCCTGAAGTTCGAGGTGCACCACCACGAGGTGGCGACCGCCGGCCAGGGCGAGATCAACGTCGCCGCGAACACGCTCACCAAGAAGGCCGACGAGGTCCAGATCCTGAAATACGCGCTGCAAAACGTGGCGCACGGCTACGGCAAGACGCTCACCTTCATGCCCAAGCCCATCGTCGGCGACAACGGCAGCGGCATGCACGTGCACCAGTCGCTGCAGAAGGACGGCAAGCCGCTGTTCGCCGGCGACAAGTACGGCGGCCTGTCGGACATCGCGCTGTACTACATCGGCGGCATCATCAAGCATGCGCGCGCCTTGAACGCGTTCACGAACGCGAGCACCAACAGCTACAAGCGCCTGGTGCCGGGATTCGAGGCACCGGTGAAGCTCGCCTATTCCGCGCGCAACCGCTCGGCCTCCATCCGCATTCCCTGGGTCTCGAACCCGAAGGCCCGGCGCATCGAGGTGCGCTTTCCCGACGCGACCGCGAATCCGTACTTCGCCTTCGCGGCGATGCTGCTCGCCGGCCTCGACGGCATCCAGAACAAGATCCATCCGGGCGATGCGGCCGACAAGGATCTGTACGACCTGCCGCCCGAGGAGGACAAGAAGATCCCGACGGTCTGCCATTCGCTCGACATGGCGCTCGACCATCTGGACCGCGACCGCGCCTTCCTCAAGGTGGGCGGCGTGTTCACGGACGACCTGATCGATGCCTACATCGAGCTGAAGATGAAGGAGGTCACGCGCCTGCGCATGACCACCCATCCGATCGAGATGGAGATGTACTACAGCCTGTGAGGTCGCCCGGCGCCATGGCAGTTCCCGGGGTGACGCGCGTCACGCGCCGCCCCGGGAGTTTTGAGACCGGCGGGCGATGGGGCTATGCTCGGGCTCATGCGGCGATGGCGGACATTTCTGGGCTTGATCGTGCTCTCGGCCGGGGCGGCCCAGGGAGCGATCATTTACAAATGGACCGACGCCCAGGGCGTGATCCATTACTCGGATCAACCGGTGCCGGGCGCCCTGCGCATCGACACGGGCGGCTCGCCCGTGAGCGCCGGGCCGGGCGGCGCGGCCCCGGCGGCCGCGGCGGCGCCGGCGAAGCCCGCCGCGGGCGTGCGGTACTCGGTCCTGACGGTGGAGTCGCCCACCGCCGAACAAGCCTTCTTCGGCAACGTCGACGTGCCCGTGCGGCTGCATCTCGAGCCCGCGTTGCAGCCGGGTCACGTGGTCGCCTGGTTCCTGAACGGCGAGCGCGTGGAGGACCAGGGGCCCCAGTCGGTCGCCTTCGCGCTGCACGGACTGCCGCGCGGCGCGTACACCATCGGCGCCACGGTCACGGATCCGGACACCGGCGTGGCGCAGAGCAGCGACCCGGTGGCCTTCTACGTGCAGCAGCCCTCGCTCCTGTCCCCTCAGCACCCGAAGCCCTGACCGCGCGCGCGGCCCCGGCGGGCGCACCGCATGGCCGCTGAGCTGCAACCCATCCCGCCGCGCGTCGAGGGCACCGAGCTGCTCGATGCCATGGTCACCGGCGTGTTCCTGCTGGATCAGGACCTGCGCGTGCAATACCTGAACGCCGCCGCCCAGACCCTGTTCGGGCTCGGAGCGAATCAGGCGCACGGCCGGCGCATCACCGAGCTCGCGCGCGGAGCCGCGGTTCTGCTGCCGCTGTTCGAGCGCGCGAGCGCCGGCCTCGAGAGCGTGGTGCAGCGGGAGCTCGCCTGGCCGGGCCCCGGGGGCACCGACCGGGCCCTCGATTGCGCGGTGACCCAGGTGACCCTGCCGGCCACCGGCGCCTCGCTCCTGCTCGAGATCGAGGACATCACCCAGCACCGGCGCCTGACGCGCGAGAATGCGCTGCTCGCCCAGCTCGGCGGCAGCCGGCTCATGGTCCGGCAGCTCGCGCACGAGATCAAGAACCCGCTGGGCGGCGTGCGCGGCGCGGCGCAATTGCTCGAGCGCGAGCTGCTCGACCCCAACCTGCGCGAATACACGCGGGTCATCATCAGCGAGGCGGACCGGCTCAAGAACCTGCTCGACTCCATGCTGGGACCGGCGCGTCCGCCCGCGAAACAGCTGGTCAACGTGCACGAGCTGCTGGAGCGCGTCTACCACCTGCTGCGCAGCGAGGCGCCCGAGGGCGTGGTGGTCGACCGGGATTACGACCCGAGCCTGCCGCCGCTGACCGCCGATCCCAATCACATCATCCAGGCTATGCTGAATCTCGGCCGCAACGCCCTGCAGGCGCTCGCGAGCGGCGGCGTGCCGGCGCCGCGCCTCGTCCTGCGGACCCGCGCCGCCGGCAATTCGAGCGCGGGCCCCCGCCGGCACCGTCCGGCGGCCTCGATCCAATTCGAGGACAACGGGCCGGGCGTGCCGCCGGAGATCCGCGACACGCTGTTCTATCCGCTGGTCTCCGGCCGCGCCGACGGCTCCGGATTGGGGCTCGGCATCGCGCAGGACCTCGTCACCCGGCATGGCGGCCTGATCGAGTTCGACAGCGCCCCCGGCCGCACCATCTTCGTCATTTCCCTGCCACTGGATCCAGTATGAACATGAAGCCGCTGCAAGTCTGGTTGGTCGACGACGACGCCTCCATCCGCTGGGTGCTCGAGCGGGCGCTGAAGGGCAGCGGCATGGCGCCCAGGTCCTTCGATCACGCCGATCCCGCCCTGGCGGCGCTGCGCACCGACGCGCCCGACGTGCTCATGACCGACATCCGCATGCCCGGACGCAGCGGCCTCGAGCTGCTCAAGGAGATCCAAGCCTCGCGGCCCGGATTGCCGGTGATCGTGATGACGGCGCATTCGGATCTCGATGCGGCGGTCGCCGCCTACCACGGCGGCGCCTTCGAGTACCTGCCGAAGCCCTTCGACATCGACAAGGCGGTGGATTTGGTGCGCCGCGCGGCCCAGCAGGCCAACGTCTCGGTGGACGTCGAGGCCACCCGCCGCAGCATCCCCGAGCTGCTCGGCCAGGCCGCGGCCATGCAGCAGGTGTTCCGGGCGGTCGGCCGCCTGTCCCGCTCCAGCATGACCGTGCTGATCACGGGCGAGTCGGGCACCGGCAAGGAATTGGTGGCGCGCGCGCTGCACCGTCACAGCCCGCGCGCCAACAAGGCCTTCGTCGCGCTGAACACGGCGGCCTTCACCGCCGACCTGCTCGAGTCCGAGCTGTTCGGGCACGAGAAGGGCGCCTTCACGGGCGCCGATGCGCTGCGCCGCGGCCGCTTCGAGCAGGCCGACGGCGGCACGCTGTTCCTCGACGAGATCGGCGACATGTCGCCGGCCCTGCAGACGCGGCTGCTGCGCGTGCTCGCCGAGGGTGAGTTCTACCGGGTCGGCGGCCAGACGCCGGTGCGCGTCGACGTTCGGGTGATCGCCGCCACCCACCAGGATCTCGAGGCGCGGGTGCAGTCCGGCCAGTTCCGCGAGGACTTGCTGCATCGTCTGAACGTGATCCGCATCGAGATACCGCCGTTGCGCGAGCGGCGCGAGGACATCCCGGAGCTGCTGCGCCACTATCTCGCGCTGGCCGGACAGGAACTCGGCGTCGAGCCGAAGCTGCTCACCCAGGAGGCCGAGGGCGCGCTGGTGGCCTACGACTGGCCGGGCAACGTGCGCCAGCTGGTCAACGCCTGCCGGCGCCTGACCGTCACCGCGCCCGGCCGCGAGATCAGCGGCGAGGACATCCCGCCGGATCTCGGCGGTGCGCCGCTCGACCAGGCCGCCCACCACGACTGGATGGGCAAGCTGTCGCATTGGGCCGAACAGGAGCTCGAATCCGGCACGCAGCGCCTGCTCGATCAGGCGGTGCCCGAGGTCGAGCGCATCCTGATCCGCGTGGCCCTGCGCAAGGCCGACGGCATGAAGCAGGATGCGGCGAAGCTCCTCGGCTGGGGCCGCAACACGCTCACCCGCAAGATGAAGGAGCTCGGCATGGAGGACGTGGCGTAGGCGCCGCGCCGGGCGGCGCCGCGCCGGGGCTATAATCGCGCCCATCATGGGCGACTTCCTGCAGGGCGCGCTCGGCCTGTCCGAGCGGCCATACTACGGCAACGGCATCGCGGACTGGCTCGGCGCGGCGCTGCTGGCCGCCGGCGTGTGGACGCTGCTGTCCCTCGCCAAGCGGATCGCCGCGTCGCGCCTCGGCCGACGCCTGACGCCCGCGCATCCGGCACCGCTCCGTCTGCTCGCGCACCTCGCGGCCACCACCCGGCAGATCCTGTTCGCGGGGCTCGCGCTGTACGCGGCCCAGACGCAGCTCGAGCTGCCCGAGCGCATCAAGGCCGGGGTGGCCACCGGCATGCTGCTCCTGATCCTGCTGCAGGCGGGCCTGTGGGCCGGACAGGCGGTGCGATTCTACCTGGAGGGCAAGGAGCGCGAGCGCGGCGCGGACCAGGCCATCGCCGGCTCCCTCGACGTCATCAATTTCGTCGCCCTGATCCTCATCTGGTCCCTGGTCTGCCTGCTTGCGCTCGAGAACCTCGGCGTCAACATCACGGCGCTGCTCGCGGGCCTCGGGGTGGGCGGCGTCGCGGTCGCGCTCGCGCTGCAAAACATACTCGGCGACCTGTTCGCGTCCCTGTCGATCGCGCTCGACAAGCCCTTCGTGATCGGCGACACCCTCAGCATCGACACGTTCACCGGTGCGGTCCAGCACATCGGCATCAAGACCACGCGGCTGCGCAGCGAAACGGGCGAACAGATCATCCTGTCGAACGCCGACATCCTGAAGAGCCGGGTGCGCTACTTCGGCCGCGCCGACGTGCAGCGCTCGCGCGCCACCGTCCGGGTCGCGTACGCGACCCCGATCGAGAAGCTCCAGGCCATCCCCGGGCTGCTCGAGGGCATCGTGCGCGCGCAGGCCAACGCCCGCTTCGAACGCTGCCATCTGAAGACGCTGGGCGACTCCGCCGTGCTGTTCGAGCTGTCCTACTTCGTGCGCCGGCCGGCCGCCAATTCGCTGTACGACCTGCAGCACGCGGTGAACCTGCGGATCCTCGACGAATTCCGGCGCCTCGGGGTCGACTTCGCCTATCCCACGCAAGCCGTCGTGCTGCGCTCCTGAAGGGCGCATGTTCCACGTCGTCCTGTTCGAGCCGGAAATCCCGCCCAACACGGGCAATGCGATCCGGCTGTGCGCCAACGCCGGCGCGACCCTGCACCTGGTCGAGCCGCTGGGCTTTCGCCTCGACGACCGCAGCCTGCGCCGCTCCGGTCTCTACTATCACGACCGCGCCGCGGGGCGGGTGCACGCCGACTGCGCCGCCTGCCGGCAGGCGCTGCCGCAGGCGCGCTGGTTCGCGATCGAGACCGGCGGCGCGCGGCGCTACTGCGAGCCCGAGCTGCGGCCGGGCGATGCGTTCTTGTTCGGCCCGGAGACGCGCGGCCTGCCCGCCGAGGTGCGCGCGCGGTTCGCCCCCGAGGCCTCGCTGCACATCCCCATGCGGCCCGCCAACCGGAGCCTGAATCTCGCCAACGCGGTCGCGATCGTGGTGTTCGAAGCCTGGCGCCAGGCGGGCTTCGCGGGCGCGCCCTGAGAAGGGCGCGGGCGCTCAGTCGGTCTCCGCGCGCATCTCGCGGGTCATCAGCGCCTGCACCGCCTCGCGCACCGCGCGCCCCTCGTGCACCACGCGATGGACCTCGAGGCAGATGGGCATGTCGACGCCGAGCCGTTCGGCGACCTCGCGCACCGCCCGGGCGGCGAGCACGCCCTCCACCACCTGGCCGATCCCGCTCTGCGCGGCGTCGAGCGGCTCGCCGCGGCCGAGTGCGAGCCCGAGGCGCCGATTGCGCGACTGATCGTCGGTGCAGGTGAGCACCAGGTCGCCGAGGCCGGCGAGCCCCATGAAGGTCTCGCGCAGCGCGCCGAGCCGCACCCCGAGGCGCATCATCTCCGCGAGGCCGCGGGTGATCAGCGCCACCCGCGTATTGGCGCCGAAGCCCATGCCGTCGGCGATGCCGGAGCCGATCGCGATCACGTTCTTGACCGCGCCGCCGACCTCGACGCCGAGAATGTCGGTCTGCGTGTAGGCGCGGAAATTCGGCCCGGACAGCGACACCGCCAGCTCGCGGGCGAAGCGCTCGTCGCGCGAGGCCACGGTCATCGCGGTCGGCAGGCCCATGCCCACCTCGTGCGCGAAGGTCGGGCCGGAGAGCACCGCGCCGGGCCGGTCGCCGAGCACCGAGGCGGCGACCTGATGCGGCAGCAGGCCGGTGGCCATCTCGAAGCCCTTGGTGGCCCAGGCGACGCGCGCCTCCTCGGGCAGATGCGGCCGCAGCCGCGACAGCGTGTCGCGCAGCGCCCGCGAAGGCACGGCCACCAGGGCGTCGCGCGCGCCGTCCAAGGCGCGGCCGAGGTCGGCCGTGACGCTCAAGGAGGGCGGGAACGGCGCCTCGGGCAGATAGCGCGGATTGCGGCCCGCGGCCCGCATGGCGTCGACCTGTGCGGCGTCACGGCCCCACAGGCGAACCGGATGCCCGGTGCGCGCGAGCTGAATGGCGAGGGCCGTGCCCCAGGATCCGGCGCCGATGACCGTGATGGGTTCCGGGCGCACGGGCGGCTCCGCGGTCAGTTCACCATGCCCGGCTGCGCACCTTCGGCCGCCTGCGCGAACAGCACGTCGAAATTCACCAGCGGCAGAAGGAAGCTCGGGAAGCCGCCCTTGACCACGAGATCGGAGACCGCTTCCCGGGCGTAGGGGAACAGCACGCTCGGGCAGAAGCTGCCGATCAGCCGCTTCAAATCCTCGAGCGAGGCGCCGGCGATGGTGAACACTCCGGCCTGCTTGACCTCGACCAGGTACAGCGTCGCCTCGCCCTGCTTGGCCTCGAGGGTGATCGTGAGCAGCACCTCGCGCACGTCCGGCGCGATCTCCTCGGCGGAGGTGTTCATGTTCAGCTGGAATTTCGGCTCCCAGCCCTGGTTGTTGGGCAGTCGCGGCCCGTTGGGCGACTCGTAGGAGCAGTCCTTCAGGTACACGCTCTGCAGGGTCACCTGCACGCCGCCCACGGTGCTGGTCTCCGACCCTTCGCTTCTCACCTCGTTCATCAAGCCCCCTGGGTTATACGCGTCAGTTCGCCGCTGCCGTCGAGCGCAACCAGCTCGTCGCAGCCGCCGATGTGCCGGTCGCCGACGAAGATCTGCGGCACCGTGCGCCGGCCGCTGCGCGCGATCATCTCCTCGCGCAGGTGCGGATCCTCGTCCACGTCGAGGCGCGTGACGGCGAGCTTGCGGCTCTCGAGCAGCGCGAGCGCGCGCTGGCAATACGGGCACCAGCCCGTCACGTACACCGTGATCGCGGGCTGGCTCACTTCGGCCCCGGCCTGCGGCTCGGCGCCGCCTTGACGAGCGGCAGATTGTCCTTGGTCCAGGCGTTGATGCCGCCTTCCAGATTGAAGATCTTGGCGAAGCCGTGCTTGCCGAGCAGGCGCGCCGCACCGGCGCTGGTGATGCCGCTGTCGCAGTACACGATCACGGTCTTGTCGCGCCACTTGGCGAGGGAGTCGGCCTGTCCCTCGAGCTCGGCGAGCGGCACGTTGCGGGCCTCGCCGATGTGCCCCGCCTCGAAGGCCGCGCGCGCGCGCACGTCGAGCACGAGCGCTCCCTGGTTCATCAGCTGCACGGCCTGCATGGTGCCGACCGCCGCGGCCGATTGCAGCCGCGCGCGCAGCTCGTACACCGCCACGACGGCGGCGGCCAGCAGCGCGCCGCCCGTCAGGTAGGGATGATGGCCGATGAACTCGAGAAGTCTCTGCATCGCGGTGGCAAATTCGGATTTTGGGCCGCGCAGTATAGCAGCGGGCACGGGGCTTGTATGCTTGCGTCCTGGACCGACGACGCCCCATGAATGCACGCATCAGATCCCTGATTCTGCTCGCCGCGCTGGCCTGCGCGCCGGCCTGTGCGCCGGCCGCGGCCGGCGCCGCGCCCGCGAGCCCGGCGCAGGCCGGGGCCGGGCTCGCCGCGGGGCGCGCGCGCATCGCCGAGGTG
>VFSW01003248.1_pt1 | contig 24407 bp, 16 predicted proteins | sample 5358111 | NCBI WGS metagenome assembly VFSW01 (sample SAMN11554181, study PRJNA540505) | mine drainage metagenome | isolation source: sediment from site ElyBrook_90M | place: USA: Ely Copper Mine, Vershire, VT | collected 2017
CTGTACAACCTTCCGCGTCGTCGTGATCGTCACCGGCTGCACCACCACCGGTACATGCTCGTGCGCCTCGTGCGGCAGTACCTGCCGGAACCACCCGACGCAGCCGGCCACCACCAGCACCGCGCCAAAAACCGTCACCCACAAAGTCGTCACCAGCCCGGCGGCGGCCATCACACACCCGAATGCCAGCAGAATCGGCCACGCCGTCGGCGCCGGCAGGTGAACCGTCTCGCTATGCGCGGCTCCCGCTTCGTGTACTGCTCCGTGCTGCGCTGTCTCCGTCATCGCTACCTGCCCAGGATGTACACCACCGTAAAAACCACCACCCATACCGCATCCACAAAGTGCCAGTACAGTGCAAAGACCTGGATGCGCTCCGAATGTTCCTCGCGCACGTGTCCCGTCAGCGTGAAGAGCAGAATGATCGTCAGCCCGATCAGCCCCACTACTACGTGCGTTGCGTGCAGTCCCACCAGCGAGTAGAACGTCGTGCCGAATAGATTCGTCCGGATCGTCAGCCCATCCACGTAGATCAGCTTGTGCCACTCCACCGCCGTGCCGCCGATAAAGATCGCCCCCAGCGCAATCGTCAGCGCCCACCACGCAGCAAAGCCGCGCATCTTTCCGCGTTCGATCTGCCGCTCCGCCAGCCAGATCGTCACGCTGCTCGAGAGCAGGCACACCGTATTGAAGAAGGGAATATCCAGCACCTGCGCCGGATATGGAGGCGTCAGGCTCTTCCCGATGTAGTAGATGTACGCGACAACAAAGATCGTGAAGATCTCGCTCTAGCCCATCAACATCTACAACATCGCCACGCGTCCGCGCGACGGCAGCTCCCACCGGTCGATGCCCGAAGAGACGGGGCCCGGAGATACAGGAATCGCGCTCATGACTCGTACTTCCAGTCCGGATCTTCCGGATGCTTCAGATCCCACAGCGGCCGCCGGCTGAGCACCACCGGATCCACCGCGTAGTTGTACGAAGGCGGCGGCGACGGCACCGACCACTCCAGCGTCCATGCATCCCACGGGTCGTTCCCCGCCTTCTTTCCCTTGAGATACGAATGCACCATGTTCCACGCGAAGATCAGCACCGCAATCCCCTGGATCATGCCGCCGATCGAAATCCAAAGATTCAGCATGCTCCACCCGCGATCCGGCTCGTACGTATAGATCGAGCGCGGCATCCCCAGGAATCCCACAAAATGCATCGTGTCGAACGTCAGTTGGAACCCGATGAAGAACAGCCAGAAGTGCCACTTCCCCAGCGTCTCGTCCAGCATCCGCCCCGTCACCTTCGGATACCAGTAGTAGATCCCCGCAAAAATATTGAAGACGATCGCCCCCACCAGCACGTAGTGGAAATGCGCGATCACAAAATAGGAATTGTGCAGCTGCCAGTTCCACGGCGCCACCGACAGCATGATTCCCGTCAGCCCCGCGCACAGAAACTGAATCAGAAACGCCAGGCAGAACAGCATCGGCGTCCTGAACCGAATCTTCCCGCCCCACAGCGTCGCTACCCAGTTGAAGATCTTGATCCCCGTCGGAATCCCCACCAGCATCGTCGACAGCACGAAGAACGTGTTGCCCACCGATGTCATCCCCACCGTGAACATGTGGTGCGCCCACACCCCCAGGCTCACAAAGGCAATGCCCACCGACGCCGCCACCATGGCCGGATAGCCAAAGATCGCCTTGCGCGAGAACACCGGAATGATCTCGCTCGCGATTCCGAACGCCGGCATCACCAGCACGTAACCCTCCGGATGCCCGAAGATCCAAAAGAAGTGCATCCACACCACCGCTGACCCGCCCGCCTGCGTGTCGAAGAAATGCCCGCCCAGGTAGCGGTCGATGGACAGCATGATTTGTGCCGCCGTCAGTGGCGTAATCGTCACCAGCGTCAGACCGCTCGTCACCAGCATCAGCCACACGAACAGCGGCATCCGCAGCAGCGTCATTCCCCTGCACCGCATGGAAAGCGTTGTCGCGATCACGTTGATCGCGGTGCCCAGCGTGCCAAAGCCCATCACGATCAGCGACAGCGCCCAGTAATCCGTCGCATGTCCCGGAGAAAATGCCTTCGCTGTCAGCGGCGCATACGCCCACCATCCCACATCGGGCGCCGCACCCATTCCATAAAGCCCGAAGCCGCCAATAAAGCTGTAGTAGAGCAGCAGCCCGCCGAACGCCGTCAGCCAGAAGCTGAAAGCGTTCAGCCGCGGGAACGCCATGTCCCTCGCGCCGATCATGAGTGGCACCAGATAATTTCCAAACCCGAAGATGATGGTCATCCCTACCAGGAACACCATCGTCGTGCCGTGCATCGTGAAGAACTCGTTGTACGTCTCCGGCGAAAGAAAATGCATGCCCGGCCACGCCAGCTGGATCCGGATCGCCAGCGCCTCCACACCCGCCACCAGCAGGAAGAAGACCCCGTAGACCACATACAGAATCCCCAGCCGCTTGTGGTCAACGGTCACCACCCAACCGTGCAGCCATTCCAGCATCCGGGACGGCGAACGCCGCTGCGGCGTTACATCGAGTGCTCCGGCAATGGGTAAGGTCCGATCCGCCATCTCGTTGTCCTAACGCAGAGTCTCCAGGTACGCCACCAGTTCGTCGATCTGCTCGTTGTTCAGCTGCATGGCCGGCATCAGCGCGCCCGGTTTGAACGTGTCCGGATTCTGAATCCACGCATGCAGATTCTCCGGCGTGTTCGTCGCTGCCCCCGCGGCAATCGTCGCCCGGCTCGCCAGGTGTGTCAGATCCGGCCCAAAGGTCCCCCGCGCCGCTGTCCCCGCAATCGCGTGGCAATTCGTGCAGGCCTCGGTCTCAAAAATGTGCCGCCCCGCGGCAACCCCTGGGTCCTGCGCGCCCGGCTGCTTCTGTTGCTTTACCCACGCGTCGAACTCCTCCGGCGTATCCACATACACGCGCAGCAGCATCTTCGCGTGCTCCACCCCGCAGAACTGCGCGCATTGCCCCAGATACACACCCGTATGCAGCGGCTCGATCCACGTCTCATTCGGATGATTCGGGATCAGGTCCGTCTTGCCCGCCAGCTGCGGCACCCAGAAACTGTGATCCACATCCGCCGAAAGCAAATGCAGAAACGTCGGCTGCGGATCCAGCGCCGTACTCACCGGCACGTGCAGCTCGTTGGCCGTAACAATGCCCAGCTTCGGATAGCGGAACTCCCACCAGAACTGGTGTCCGATCACCGTCACATCCAGGGCTGCCTGCGGCTTCGGCGCATCCTGAATCGCAAAGATAATCCGCGCCGTCGTCAGAAAAAGCACCACGACGATCAGGATCGGAATCACTGTCCACGCCAGCTCCACCTGTGTGCTGCCGTAAATCTGCGGAGGTTCGCTTCCGTCATCGTCCTTGCGTTCGCGATAGCGAATGATCGCCCAGACAAACATTCCGCCGACGGTTACAAAAATCCCGCCCGTAATTGCCAGCACGAACCACGACAGGCCCAGGATCGTTTTCGCCGGTGTCGATTCCGGCGCGAAGATGCTCGGCGAGCCCAGCGGTCCTTCCCCCCGCGCCCAACAGGCAGCGAAGATAAGAAACACGGCCGGCAAAATCCGCCGAATCGCTCTCGCGCCGAGTTTCCGGATCAGGAATCTCATCTGCTCTCGGGTCAGAAAACCTATGGATGCTGGTGTAGTTGGTTGATTGTGAGAACCGGGGAGTGAGCGTCAAACCAGCCTGGAGAAAAGTCCGCAAGCTTCCAGCGCGCCACCCTTGCGGTGGCATTCGCGCGATGACTGAAGACCACTTGTGTCTCGCCCGAAAGACAATCTTAGCAGCAAAGAAGTACCCCCACTCCTCCGTCGGAATGCGGACTTTACTTTACGTCTTTCGCATTACGCGCTGGTTGCGAATACCTGCGCGAACCTTCGAACCGCGTTCGCCAGAGCAGCGATCCGGGTCCCGTTCGCATACGCGTTGATCACCGCCGCGCGAAACACCGGCGCCGTCAGCGCCCGATACCCGATATCGAGATTTCTGTAAAACCACCGCGAACCCGACGACGACAGCTGCAGATCCTGCCGCAGCTGTTGCGTCAGCGCCCCGAAGGCCGGTTGTGCCTTCCTGCCCCGCCGCAGCTCGCCCTCGATCGCCTCCGCCGCCGCTTGCCCGCTCGCAATCGCGCCGTAAATCCCTTCGCCCGTCAGCGCGTCCGCAAACCCGCCCGCATCTCCGACCAGAAAAGTCCGCTCTTCCGCAACCGGAGCCGCCTCCGCTCCGAAGCCCAGGTACTGTCCCGTCACATGCTCTGTGCGCGCATCGCCAAACCTGCCCCGGATGTACGCTTCCAGCCGCGGCCGATCCAGCTTTTCCTGGTCCGTATCGTTGTACACGCCGAGCCCCACATTCAGGTGGTCGCCCTTCGGAAATACCCATCCATAGCCCTGCCGCACCGGAGCAAAATCGAAGACCAGATCCCGCCTGTCCCCCTTGGCCGGATACACCTTCGCTTCCAGCGCGAACCCTCGCCGGAACCACGCCGGCCGGTCCCCACACAGAAGTTGCCGCACGCGGCTGTGCACCCCGTCCGCTCCAATCAGAAACCGTCCCCGGTACTTGCCCTCAGCGGTCCGCACCGTCACGCCATCGCGGCTGGCTTCCACTCCGGTCAGCGGCCCGATCCGCACGAACTCCGCGCCCGCCGTCACCGTATGCTGCCAGCAGTAGTGATCCAGCTCCTCCCGCACCGTCATCGCGCACACCGCGTTGCGGCTCGCCAGCGTTGCCGCCTGCCCGCTCCGCCGCTCCACCACGATGGCCGACACGCTCTCCCGCACCACCGGCGCAACGGAATACCGCAGCGCGCGCAGCGATTTCCGCGTCAGCCCTCCCGCGCACGCCTTGTGCCGCGGAAACTCCGCCTTGTCCAGCAGCAGAACCGAACGTCCCGCGCTCGCCAGATCCCAGGCCGCCGCGCACCCCGCGGGTCCTGCTCCCACTACGATCGCGTCGTACCGTTCCATCCGGCAAATAGTATGACCGGGAAGCGAGCATGCAAGGAATAGCTTCCGGGTACACGGCCCCGCCCTACGCCCCCTGCGGCGGAGTCGCCGATCCCCCCGGCTCGCAGTGCGGCAGAACCTCCGTCCTGCGAATGATCAGCTCCACCCGTACCGGATCGCCGGCCGTCGTCTCCAGCGTCTCGCGCGTGCACTGGCACAGCGTCGCCAGAATCATGTGCGATTGCGCCGTCAGCTCCAGCCCCGCTGCGATCAGCACGCTGTACATCTCCACGCACGTCGCCCGAACGAACTCGAACTCGATCACCGCCGTGTGCTCCGCGTCGAAGCGGCGCGACAAGATATAACCTCCGCACGCCATCACCGCGCCCGTCAGGAAGCGCACCGTCCGTGCCGCATCCTCCGAGCACAGTGCTGCGAGGTTCAGCTCCCATCCCCTGCGTTCCCAGCGCTCTTCACCGATTGTCTGCACACTGCCTGCATCGGATAGTTGCACGCCGCTCATTACCGCGATTTTTATCGCCGGGGAACTAAAGCTTTACTCCTGTGCTACCGTTGCTTCATGCTGGTTGGCACCGGCATCGACCTCATCGAAGTCCCGCGCATCGCGCACTCCATCGAGCGCTACGGCGAACGCTTCCTCGAACGCATCTTTACCAGCGAAGAAATCGCGTATTGCCGCGCCAGAGCCAGCTTTGCCGAGAGTTTCGCCGCCCGCTTTGCCGCCAAAGAAGCCGGAGCCAAAGCCCTCGGCACCGGCATTCAGCACGGCGTTTCCTGGAAGGAACTCGAAGTCCGTCGCGCTCCCGGCAGCCGCCCCACTTTGATTCTCACCGGCCGCGCCCGTGCCATCGCCGGACAACTCGGCGTCACCCGTGTCTCACTTTCAATCACCCACACCGCGTCGCTCGCCATGGCCACCGTGCATCTGGAAGCCTGAACTACCGCTCCACCATCTCCGCCCGCTGCGACTCCGTGTCCGGCGCAACTTCCCCTGGTCCGCCTGGCTTCAGATCCCGAAACGCCGTATACACAAACGACCCCAGATACCACCCATCGATGAATTTGTACGGAGTCTCGCCCGTCGTGTAGTGCCCACACGGCAGCACCTTCGCTACAAAATCCACCCCGTGCTTCGCGAAAGCCTCCAACACCATCTCCGAATACTCCGGCAAGAACGTCAGATCGTAGCGCGAGTAAACAACCAGGACCTTCTTTGGCCGTTTCGCAAAGCGTTCTATGTACGAAAACGGACTGATCCCGCTATACAGCCGATACACCCGCTCCTGTGTCAGCCCCGCATCCTCAAATCCCTGGCGGATATGCCGCGTGCTCTGCCCCGTCCACGCCACGTCCCCAAACGCCATCGACGCGTGATTGAACGCATTCACCCGAATCCGCGCATCGTGCGCGCTCGCGATGAACGCATAGCATGACCCCAGGCTCGTCCCCAGAATCCCGAACTCCTCGTAGCCCTGTTCCTGGAGCCAGTCCAGGCAGCACCGCACATCCACCACCGCCTGCCGCCCCGCCGCGATCGTCCGCCCGACATTCGCGCTCACCGCGTAATCCGACCGCTCGATCTCCGCAGGCCGCCGGATATCGTGGAACGGCTTGCTCAGCCGCAGCGCCGAAATTCCGAACCGGTTAAACAGCGAGCACAGCACGTTGTGGCTGAACGCATCCGCATTCCACTGCGGCATCACGATCATCGCCCGCTTCGGCTTCGTCTTTCCCGGTCCCCTGTCCCCTGTACCGTGTGCCCTGTCGTTCGCTGGATACCAGCGCGCATTCACCAGATCGTTTTCCGGATATGGCGTTCGCACGGGTGAAGTGAAACGCAGAAACTGCGCCTTCTTCAGCTTCCCTTCGGCACCCCTCCGCTTCAGCGCCGCGTCTTTCTGCAGCGTCTCTGGCCGAACATTCGTCGGGAATAACTGTGGCGCCCGCTCCTCCAGCCGGAAATCCGTCGGCCGCTCGTATCCGAAGAACATATCGCTTTCGCGCACGATCGCCTCGTTCACAGCGATCATCGCCGCTTCGGCCGCCTCGGGATCGCCCGCAGCACGATCCACCTTCGTGCGCAACTCCGCGGCATCGATAAAATCCTCCAGCCAATCGAAGCCCCACTCCAGCGGCCGCACCACGCGATTCTCATCGCGCGTCGTCAGCGCCGTCTCCCACCGGATCATCCAGCGGCCGTACAGTTTCCCCAGCATCAGTCCACCATCGTCCGCGGCACGCGCGCGGTAATCCCGCACAGCACCTCGTAGCTGATCGTTCCCGTCACCTTCGCCATATCCGTCGCCGTCACCGTCTCCTCGCCCTGTTCCCCATTCTGATTTCCGATCAGGACCACCTCGTCGCCCACCTCCACGCCCGCCACATCCGTCACATCCACCGATGTGTGGTCCATTGAGATGCGTCCCGCAATCGGCGCTCTCTGCCCGCGTACCAGCACCTGTCCCCGACTCTACAGCAGCCGATTCAGCCCATCGGCATAACCCACCGGCAGCAGCGCCAGCCGCGTCGGCCGCCGCGCCGTGAACGTCGCGTCATAGCCTACCGTCGCTCCTGCCGGAATCTCCCGCAGCGAAACCACCCGCGTCTTCCAGTCCAGCACCGGCCGCAACTGCTCTGTGCTTCCCGACGGATGCTCCCCGTCCGGCGCATAGCCGTACAGCGCAATTCCCGCCCGCACCATCGGCCGTGCCCCCATCCGCTTTGCCAGCTCCTGCACACTCGGGTCCGGTTCCAGTGCCCCCGCCGAACTCCCCGCGCTCAGAAACTCCGGCCGCAGTCCGCGCTCCGCAATCGTATCCACTGCAGTTACAAATTCCCGCACCTGCCCCGCCCGCAGCTCCGCGTTGCCAGGCGTGTGAAAATGCGTCATCACCGCCTGCAGCCGCAGCGGTGACTCCTTCCCCAATCGTCCCAGCAGCGCCTCCAGCCCCTCCGGGCGCACGCCCTGCCGCGACATCCCTGTGTCGATCTCCAGATGTATCGGACAATCCCCTGGCGCCGCCCGCAGCCGCTTCGCCGCGCCCTCCAGGAGGTCAAGATGCTTCGGATCCCACACCACCGGCGTCAGATCGTGCTCCAGCGCGGCCTCGGCTTCGCCCTCCCAGATTCCACTCATCACCAGAATCCCGGCCTCCGGCAACTCCCTCCGCAGAGCCACGCCTTCCTCGACGCACGTCACGCCGAACCATCGCGCCCCATTGCCCGCCAGTACGCGCGCGCACTCCTGTAGCCCATGCCCATAGGCATTCGCCTTCACCACACACAGCAACTCGCTGTCGCTTCCGGCAAAACGCCGCAGTGCGTCATGATTGTGGATCAGTCGGCTGCGCGAAACCTCAGCCCAGGTGGGTCGTGTGCTCGTCATCGTCTCCAGCCCGGCACAGCGCCGGCCACGAGCCGCCAGCATCCGCGCAACAGCTATTCGTTCTCAGCTAAAGGCTAGCAGCTAATTCGGAGGAAGATTCGTTGGCCCCGTTGCCGACTGCGACGGCTCCGCTCCCTTGTGGAAGAACGGAATGTGGAACGGTTCCTCGGCGTCGCTCTTCTTCTGCCCGGACGCCTTCTGCTTGTTCGACGCCATCTCCACCACTGCCGTCCGCTGCGCATTCACGCACGCCCAGTGCCTCTGCGCGCGGTTGTAGATATGCGTGAAGATTCCGCGCTCTTCCTTCACCCCGCCGTTCGCCCGATACTTCACGATGTACGTGCCGCTCACAATCGCCGTATCGCCGAACTCGCGCACGCTCACCACCCGCTGCTGCATGCTGATCGGCAGGTTGCCCTTGTCGAGCAGTCCCGCGATCAGCTGGTTCCGCGTCAGCACATCGCCGATCGACGAAATATCCACATACACGGGCGACAGCAGAAACTCCATCGTGTACGAGTCGTTATTCACCACCGCGGTGCTCCACTGATCTTCCAGCGACTGGAACTCCTGCACCGCCGGCGGCATCTGCGCCTGACCCGGCGCAACGGCCTCCACCTGCCGCTGCTGCGCCTGCATCGCGCTGCACACCGCAACCACACATACTGCCATCAAAGAACGTTGAAAATGCATAGATAACATCCGCTTCCTGGGGGCTCTCTCTATGATAGACGCTCGCCTGCCCCCAAAGCCATCATCGGCGGCCCTCGCGGACGGTTTTTTCACAGAAATGCCAGGTTCTTCTCATTGTTCACAATCGGTCCTGTTCCCCATTTCCGGCCTACACTCGTTCAAGGTCATGGCTACCACCCCCGACATCGAATTCGAGCGCGGCCTTCCCGCCTCCCCCGACGCCGAACGCACCATCCTCGGCGCCATCCTCCTCGACAACCACGCCTACAGCGAGGCCGCCAGCCTCCTCCGCGCCGATGACTTCGCGCTGACCGCCCACCAGCGCGTCTTCACCCGCATGGGCGAGCTCATCGACGAGAACCACGTCGTCGACATCGTCACCCTCGCCGAAGAGCTCTCCCGCCGCAAGGAGATCGAATCCGTCGGCGGCGTCGCCTGGCTCGCCTCGCTCACCGAAGGCCTCCCCCGCCGCCTCACCATCGAGGAATACGTCCGCATCGTCAAGGACAAATCCCTCCTGCGCCAGCTCATCAACGTCTGCTCCAGCGCCATCACGCGTGCCTCCGACCAGAGCGAAGAAGCCCTTGAGGTCCTCAACGCCGCCGAAACTTCGCTCCTCGAAGTCAGCGAGAGGGGAATTACCCGCGGCTTCACCAGCGTCCACGAAATCGTTGCCGGCTCCTTCAAATCCATCGATAACCTCTACGCCCAGGGCCAGCAGGATGTCACCGGCCTCCGCACCTTTATTACCCGCTTCGACAAGATGACCGCGGGCCTCCAGCCCTCCGAGCTCACCATCATCGCCGCCCGCCCCTCCATGGGCAAAACTGCGCTCGCCATCAACATCGCGCAGAATGCCGCCATCCGGGGCAACAAAGTCGTCGCCGTCTTCTCCCTCGAAATGTCGAAGGAGTCGCTCCTCCGCCGCATGCTCGCCTCCGAAGCCCACGTCGGCGCCAAACTTATCCAGACCGGCTACATCCCCCGCCAGGAGAGCGAAAAACTCACCAACGCCCTCGAGCGCCTCGTTGAAGCCCATCTCTACATCGACGACACTCCCGGCATCTCGCTCACCGAAATGCGCGCCAAGGCCCGCCGCCTGCGCCAGTCCTCCGGCTCGCTCGATCTCATCGTCGTCGACTACCTGCAGCTGATGACCGGCGGCTCGCTCGGCAGCGAGGGCCGCCGCTACGAGAACCGCACGCAGGAGGTGTCGGCGATCTCGCGCGGCCTCAAAGCCCTCGCCAAGGAACTCAATATCCCCGTCATCGCCCTCTCCCAGCTCTCCCGCGCCTCGGAGCAGCGTGGCGGAGACCGCAAACCCATCCTCTCCGACCTTCGCGAGTCCGGTTCGATCGAGCAGGACGCCGACGTCGTCGCCTTCATCCACCGCGAAAGCTACTACAACCGCGAAGACCCCGACCTCGAGCACAAAGCCGAGATCATCATTGCGAAACAGCGCAACGGCCCAACGGGATCCATCGATGTCGGCTGGGTCTCCGACTACACTCTGTTCGCCGACCTCGACGAATACCCCGGCCAGGATGGCGGCGGAGAGTACTGATAGCGAATTGTCTTACCCGTGCTAAAATGTAAGACACAATGGCGGAACTGGCAAAGGTAAGCACAAAGGGTCAATTTGTCATCCCGGCTGACATCCGGGAAGCGCTTGGCATTCGTCCCGGTACGCGAATCGCGGTCCTGCGCGAGGGCAACCGCATCATCCTCGAGCCCGTAAACAAGGAATATGTGCGCTCTTTGCGCGGTTCCCTGGCGGGCGGGTCATCCATGACCGACGAGCTGCTGAAAGATCGTCGCGACGAGGATCGCCGCAGCAAGTGGTGACATACGCTCTTGATTCCAGCGCTATTCTTCGGTTTCTCGAAGATGAGGCTGGAGCGCGCCGCATTGAAACACTCCTGCAAAGTCACTTTGGAGGAAAGACCACCGTGGTGGTTTCTGCTCTGCATTGGGGTGAGGTTGCGGGCTACGCGTACAAGACCCGCGGCCGCGCCGCCGTGACCAGTGTGCTTCAGAGGCTGATTGCGATGGGCATTGAAGTCCTCCCGGTCACTGGAGATCAGGCAGTTGCCGCAGCCCAAATCAAATTGGATTACAAGATCCCGTATGTCGACGCGTTCGGAGCGGTCATCGGGTCCGGCTCAAACCATGTATTCGTGACCGCCGACTTTGATCTGAAGCCCGCCGCAAAGTTTGCCAATATCGAGTTCCTGCCGGCGAAATAACCAAGGCCTACCCGACCGCCTTTTCGCCAACCGCCGACGGCTGACCGCTGCCTTTCACCCGCTTCCCCTGAATCTCGATAAACACATTCACCAGACTCAGCGCCGCCGGCGTCACCCCAGGAATCCGGCTCGCCTGCCCCAGCGTCGCCGGTCGCACCCGCATCAGCTTCTCCTGCATCTCGCGCGACAACCCGCTCACCTGTGTGTAATCGAACCACTCGGGAATCCCACGCTCCTCGGCTTTCTTCAGTTTGTCGATCGCCTTCCGCTGCTGATCCAAATACCCCGCGTACTTGATCTCCGTCTCGACGGTCTTCAGCTCGTTGTGAGCGCGTGCGCCGAGATGCCCCTCCCCCACGGTCTCCATCCACGGCGCAAAAATCTCATCCTTCAATAGCTCCCGCAGCGCCGGCCAGATCGTCTCCATCGTCACTTCAGGCCGACGCAATACCTGCGCCCACGTCTGTCCCGCCGGCCAGTCGCCGCCGCTCGCTTTCCCAACAGACAGCACCTTCTCCAGAGCCACCGCCCGCGCCTGCTTCGCCTCGTACTCCGCCCACGCCGCATCCCCAATCAGCCCCAGCCGCCGCCCATACGGAGTCAGCCGCCGATCCGCATTGTCGATCCGCAAGTGCAGCCGGAACTCCGCCCGCGATGTGAACATCCGGTACGGCTCATTCGTCCCCTTCGAGATCAGATCGTCGATCAGAATGCCCGTATACGCCTCGGTACGATCTAACGTGAACGCCCCGTCGCCCTTCACACTCAGCGCCGCGTTGATCCCCGCCATGATCCCCTGGCACGCGGCTTCCTCGTACCCCGACGTCCCGTTGATTTGCCCCGCCAGATACAGTCCCGCAAACTTCTTCACCCGCAGCGCGCGATCCAGCTCCGTCGGATCGATCGCGTCGTACTCGATCGCGTACCCCGGCCGCAACATCTCCGCATTCTCGAGCCCCGGAATCGATCGCACAATCTGCCACTGCACCTCCATTGGCAGCGACGTCGACATCCCGTTTACGTACACCTCATGCGTGTTCAGCCCTTCAGGTTCGAGGAAGAACTGGTGCTGCTCCTTGTCCGGGAACTTCACCACCTTGTCCTCAATCGAAGGACAATACCGCGGCCCGATCCCCGTGATCTGCCCCGAGTACATCGGCGACCGGTGCACGTTCTCGCGAATGATCCGCAGCGTCTCCGGCGTCGTGTAGGCGATGTGACACGAAACCTGCCGCTGCGGCAGCGTCCGCGTGCGAAAACTGAATGGCGTCGGGTCGGCATCGCCAGGCTGTTCGGCAAACTTCGACCAGTCGATCGTCCGCCCATCCAGTCGCGGCGGCGTTCCCGTCTTCAACCGGCACCCGCGCAGCCCCAGCTTCTTCAGCGCCTCGCCCAGCAGCACCGACGGCGGCTCCCCGCTCCGTCCCGCCGGATAGTTCTCTTCCCCGCAGTGAATCAGCCCATTCAAAAACGTGCCAGTGGTGATTACAATTGCGCCGGCATAAATCACCCGCCCATCCCTGAGCCGGACGCCAACAACGCGCGGCGCCATGTCGTCGGAGCCCGGCTCCCGGTGCCCGGTGCTTTGTTCTTCCTGCACCCCGTACCCTGCACCCTGTACCCTGGATGTCGTGCTCAGCACGACATCCACCACCTCCGCCTGCTTGATAAACAGCCCCGCCTGCGACTCCAGCACCTCGCGCATCTTCACGCGGTACTGCTGCTTGTCGCACTGCGCCCGCGGCGACCACACCGCCGGCCCGCGCGATGTGTTCAGCAGCCGGAACTGAATCCCGACTGCATCGGCGACCTCGCCCATGATCCCGCCTAGCGCATCCACCTCGCGCACCAGGTGTCCCTTCGCGATCCCGCCAATCGCCGGATTGCAGCTCATCTGCGCAATCAGGTCGAGATTCAGCGTGAATAGTGCCGTGCGCAGCCCCATGCGCGCCGCCGCCATAGCGGCCTCGCAGCCGGCATGACCCGCGCCCACCACCACCACATCGTATTGCTCAGTAAAAACCATGGAGATGCCTGCTGCGCTTCAGCAGCCCTTCGTGCCTTCCTTCCGGCACGCAACTTTTGTTGAGCCGCCTTTGTATCAGGGCACGACTTCAGTCGTGCCGAAACCCCTGCAGAATATGTCGGGCTTCAGCCCCTGCGTACTTTGTTCGCCGAAGCTGGGAATCCTCGGCAAGCGGATCAAGCGATGGCCTGCGCGTGCCAATGTCCGGCATCGCAACGCGCACATGCCTATTCTACCGGCCCTTTCCTTCTCCCTGAAAACTCTCCAAAAAAGAACACGGCAGCCCAAAGGCTGCCGTGTTCCGCAAATCCGGCCAGTCCTAGAACTGCAGCCGCAGCGCCATCTGCACCTGCCGGATGTTGTACGCGAAGTTGCTGTTGTCCGTGCTCGTCACGCTCTCAAAAGGCGTGCTCGTGTAGGGCGTCAGCTCATTCAGGTGGTTCGTATTGTCCAGCGCCACCGCGTACGCCGTCGAGCCCACCCCCGTCACGTTCTGGTGGTTCGTCAGGTTGAACGCCTCCGCCAGAAACTGCAGGCTGTAACGCTCCCGGAAAACCACCTTCTTCGACGCCCGCAGATCCACCACATTCGTATGCGGCATATTGAAGACGTTGCGATCGATATACGGAACCCGGTTCGCACCGTTGGACCCATTGAACGATCCCGTCGACACCAGCGATCCCTGCAGGGTCGAGCCCGGAACCAGATACAGCTTCGACTGTGACCCGCTGATGCTCATCGAATACGGCAGACCGGACTGTGACTGGAAATCCGGAGAAATCTCGAAGTCATTCGCCAGATACCCCAGGGGTCCGTGCACATGCCACGGCGAAGTGATCACCGCATACATCATCAGCCGGTTCGGCACGTTCTGGTTGGAGTTGCCGTAATCCAGCCGCAGGTTCGCCGGATCCAGCAGCGCATTCGCGTTCGGTGCTGTGTTGTTGTTCTCGCCAAAGTCCAGCGCGTGCGACCAGGTGTAGTTCGCGTTGAACGACACGTAGTGCGACATGCGGTGCTGGTACTGCCCCACCAGCGCCTCATAGCTTGAATTTACGCCGCTGAACGTATCGGTCATCGAGCTGAAGTTGGTATTCGGCCGCTTTCCCAGATACGCGTTCGTCGTAAACGTATGGCTGTTAGCCAGGGGACCAACCCCTTTCGGATCGGCGATCGTGAAGCTCACCTGCGTAGGCGCAGGCAGGTTGGTGTCCACAAAGTCCGGCAGCCGCCGTCCCCACGACCCCAGCCACGACATCCCAAAGACATCGTTCTTAGTGATCTGCTGCTGCACCGAGAGATCCGCCTGGTAAATCGCCGGCAACCGGAAATTCTTGTCGAAGAAATACACTGTCGCGTTGCCGCTCGCGCCCTCCAGGCAGCTCGCATAGCCGCTCGGCGGCACTACCTGCGGGAATTGCGGCGCGCACGGAGCATTCGGATTGAACTGCGGATTCGTCTGGCTTCCCGACGCGCCCGTCACGATCAGGTTCTGGTAGATCGTCGCGTTGATCGCCCGCGCAAAGAAGAACCCATACCCGCCGCGCACCACCGTCGTGCCGTGGCCGAACACATCGTACGCAAACCCGACCCGCGGCCCGATGTTTCCTTTGTTGCTCGGCATCGTTCCCGTCGCCGGCACCAATGGATTCGCCAGCTGCGTATCCGGCATCTTCTCGAACTCCCACCGCAACCCTGCGGTCAGGCTCAGCCGCGGCCGCATCTTCCACTCATCCTGCACAAACAGCGAGTAGTCGCCGGTCGTGAAGTCCAGCCCGGCCAGTCCCGCGCCCTGGTTGAAGTAGTTGTAGTGTTCCGCGGTCTTCCCCGGCTGCGGATTCTGCGACAGATACAGATCCGCCAGATAGTTCCCCAGCGGCGTGTTCCCGCTGTAGGTGAAGCCGCCGTACTGGTTATACAGGTTCGAAATCAGGTCGTAGGTGTGAACGAAATCGCCGCCGAAGCGCACATCGTGGCGGCCGTGGATCCACTCCAGCGTGTCCGCTAACTGATACCGCCGCTCATCCGGCAGCGCCGCGCGATTCAGGAACTGCGGCGTGCCGAACTGGAAGAAGCCGCTCAGGTACACGTTCGCCGGCAGCCCCAGCGAGTTTGTGTAGTTCGCCGTCTTCACCAGGTTGTTCTGTTCGTACGCCGTCGGCGTCTGGTTAAACTCGAACTCGAAATCGCGCCCGTACATGTACCGCACTTCATTGCTGAACGTCGGCGTGAAGAACGTGTCCAGCTTGCCCACAATCCAGTTGTCCCGCACATAATCGTTGCCGAAACTTGACATGCCGTATGCCACCGCGGGGCTGGTCTGAATCCCCGCCGGCGACGTCCACCGCATCCGGTTCGCTTCGACCGACGCCCGGTTCTTCTCGTTGATCTGCCAGTCGATCTTCGGAAAGTAAATCGTCTGGTCGCCCGTACGCGGCACCTGTCCCAGCATCGACGTCATGCTGGCGATGCCATTCTGGTAGTACGTGGTCGCGGCTCCGGTCGACATCCCCGTCGCCGTCGCCAGCACCGCAATCTGCGACCCCGCATAGCTGCCGGTCGTGCCAAAGAAGTTCGCGTTCGCGCTCGTCCCCAGAATTGTCGCCGCGGCCGGGAAGTCGTGATAGAAGCGGTCCGCTGCCAGGAAGAAGAACACCTTGTCCCGCAGGATCGGCCCGCCCACCGCGAACCCGTACTGCCGCCGCAGATCGGTCGGCTTGAACGAGACAACGTTATATATCCCCGGAGCCGTCTGCACCGGGTGCGTTACATACTTGTTCTGCGCCGCCCATGCGCTGTCGCGATCGAAATAATACACATCGCCGTGAAACGCGTTCGTTCCGCTCTTCGTCACCGAATTTACGATGCCGCCCGCCGACCGCCCATACTCCGACGAGTAGTTCGACGTGTTGACCTGAAACTCCTGGATCGAGTCCTTGATCGTCGAATAGCCCGCGCGCGTGCGTCCCCGCTCTTCGGAGAAATACGCCTGATTATCATCTGTGCCGTCGATGGTTACATTATTCAGCAGCGTGCTCGCGCCCCGGAAGCTCAGCAATCCGTATCCGTTCGAGTCGTTCGTCACCCCCGGCGTCAGCAGTGCGAAGGCCGACCACCGGTAGTTGTTCTCCGGCAGGCTCTTCAGCGGCTCCTGATCCACCACTCCGGCGAAGTCCGGCGACGTCGTGTTGATGATCGGCGCCTCGCCCGTCACTTCCACGGTCTGCGCCGCCGTCCCGACCTTCATCTTTCCGTCGACGTCCGTCATCGATCCCACCTGTACGGTCACGTCCGTCGCACGGTAGTCGCTGAACCCCCCGGCGGCGATCGTCACGTTGTACAGGCCCGGCTGCAGGTGAATGATGCGGTAGTCCCCGGAATTATCGGTGATGGCCGTCTGCTGCGCGTTCGTGGCCACATTCCGAACCGTGACTGTCGCGCCCGGAACCACGGCTCCACTCGAATCCATCACCGTCCCGCCGATCGCGCCGTCCACCGCAGTCTGCGCGGAAACGGACATCGTTGCGGCAAAAAACAGAAAAATACCCGACAGGATACAAATCCTGCTGATGATCTTGTGCATTTGGCCCCTCCTGAAAGTGGTCCTGGTTATTTGCGGGTGCGCGGAATCGAGTCTCGCGCCCACTCTGCAACTTCCATCGCGAAGCGCTCTTGAGCTTCCGGTCGGGCCGGTTCCTGCTTCCGTCAACCGTGATCGCGAGCGCCACAATCCGCCGAAACCGCCAACTCTACGCTGTCACAGACGAGTTAACGTGTGATTACAGCACGGAAACGAAGACCCCGCTCCCAAAAACTGCCGGCGTGCTGTGGAAAATCCGGTAAATTACACCGCTGCTGTGACAAAAAGGGCCGGCCCTCAGGCCGGCCCTTATGCGCTGCCGTAGTTTTTCCTTCGTTAGAAAGAGATCCGCCCCGCAAACTGGATCTGCCGCGGGCTCCCCAGCGGATTCGTGATCACGCCCACTCCCTGATCGGAGAATGACGTTCCGCTCAGCGGAGTAAATCCGAGGACGTTGCCGTTGTTGTCGAAGTTGTAGGGTGAGTAGTTCGGATCGCCGCTGAAGTTGTTGCCCGGCGTATCGAAGCTGGGCGTGTTCGTGATGTTGAAGAAGTCTGCGCTCAGCCGCAGCTCCCGCCCTTCGCCCAGTTTTGTCAGCTTCACGATCGAAACATCCGCGCGCTTCTGGAAAGCACCGCGGAAGATGTTGCGTCCCCCATAGCTGAACGTCGACTCGAAAGCATCGCAGACCGTCGTTCCCGCCGTCGTCGGCCCGCACGGCGGCACACCGTCCTGTCCTGGAGCCGCCAGCGGATACGCGAAGGCCTCCGGCTTGAACGCCACATTCTGTGGAAACGCACCGCTGTGTCCGGTCAGCGCCTGGCTCGGCCTGATGCCCTTCGCCAGCGGGAGCACCGGGTTCGTCAGGTAGTCATTCGACGAGAAGAACAGGCTCCCCACCGTTCCGCTGAAGTCGTAGACGTTGTACGGCTGACCGCTCTCGAGGTCCACGATCCCGGTCATGCCCCATCCGTTGATCAGCCCCTTCGCCAGTCTGTCCCCGGTCTTGACCGCGGGCAGGAAATAGTCGTAGCTCAGAGTCGTCACGTTCGTGCGGTCGAAGTCCGACGACGCATAGCCCGACCGCAGATCCCGCGGATCGTTGCCGTTGTAAAACAGCCCGTAGTCGCTGCTCTCATCCAGCGCGTGCGACCACGTGTACGACACCAGGAAATCCAGCCCGTTCCCGAAGGACTTCCGCGCCGACGCCATCAGCGCGTTGTAGCTGCCGATCCCCGCCGTCGTCCATGTCACCGAGTTCGGGTTATACCCGATGTAAGGCGACCGCAAATCCGTATTGCCGCCGTCATACGTATTCTGTGGCTCGGTCAGCAGTGGATTGTAGTTGCTGTCCGTTGCCTGCCAGCCATAGCTGTACGTTTGCCCGTTCACCGGATGCGCCGTCGTCGCGATCAGCGGCTGATTGAACGGAATCGGAATTGTCTGCCGCACATCGTGGTTCCCCGTGTAGCCGATGGTCAAAGAAATATCCGGCCGCACCTGGTACTGGAAGTCCAGGCTCCAGTCCTCCGTATACGGCAGCTTGTTGTTCAGCGCGTACGCCCCAAACAGATACGGATTCGCTCCGTTCATCAGCGCGGCCTGATTCGGAAGATTGTTGATGAAGTCTGCCGGATTCGTGTCCACCGCCGCCAGCGAACTGCCGAACGGGTTCTCCAGCGTGCTGCCGGAGGTTCCCAGCACCGGCTGCACAAACGGCGGCTGCAGCGTAACGCCGAACGGCCCGTTAAACCCGTTGCCCGCGCTCGGCGAAAACTCCGTGAAGTACTCGCCCCGGTCGTAATAGATACCGAAGCCGCTCCGCCACACGATCTTGCTCGTTGGACTCCAGGCCACACCCACGCGCGGCCCGAATCCCCACTGCGGCTGCGTCAGCGTCGAATCGCTCGCCCCCGGTGTCTTGTATTGCTTGTTGTTGCCGGCAACAATCAGCCCGCTGTTCACGATCGTGTCCGACGCCAGGTCATATTGATACTTGCTCGGATCGAAATTCACCAGGTGTCCGTACTTCTCGTATAGCCCGCCGTCGTTGTCGTAGCGGATGCCCAGCGTCACCGTCACCTTCTGCGTCAGCTGCCACCGGTCCTGCGCGTACCCTCCGATCTGCGGCGCCCGGTAGTAGCGATTGCTCGCGCCCTGGAAGTAGACGGTGTTCTCCGCCCCCGTCCGCAGTGGAGACCCCTGCAAGAAGTTGTGAAGGCTCGCCACGGTCAGCTTCGCCACCTGATTCGCCCGGTTGAGAATGTTGAGCTGCGTGAAATCGTAGTTCGCGCCAAACGACAGCGTGTGATGACCCAGCTCCCAGTTCAGGTTCGTTGTACCTTCCCATGTGTTCTGCACAAAACCAGTGTTGGAGAAGTTCGACGTCGGCCCGATATCCAGATAGTTCCTGCCGCCGTCGAATCCGCTCACGCTGATACCCGGCAGATGGCCGCTGCCGAAAAGATTGATCCCCGCGGCCGCCGGTCCGAACGGTTGCCCGGTAAACGACCCGACATTCATCCGCAGGAAACCGATCTTCTGTTCCCACGTGAGTTTCGGCCCAAGCAGGTATGTGTTCTCGAGCGAAACCACCTGGCTGCCGGCATTGAACGTCTGCGGGAATCCCAGGAGGTTCGCGCTTCCAAACGGGCTCTCCGTGGGATCGTGCTGGAAGTAATACTTCGCGCTCAGCGTGTCGCTCTTCGTGAGGTTGTAGTCGATGTCCAGCAGCGCGCGGTCGGCCTGGAACTTCGAACCCGGCCCGACAAAGTCCACATCGTGATAGCTGCTGCCCGCGGTGTTCGTGGGCGACCGGATCAGGAAGGAGCCGTCCGGCAGTTTCGCCTGCAGAAAATACTGCGCCACCGGATCGATCGGCCCGGTGTAGCCGGCGTCCTGCGACGCCATGCTCGCCAGCCCCGCCAGGCTCCGGTCATCGGTCAGGTGCAGCGGAACGCTGTACTGATCGAACGAGTTCAGCTGGTCGCGCGCCCGCGTCCACTCATACCCCGCGTAGTAGAAGAGCTTGTTCTTAATGAGCGGGCCGCCCACACCGGCGCCCACGTCGTAGCGGTGCAGGTCCGGCGTCGGCAGTCCGTTTTGCTTATAGAAAAACGGATCCGCGTTCAGCCGTCCGTCTCCGAATGTTCCCCACGCGGCCCCGTGCAGATCGTTCGTGCCCGACTTGGTCTGCACATCGATGTGCGCTCCGGCCGTGTCCCCCTGGCTCACGTCGTACATCGAGGTATTCACCTGCATCTCCGCAATCGTCTCCTGCGGCGGAGTCGGCAAGGCTTCGCCGATCGCATCGTAGATCGACGTGTTCGTCCGGATCGTTCCGCCGCTCTGGAACGACTCGCCCGTGTTCAGAACCGCGCGATTCGCCGCCACCTGGCTCGACGACGCGCCGTTGAACAGGTTGTTCGCCAGAATGCCATCGAACGTGAACGTGTTGCTCGAAAGCCGCTGCCCGTTCGCCCAGATGTTCTGATTCCCCAGTCCCGTGTTCGTTCCCGTATCCGACAGCAGATCCGCATTCACTCCCGGGCTCAGTATCGCCAGTTGCGTGAAGCTCCCCGTCCCCAGGGGCATTTGCGAAATCTGCGCGCTGTCCAGCGTGTACCCGTTGGTCGTGTCCGTTGTGTTCAGCAACGGGCTGGCGCTCACCGTGATCGACTCGCTCACCTGGCCAGGCTTCAGCGCCGCATTGATCGTCGTGGTGCGGCCCTCCTGCACCGTGATCGCCGCATAATTCACCGTCTCGAAATTCTGCTGCGTCGCCGTGACCTTGTACGTGCCCGCCGGCAAATTCAGAATTTCCCAGTGGCCGTTGCCCTGTGTCCTCGCCGATCGGGTCAGCCCGGTCTGATCGTTCACGATCGTCACCGTCGCGCCAGGAACCGCGGCCCCGGAGATATCCGTTACCGCTCCGTTGATGCTGCCAAGCGTTTGTTGTGCGAGGGTGATCACCGGCGCGATCAGAAGACTGGCGAAAAACAGGCACGCCGCTGCAGCGATGCGGGAGCAAAGGAGCTTTCTCATTTGTCTGGCCTCAAATAGGAATTGGTGCAGGGTCCTGCAAGGCCGGGGAAGCCTTGCCGATGATCACACGAGGGAATCTACGTGGACCGCCCCCATCAGGGTGTCATCGGTGAGTTAACGTCGCGTTAATTACAGCACGGATCGAGCCGAACGCGGCTCTGAATTCTTCGCCCCTGCGTGGAAACCCGGTGGAAAACCGATCCGTCACAGCTACAAATCTCGAATCAGAACCTCAGCCGCAGCCCCAGCTGAACCTGTCGCTCGCGGTTGACAGCGCCGCTGTTGGCGTTCGTCACATTTCCGAACCCCGCCGTCGGGTCGTAGACGTATTGTGCCTCGCTGTGCCCATTCACCAGCACCGTTTTTGTCCCCGGTTTCTGCCCGCTCTGCCACGTCAGCGTCGCCATGTTCGGATGTGCCTTGTCGTTCGACATCCGATAACCCGCCGTCTGGATATTTGTAACGTTGCGGTGATTCAATGCGTTGAACGCCTCGCCCATCACCTCGAATGAGCAACGGTCACTGATACGAATTGTTTTGGCAAAGCGCAGATCCAGATTCACTGTCGCCGGATACCGGTAGGTATTGCGCCCCACCGGCGGAATCAGGTCCTCTCCTCCGGTTCCGTTCAGGCTCCCTCCCAGGCTGGCAATCGGAACCACCATCCCCGCCGTATTGTTGGTGAACGTCTCGTCCGGCTGCGTCACCGCCTTCAGGCAGTTCGCCCCATCCCCGGTCGCGCCGCCCGCATTCAGCCAGTTTGCATACGAGCACGACGGAGTCGGCACCGATCCCAGGGTCCGCATCGAGTAAGGAAGTCCGGTCCGCCACGCGCCCGAGCCCGCCAGCGAATATCCGCCCAGCAGCATCCCCGCCGGTCCCTCCAGCCGCCATGGCTCCTGCAAAACCACGCCGCCCGCCACACGCTGGCGCACATCGTAATTCGACGTCCCATGCTCCAGCTGCAGATCCGCCGGATCGTAAACGCTGTTCCGCGCTGCGAACGTCGCCTCATTCTGGTTGTCGTCGATCGCGTGCGCCCATGTGTACGCGGCGTTTACCGTCACCCCGCGCGACATCCGCCGCGTCAGCCGCACCGCCGCGCCGCGGTAGCTGGAGTTCGTCTCGCTCACCATATCCGTGATCGCGCCATATGCCGGATTCATTCGCTGGTAGTAGAACCGCCGCGGCTCATACACACGATTCGTATAGCCCGACACTCCGCCCACGGCTTTTCCCAGCGGCCCGATCTCCCCCTGGTTCCCCGGCGCCGCGACGCTGTAGAACACGGTCGCCCAGTTCTGCAAATCGATGTTCGTATCGATGAACTGCGTCAGATCGTTCCCGTCCGTCGCCATCCCGGTCAGCGTCAGCACCGTCCGCAACCCCAGTTCCTGCTCCAGCGACAACTGGAGCGATTGGATCTCCGGATGCCGGAAGTGCGGATCGAAATACACCGCCTCCGGCGCCGTCGAGTTGTGATTCGGCGCGTTCGCATTGACATACGGCGTTGCGTCGCTCCCGAAGACATACGGAAATATCGGCGCCCCCGCATCGAGGGGCCGGTACGAATAGGTCCGCGGCGAGCGCGGCGATCCCGTTGCCGTCAGCGCGCTGAACACCGTCGCATTCGGCACCCGCGCGTAATAGAGCCCGAATCCGCCGCGCAAGACGGTCCGTCCCCGGCCCAGAAGATCCCACGCAAACCCGCCCCGCGGCCCGAACCCCGTCCGATCGTGCGCCAGGCGCGCCGTCTGCGGGATATCTGCATTCACCAGCGCTGGATTTGTATCAGGCATTTGTTCATATTCGTAGCGCGCGCCCAGGGTCAGCGTCAGTCGCTGCCCGACCTTCCACTGGTTGGCCACGAACGCCGCATAATCCGCCGTCTCGAAGCTCCAGCTCGTCGGCCCTACCGTCTGTCGAAAACTTCGGTAGCAGGGATACGGCCCGCTCCCCGTCGTCGTCCCATCGCAGCTGTTGGGTGCCAGCATGTCGGAAAGAAAATCCGTCAGGCTCGCATACGAATACGCACCGTTCTCCCCGTTCAGGCCTTCCAGCGCGTCGGTCACGTAGTTGTAGTCGTAGCCGAACCGCAGCGCCTGCCGTCCGTGCACCCACGTCGCCGCATCGGCCAGCTGTTGCCGCGTCTCCAGCGGATACTCGCGCTTGTTCACCGTTCCCAGCGTCCCGAATCGCAGCCCCTTGCTGCTGTCGATGGAGACTTCCGGCGGCAATCCCCACCAGTTGTTCGAGAATTGAGTCTCGAACGCGCTCGCTGCCCCCAGCGTGTTGGCCAGCAGGTTGCGGCTGTATTGATACCGCGCGCCGTTCATCAGCCGCGGCGTGACCGACCAGTTCCATCGCGCAATGGCTGTGTCGTCGCTGGTCGAGCTGTTCCCGAAACTCCCGATCGCATCGGTCTCCGTCGCGCCGCCCAGCGCCGCATGGAGTCCCGTCCGCCGCATCGAGTTGTACTGCGCCACAATCTCATTCCGCGCATTCACCCGCCAGCTGATCTTCGGAAACAGAATCGTCTCCCGCGTCTCCCGCGGCACCGTCCCCAGCATCCCGTTCAGTTGTCCCAGCGCCAGCGTCCACGCACACTCCGCTCGCGCCGTCGACCCCGAGCCAGCGCTCGCCGCCCCTGGACATCCCGCCAGCAACGGATGCGTGCTCGTTGCAATCCGCCCTTCCAGCGTGGTCAGCGAATCCGCCGACGGAGGTGCGAAAAATACCTCCGGCTCATTCGCCCGCGCTACCGCCGGATCGTGCCGCGCGTACTGCTCCCACGCGAAATACCACCACAGCCGATTGCGCCGGATCGGACCCCCCGCAGACACCTCCCACCGCTGCCTCCGGTCCGGGGCATGGTACGGCGACTGCACATAGGTAATGGGCTGTCCATTCAGATACAGCACCGGTTGCCCCAGCGAGGTCGTCGTGGTCCCCGCCGGCTCCTCCACCATCGTCCTGCTGAACGCGTTCGCCGCCTGCCCAAAACTCCCGCGGTCGTAGAACACGGCCCGCCCGTGCATATGGTTGCCGCCGCTCTTCGTCACCGCGCTCATTGCGCCCGCCTCGCGTCCCGAGCCACCCGCGAACCCATCGCCGCTCACGTCGAACGCGCTCACCGCCGACCGCACCGTCGCAAATCCGTTCCCCTCCGCCGTCACCCCCCGCTGCTGCCCGCGAAACGCCAGCTTGCTGTTCGTCCCGTCCACCGTGACGCTGGTCATCAGCGGACTCAGCCCGCGAAAGCTCGCGCCGCCCTGTTCGCCCGTCGACGACCCCGACAACACCGCTGCCTCACTCGACCATTGCCCGCTGTTGTCAGGAACCGCCCCGGCCAGCGCATTCACCGCATCTTCGCGTCCGCCCGCAGGTGCTTCGCCCTCCGCTATCCGCGCATCCACCAGAAC
>VFSW01003249.1_pt1 | contig 24406 bp, 21 predicted proteins | sample 5358111 | NCBI WGS metagenome assembly VFSW01 (sample SAMN11554181, study PRJNA540505) | mine drainage metagenome | isolation source: sediment from site ElyBrook_90M | place: USA: Ely Copper Mine, Vershire, VT | collected 2017
AAACTGCCCCTGCCGGCTCCTGATTTTCATGCTCATCTTGCATTGGATAATTCTAGCCGGCCCGCGCGCCGCGTCGGAACGCGCTAGAATCTGGATCATGCCGCAATCCGCATCTTCCGCTTCGACCCCGAATGGCGGCGCCCGCACGCGGCGCGATTGGCTGCGCGGTCTGGCCGCCGCGGCCGCCGGGCCCACGCTGCTCATCGGCCAACGCGCCCCCGTGCTCGGCTCGGGCGCGCATACATACGAATTCGTGGGCGATTGGGCCAAGACGCCCCCTTCCGTTCAGTTCGGCTACACGCACGGCGTGGCGGTCGACCGCCAGGGGCGCATCATCATCCACAACCGCAGCAAGGACGCGGTCGCGTTCTTCGACGAGCAGGGAAAGTTCATCAAGAGCTGGGGGCCGGAGTTCGCACAAGGCGCGCACGGGCTGCTGCTGAGCGTCGAGGCGGGCCAGGAGTATCTCTACCTCGCCGACCCGGAGCGCGGCCTGGTGGCGAAGACCACGCTCGACGGCGAGTATGTCTGGACCCGCGGCGTACCGCGCGAATCCGGCGTCTATACATCGCCCTCGCAATACAAGCCCACCAACGTGGCCGTCGGACCGAACGGCGATGTGTACGTGGCGGACGGCTACGGGCTGAGCTGGATTCATCAGTACAACGCGAGTGCCGAGTATATTCGCTCGTGGGGCGGCAAGGGCTCCGCGCCGGGCCAACTCGACTGCCCGCACGGCATTTGGCTCGACACGCGCGGCGTGAAGCCCGTGCTGGTGGTCGCCGACCGCAGCAACGCGCGCTTGCAGTACTTCTCTCTGGACGGCAAAAGCCTGTCGTTTGTCACCAACGATCTGCGCCGGCCGTGCCACTTCGATCAGCGCAACGGCGAGCTGCTGGTGCCCGATCTCTACGGCGAGGTGACCATCTTCGACAAGGACAACCGGCTCATCACGCACCTCGGCGACAATCTCGATGTGTGGAAGACGAAGGGCTGGCCGAATCTTCCGCACGACCAGCGCCCGGCGGGCAAGTTCGTCTCGCCGCACGCCGCGTGCTGGGACCAGGCGGCCAATATCTATGTCGTGGAATGGATCTCGGACGGCCGCGTGACCAAGCTGCGGCGGGTTGCGTAGAGCCGCGGACGAAGATGCGGGCATCCGCTTCCCGCTATCCTGGACGCTAGGACCATGCGTTTAGGAATCGATTTCGGTACAACGCGGACGGTGGCTGCCGCCGTCGATCGCGGGAATTATCCGGTAGTGTCTTTCGACGCTCCGGACGGATGTCATTACGACTGGGTTCCGTCGCTGGCTGCCCTCAACGGATCGCGGCGCGTGTTCGGCTGGGACGCCTGGCTGACGCAGGGCGAGCCGGGGTGGACGCCGATCCGCTCGCTGAAGCGCCTGCTGGACGACGCGGGGCCGAACACGGTGCTCGATCTCGGGCCGCGGCGCGTGCTCTTGCAGGATCTACTGCGCGGCATGGCGTCGGCGCTGCGGACGCAGATCCTTGAACACTCGAGCCTGAACCTGAAGCCCGGGGAGCGGCTCGAGGCGATGCTCGGCGTGCCGGCGAACGCGAACAGCAACCAGCGGTTCCTCACGGTCGAGGCGTTTCGCGCGGCGGGCTTTGAAGTGCTTGGCCTGTTGAACGAACCTTCGGCCGCGAGCCTCGAGTTCGGGCACAAGCACCAGGTCGAGGGGCGCGTGCTCGTGTACGATCTCGGCGGGGGGACGTTCGACGCCTCGCTCGTCGAGATGAGCGAGCGCCGCAACTTCGTGGTCGCCTCGGAGGGCATCACGACGCTTGGCGGCGACGACTTCGACGAAATTCTGGCCGCGATGGCGCTCGAAGCGGCGGGCGTCGAGAGCGGCATGGATGGTTTTTCGCCCGCCGGGATCTTCCGGCTGCACGAGGAGTGCCGCGTGAAGAAGGAAGCGCTGCATGCGAACTCGCGGCGCGTGACGGTGGATCTCGATCCGGCGCGAGAGGGGCTGGGCGAGGTGACGATCCCGGTCGCCGATTACTATGACCGCTGCCGTCCGCTGATGGAGGAGACGGTGCATTTGGTCGAGGATCTGCTGGCGGCGCACGGCGACGAGGGCATGGAGGCGCTGTATGTGACCGGGGGCGGGAGCGAGCTGCCGCTGGTGGCGCGTGTGCTGCGCGAAACGTTCGGACGGAGAGTGAAGCGGAGCGCCTACACGCGGTCGGCTACGGCGATCGGGCTCGCGATTCAGGCCGACGAGGATTCCGGTTATGCGCTGCGCGAAAAATTCACCCGCTTCTTCGGCGTGTGGCGCGAGGCCGACGATGGCCAGCGTGTGATCTTCGATCCGCTGTTCGCCAAGGGCGTGCTGTTGCCCGAGGCTGGGGCCAAGCCGGTCGAGATCCGCCGGGCGTACAGCCCGGTGCATAACATCGGCCACTTCCGCTATCTCGAGTGCAGCCACCTCAGCCCGGAAGGCGAGCCGAAGGGCGATCTCACGGTATGGGACGAGATCCTATTCCCGTTCGAGCCGGCTTTGCAGAGCCGCGAGGATCTGCCGGCGCGCGGCGTGGAGCACTCGCCGCGGGCGGTGGCCGAGCGGATCGAGGAGCGTTACGCGGCCGATGCGGGAGGCGGCGTCACGGTGTCGATCCGGAATCTTACATCGGGCTACGGGCGCGAATACCGGCTGGGACGATGGGCGATTCGCGAAGCTCCGGTGAAACCCGCGGCGAAACGGCGCGCGGCGAAGCATTCCTAGCGGGCTATCAGAACTCGACCTTCGCGCCAACCTGGATGATGCGCGGGCCGCCGGAGCCAAGCACCTGGCTCAGCCGGCCCGTAGGCTGTCCGAAGGTCGAAGATGTCAGGTCGGTGTTGTAACCGGTGTCGTTCGCGTAGTTCAGCGCGTTGTAGACCTCTCCGAACACTTGCAGCGTCCAGCGTTCCGAAGTTAGCTTGAAGTCCTTTGTCAGGCGCAGATCCTCGCTGGTGAAGTTACGGCCGAAGCTGTAAGACGAGGGCAGGCCGAGGCAGGGGATAGTCTGGTTACGCGGCGTGAGCGGAGGCGTCATACCCTGGCAGGACGCGGTTCCGTAGTATTTCATATCCCACTGGTTGACGGCGGAGGCGAGTTCGGCGGCGCCCGCGCCGATGCCGAGTTGGTTGTAACCGACGCCGGGCAACGGCAGGTCTTGATTCGAGCCGTTGCCCGTGAGGTCGACGTTTGGTACGACGGGCTCGAACGGCGCGCGGCTGGCGAACGTGGTGACGGTGGAGAGGCTGAAACCCCAGGGCAGGGTCCAGTCGCCGGAGAAGGTCAGGTTCTGCCGGCCCATGGTGGGACCGTTGCTGGCGAACCAGTTCGTCTCGTTCACGAGGCCGTTGTAACCGTCCATCGAAGCGAAGGCGTAGGAGGCTGTGAAGAAGAAATTGTGGCTGAAACGTTTGTCGACGCGCAGGAGCAGGCCTTCGTAGGTGGAACGCCCGCCGCTTACGTCGAAAGTAATCGGTCCTGTCGAGCATTCGGCCAGCGGATTGGCGGCTTGCGCGGCGCTCGTGCAGGCCGGGATTACGGGCCCATTGACGCTGTAGTAGTGGTTCAGGTCGGTGTTGCGGATGCGCTCGTGCAGGAAATGCCGGTAGACGAAGTCCGCGCTGACGGTGATGTCATTGCTCAACTGGTGCTGCACGCCAAGACTGGCCTGCTGGGACAGGGGCGGCTGGAAGTCCGGTACGAACAGATCGAGCCCGGGCGAAGTCTTGAACACGTTGATATTGCGGATGGCCAGGTTGGTGTTGTTGGGGTTCTGATGTAACTGCTGGGCGGCGCCGGCGGTGAGTTGACCCAGGACGGCTTCGAGATCGGCGCCGGTGAACGTAGTTGGGTGATTCGAGAGCGAGTTCACCTGCAGCGATGTGGGGAGATTGGCGTTGATGCCGAAGATCTGGTTGATGGTAGGAAAGAACACCGAATCGCTAAGCAGGACGCGGCCCGTTCCGAGCGGCCCGATGGAGGCGCGCTCGAGCAAGCGGACCTCGAGGTTCATGGTGTCGTAGTAAATGCCCGCGCCGCCGCGGATAACGGTCTTGTTATCGCCGCCGGCGTTCCAGGCGAAGCCGAGCGCCGGGCTCCAGTCGTTCCAGATGTGATGCTCGGGTCCGATGCCGTTCTGGCCGAGGATAGGGGCGAGGTAGGCGGGCTTGGTGAGATCGAAGTTGAGTAAGTTAGTCTCGGCCTGCCAGCCCAGGCCGTAGATGAGCGTGAACTTGGGCGTCACTTTCCAGGTGTCCTGGGCGTAGAAGTGCAGCCGGTTGTTATGGTCGGCGCTGCCGCGGTCGTAAGACGGCGGCTGGTTGATATCGCCAACGCCCACCTGGAAGCCGGCCACGGGCAACTGGAGCACGTTGGCGAGCGTGGTGAAGCTGGATGGGATTTTGATTTGGAACGGCGCCGGAACCAGCGAGTTGTAGTATTGCACGATCTCGGGCGAGTACAGCGCCACGCCGCCCGGATCGGCGTAGGCATAGGTTCCGGTGGCCTGGGCGTACTCCCATTCGCCGCCGAACTTGACGCTGTGCGAGCCGTGCTGCCAGGTGAAGTTGTCGTCGGTGATATAGCGGCGGAGCACGCGGCTCTGCGGCGTGTTGGTGGCGTCGTTGCCGATCTGGAAGCCGCCGATGCCGACGATGCTGAACTGCGGCCCGCCGAGCCCCGGACATTGCGGGCATTGGACGCCGGTGGGAGGGTCCTTCCTGTTGTCCCAGTATGCGTAGGAGAAGCGCAATTCGTTCGTTGTGTTCGGCGTCAGCGCACTGATGAGAGACAGCACGCCCGAGTCGGCATAGTTGGTGTTCACGCCCCAGTTCGATGGCTGGGTGTCGCCGTTGCTCGGAGAAAACGCGTTATTGCCGTCGTGCGAATAGCGGAGGAACACCGAGTTTTTGTCGTTGATGTGATAGTCGATGCGCTGCGAGAATTGATTGCTGTTGTAAGGGCTGGTGGTGTAACTGGCGAAGGACTGGAACAGCGGGTCGCTCGGGAAGGCGCTCTGGGCGGAACGGAACGTGTTGCGCTCGTAGCTGGTGAAGAAGAAGAGTTTGTCCTTGACGATCGGGCCGCCGATGTAGCCGCCCGGGTCGACGCGCTCGAAGAACGGATTCGGGTGGAGCGGGTCGCGCTGCAGATATGGGTACGCGGCCATGTTGTGGTCGCGGTAGAACATGTAACCGGCGCCGTGGAAATCGTTGCCGCCGGCACGGGTGACGATGTTCACGGCGCCGCTGCCGGTGAAGCCGGTGGAAAGGTCGTAATTGATGGACGAGATCTGGAACTCCTGCACGACGTCCTGAGAGAAGTTCTGCTGCGTGCCTCCGTTGATGGGGTCGTTGATGTTCGCGCCGTCCATGGTGATGCGCACGGTCTCCGCGCCTTCTCCGAGAATGTTGACCTGGAATTGTTGGTTGTATTCGCCGACCGCGGCGGGCGACACCGAGACGCCGGGCTGAAGCTGAGCCAACTGGAGGAAACTGCGGCCGTTCAGTGGAAGGTCGTTGATCTGCTGGCGCGTCACCACGCCGTCAATCGTCTGCTTGTCGTAGCTCAACTGCGGGGTGCCCGCTTCGACGGTAACCGTTTCCTTAGACAAGCCGACTTGCATGTGCAGGTCGACGCTGGTCACCGAGCCGGTTGCGACGGTCACGTCCTGCACCAGAGTGCGAAACCCGTCGATCAGGCAGCGGATCTCATACGGTCCGGCAAGGAGCGACGGAAAGTTGTAGACGCCCTGCGACGAGGAGGTGACATTCCGTGCGGCGTTGGTGTCCTTGTTGGTCAGGGTGACCGAGCCTCCGGCGATTACCGCGCCGGATTCGTCGAACACCGTTCCGGATACCTGGCCTGTCGGGGCCTGGGAAAGAAGGTTGACGGCCGTAAGTAACGCGGCCGCCAACAACAACAGACGAAGTTGCCACTTGGTCATCCCTAAGGGCCTCCCCTCGTGCGCCCTGTACCAACAAACCGGACCGAAGCTACAAGATGTTTTCACAGCTTAGGGAAGCTGTCAAGGCCGGTGGAGGAATCTGTGGCAACGGTTTCGCGGGGGTGTTCGCTACGGTGGCGCAATTCGTTTGTTCGGAGGCTGACGGCGGGACGGAGTCCAGACGCCGGAAAATCTGAGTTGAGGTCCGGTATTGCCTAGGCCAAAACGGTTCCCGCCAACTCGTCAAGGATCTTTTCGATCTCGCCCCGGGGGTCCGGCGCCCGGCTGACCTGGCGTCCGATCACGAGATAGTCGGCGCCCGCGGCGATGGCCTCGGCGGGCGTGGCGACTCGCTTCTGATCGCCGGCGCCGGCCGTGCCCGAGCGTACGCCGGGCGTCACGATGACCGCGCGGGGGCCGGCGAGACGGCGAACGGCGGCTGCATCCAGCGGCGAACAGACGATGCCATTGATGCCGCAGTCGCGGGCGTGTTGTGTGCGCAGCGCGACGAGGTCGTTGACGGAGCAGGGGAAGCCGAGATCGGCGAGGTCCTGTTGGTCGAAGCTGGTGAGCACCGTCACGGCGAGCAGCTCGAGAGGGCTTCCGGTCCGGCCCTCGACCGCCGCGCGCATCACCGCGTCGCTGCCATGGACGGTGAGGAAGCGGACGCCGGTGGATGCGATGCGCGCCGTGGCTCGCTTCACGGTTTCGCCAATGTCGTAGAGCTTCAGGTCGAGGAAGACCTGCTTGCCGGCCGCGATGAGTTCGCGAACCGCCCGCATGCCCTCGGCGGCGTAGAGTTCCATGCCGACCTTGTAGAACGACACGGCATCGCCGAGCGTGCCGACGAGGGCGAAGGCTTCGTCCGAGGATTCGACGTCGAGCGCGACGATAATCGGATTCGTTGGGGTCATGAGTCTCCTCGCGCGAGGCGAAGTGGTTTGGGGCCTTTCTCGAGCACGCGGCCAACGCGATGGGCGCCCGGGTGCGCGGCCTCGAGGCGCCGCGCGGCGGGCTCGGGCAGCGCGATCAGCAGGCCGCCGGAGGTCTGCGGGTCATAAAGCAGGGCGTCCAGGGGCGAGGCGCCGTCCACGCAGGGCGCGACGAACTCGCGATTGTTCCGCGTGCCACCGGGCACGGCGCCCAGGCGCGCATAGTCGAGCGCGCCCGGGAGCAGCCGGACGGCCTCGGGATCGATCTCGATCGTCACAGCGCTCGCGATGGCCATTTCGCGGGCATGGCCCAGCAGGCCGAAGCCGGTGACGTCGGTGCAGGCGTGGACGTCGAGTGCGAGCATCCGCTCGCAGGCCGCGCGGTTGAGCTCCAGCATGGATGCCTCCGCGGCGCGCGCGTCTTCCGGCCGCGCGAGTCCGCGTTTGATGGCGGTTCCCACAACCCCCGTTCCGATGGGCTTGGTAAGCACGAGCGCGTCGCCCTCTCGCGCTCCGGCGTTCGCGATGACGCGCGCCGGATCGACGATACCCGTCACGGCGTAGCCGAACTTGATGTCTTCTTCATTGATCGAATGCCCGCCGATGAGCGCGCAGCCGGCCTCGTGGATCTTGTCCGCGCCGCCGCGCAGGATGCGTTCGAGCGTGTCCGGATCGCCGTCGGCGGGGTAGGCCAGGACGGCAAGCGCGGTGAGCGAACGGCCGCCCATGGCGTAAATATCGCTCAATGCGTTGGCCGCGGCGATGCCGCCGAACGCGTATGGGTCGTCGACGATGGGCGTAAAGAAGTCGACGGTTTGCACCAGGGCGCACTCCGGCGAGAGCTTGTACACGCCGGCGTCGTCCGACGTCTCAAACCCTATCAGGACGTTTTCGTCCTTCCATCGCGGCAGGCGCGACAGAGCGTGGTCCAAAACCTTTGGACTCAGCTTCGCCGCTCAACCGGCCGCTTTGGCTCGTTCGGTCAACTTCACCATCGCTCTTCAGGATAGCGTCCGGGCGCGCCCGCTTCGCCGGGGGCCGCGTGGCTGGCGTGCGAAACTAGGTCTGAGAGAGCCGCTTCCGCCATGAGATCGACGCTGATTGTGTTGTTACAAGCCGGTGCGCTGTGCGCCGTCGGCCAGACGCCGGCCGCCCACCCGGCCGGCGTGCCCGCGCAGTGGGACGTGGGTAAGATGCTCGATGCGCTGCGGGCGCAGACCGCGCGGCTCGCGCCGCTGCTCACGCGCATGCAGCCGGAGGTGTGGGTGAAGGCCGGCGCGCCGTATGCGTACGTCGAGCAGAAGGGCACCGCGCAGAGCGAGGTCGAGTATTTCAATACGTCGGCCAAGCGCCTCGCGCAGGACCCGGATAAGCTGAGTCTCGCCCTCGACACGTATTTCCGCCTCGAGGCGCTCGAGAACGAGCTGGTGTCGCTGATCGGCGGCGTTCGCCGGTACGACAATCCGGCGACGGCGGAGATCATGCAAGCCGTGGTGGACGAGGGCAGCCGGAACACGAACAGGTTCCGCCAGTACCTGACCGATCTGGCATCGGAACGGGAGGCGGAATATAAGGTGATGGACCGCGAGGCGCAGCGTTGCCGGGGCGTTCTCAGCCGCCAGCCGGCGTCGAAAGCGAGTGCGAATTAGTTCGATGAAGCCCGAAACCTACGTATTCGCGTGCAGCATTTGCGGCGAGCCGTCCACCGAGATCTGCGTGTACTGCGCCAAGGACGCGTGCGGGAACCATCTTTGCGCGCGATGCCAGCGGTGCAGCGACTGCTGCGAATGCGGCGTGTCGCGCGACGCGGCGAGCGAAGCGGCCGCCGCCGAGGCGTGACGAAGGCGCATGAAGACGATGGCGGTAGCGATGGTTGCCGCCGTCACGCTTGCGGCGCAGACCACCGAGGATCTGATCGCGAAGAACCTGGCCGCGCGCGGCGGCGTCGAGCGCCTCGAGAGCGCACGGAGCCTGCGCTCCTCGGGCCGAATCGTGTCGGAGGGCGGCGAGGGAACGCTGCTCGTCGAGTGGCTGCGCGCCGGCGGATTGCGCAAGATCCGCACCGAGATCACCGTCGATGGGCGGACGGTCGCGCGGGGCTTCAACGGCGTGCGCGCCTGGCGCCAGGTCTGGCAGGACGATCTCGGGTGGCTGCCGGCCGGGCGGCTGGTGGGTGACGAGGCGGAAAACCTGCGCGAGGACGCCGAGTTCGATGACGGCCTGCTCGATGCGCACGAGCGCGGCGCGACGGTGCGCTATGACGGCCACGCCACGATCGACGGCCGCGACGTATACAAGCTGATGCTCCGGCTGCGCGACGGCAACGTGTTCTACTGTTTTCTCGATGCGGCGACGCTGCTCGAGCGGCGGCGCGTGGGCGGGCGCGTGACGGGCGGGCGCGAAGCGCTGATCGAGTGGAACTTCGGCGATTACCGCTCGAGCGGCGGGATGCGCGTGCCGTTCCGCATTGACTCGGTGTCGCGCGACACGGGCGAGCGGCGGACGATCGCGATCGAGCGCATCGAGTGGAACCCGGCGCTGGACGATGCGCGCTTCGAGCCGAGCGCGGCCGATCCGGGCGGCGGCCGTGGCGGTCGGTAGGCCGGCGGTGCATGCGCACCGGGGCGCGCCGCTTGTGTTTCCGGAAAATACGTTGGCGGGTTTCCGGCACGCGATCGAAGCGGGAGCGGATTTCATCGAGTTGGATCTCGGCGTCTCGAGCGACGCGAAGCTTGTCGTCTCGCACGATCCGTGGCTCAAGCCGGACCGGATGCCGCTGCGGAGCGCGACGGCGGACGAGGCCCGGAGGCGCGGCTGTCCGCTGCTCGACGACGTGCTGGCGCTCGCAAGTCCCGGCGAGTTTGGATTCAACCTCGAGATCAAGAGCTTTCCGGACCACCCGGAATACACGCCGCCGCCCGAAGAACTCGCGGCGATGGTAGCCGAATCGGTGCGCGCGTGCGGGCTCGGGGCGCGCTGTCTGATCCAATCGTTCGATCCACGCGTGACGCGAGCGATGAAGCGAGTCGCGCCGGAGCTCCCGCGGGCCGCGCTGTGGGAGAGCGAGCCGCGCGGCGCGGCCTCGATCGCCACCGAGGCGGACGCGCAGGCGGTGTCGATTGCCTGGCGCCTCGCCGGCGCCGAATGGCTCGAAGACGCGCGCGCGCAGGGCATCGGCACGCTGGTTTGGACCGTGAACGGCGCGCGTGGCTGGGCCGAGGCGCTCGCGTATGGCGCCGGCGCCATCATTACGGATGACGCCGTGGGCCTGATCGCGTTCCTGCGCGCGCGGGGGCTATGAGGCCGCTTGTTTGGCGGCGATCGGGCCGACAATCGGCAACTGGAACATCTCGCGGTTGTACGCCTTGAACATGCAGTAGAGCCAGAGCCCGAAGCCCAGCAAGCCGATCAGCGCGCGCAGCGGCATGAAGATGAGCCACATGTGCATCGTCGCCGACAGTATTGTCAGGAAGATCGAGACGGCGATCGAGAAAACGATCCATGCGGCGCTGAAAAGGATCGATTGGAACGCGTGGTAGCGGACAAAGGGCCGCTTGCTATAGGGTTCCATCACCAGAAAAATCACGCCGGTGATCAGGCCGAGCAGGTAGCAAAGCGCCCCGGCGAGGTTGTCGTCCATGCCTCCGCCGGCCGCCGGTTGGGCGGGCGGGGTGTAGCCTGGCTGCGGTCCGGTGCTTCCGCCCGTAGCGCCGCCACCCGCGGCCGCCTGCGGCGCGCCGCACTTCGGGCAGAAGCGCCCTTCCACCTGCGATCCACAACTCGAACAAAAAGCCATGCCCTCATCCTCCAGTGGCCTTCACTGTATACAAAGCGGAATCCTGGCGCAAGTTGGGTCACCCGCCACGGGCTCACGGGCGGCGTGAGGCGCAGGGGCCGCCGGGCTGGACACCCAGGCCGGTTCGCGAGTAAAATACCCGGCGATGAGGTCTTCGTAATAGGGCCGCAACGCTTTCGCGTCGGGGCGGCAGGCGCTCTTCGAGTCCAGATCGTACGGGTTGAACAGGCGGACCCAGTGGAACATCTCGCGGTCTTGTGGGCTCATGAGATGGTCGCGCGTCACTAAGTAGACAAATTCATCGTGGCCCCACGACATGTGTACGCGATCAAGTCCGTAGGCAGGCTCGTAGATCCCCGCCGGCGTCTGGTGCTCCGGATTGTGAATATCCGGATTCGCTTCGAATAACTCCGGAAACACCACTTTGTCCGAGTAGGCGCAGCCCACCGGAAATGTGTCGCCGGCGCCGCCCCACTGCGGCTCGCCCCAAAGGCAGAGCACCTTGCCCAGATAGTGGATGAGTCCCGCGAGCACCATCCAGCGGGGATGGCCGTCGCGGCGGATCGCCTCGGAGGTCTGCATCAGGTGTTCGATGTGGGTCAGGTCGGCAGCGGGGTCGCCGTCGCCAACCGGCGTGTTGAGGTGTTCCATCGCCTCCCAGACGCCCATGCGCGCGCGGCGGCGGGGCCAAACTCGGCTTTCTTCGCCAGCACGGAGGACAGTGTCTGGTTCGCGTGGTTCTGGCGATAGAACCCGGTGACCACGGGATTGGCGTCAACGCGGTAGTTGCGGAACTCTTCCTTTGCCTTATGGGGGCGATACCGGGCGGCGACGAAATCATCCCATTGTTCGACGGCATCGAGCGGGCCCGGCATGGATGGATCCGCAGCTCGAATGCAGCGCCCCGCCGGAGGGCCGGCAAAGTTTATCCTAAGAGAATCGTGAGCGCTTCGTCCGTGACGGCGACGCCCGCCAAGCCGTACGCGCCGGGGGCACGCACCGTCTTTCCCATTCTCGCGGCGGTGAGTTTCTCTCACCTGCTGAACGACATGATCCAGTCGTTGATTCCGGCGATCTATCCGATCCTGAAAGCGTCGTTCCGGCTGGATTTCGTCGAGATCGGCCTGATTACGCTGACCTATCAGCTCACGGCGTCGCTGCTGCAGCCGCTGATCGGCCTGTATACGGACCGCAAGCCGAAACCGTTCTCGCTGCCGGCGGGCATGGCGTTCACTCTCGTTGGGCTGCTGCTGCTCGCTTCGGCGCGGCATCTGGGCATGCTGCTCGCGGCCGCGGCGCTGGTGGGCATGGGGTCGGCGATTTTCCATCCCGAGTCGTCGCGCGTGGCGCGGCTTGCCTCGGGCGGCCGGCATGGGCTGGCGCAGTCGCTGTTTCAGGTCGGTGGCAACGCCGGCTCGTCGCTTGGGCCGCTGCTGGCCGCGTTCATCGTGCTGCCGGGCGGGCAGCGGAGCGTGGCGTGGTTCTCGCTGGCGGCGCTGCTTGCGATCTTCGTGTTGTTCGGCGTGGGGCGCTGGTACGGGCGGGCGATCCAGCCGCACGTGGCAAGGGCCCATCGCGAAGCGGCGGCCGTGCCGTTTCGCAAGGTCGCCGCGCCGATCGCGGTCCTGGCCGGGCTCGTATTCTCGAAATACTTTTACCTCGCCAGCCTGACCAGCTACTACACGTTCTACCTGATGGCGAAGTTTCACCTGCCGGTGCGCGCCGCGCAGATCGACCTGTTCATTTTTCTTGGTGCCGTAGCGGCGGGCACGGTGATCGGCGGGCCGATCGGCGACCGTGTTGGCCGCAAGTACGTGATCTGGGTTTCGATCCTCGGCGTGCTGCCGTTCACGCTGGCGCTGCCCGAGGCCAATTACTTCTGGACAGTCCTGTTGAGCATCGTGATTGGTCTGATTCTGGCCTCGGCGTTCTCGGCGATTCTGGTCTTCGCGCAGGAGCTGGTGCCAGGGAACGTGGGCATGATCTCGGGCCTGTTTTTCGGCTTCGCCTTCGGTATGGGCGGCGTGGGTGCGGCGCTGCTGGGCAAGCTGGCCGATGCCACCAGCATCTTCTTCGTGTACCGCGTCTGCTCGTTTTTGCCGGCGCTCGGCCTGCTTGCGGCGCTGCTGCCGGATATTAGCGAGTCGCGGCGCGCGGCGGCGGCGAAGTAACGGCTTCAGCGGTCCAGGCCGAAGGTGAAGATCGCGTTGCCCGCGGCGATGGTCACCATCTGCCGGCCGTTGACGAGGTAGGTGACCGGATTGGCGCGGATGATGCCCCCGAGGTTCTGACGCCAGACTTCCTTCCCGGTTGCCGAGTCGAGCGCGAAAAAGTACCCTTCGTCGCTGCCGCCGAAGACCAGGCCGCCGGCGGTTGAAAGTACGCCCGCCCAGGGCTTGGTTTCGAGCTTGTACTCCCAGACCTTCTCGCCGGTTTGCGGATTGAGCGCGCGCACGCCGCCATGGCCGGGATCGTCCGGCAGGTCGATCAGCGGCACGCTGCCGATATAGCGGTTGCCGGGGCTGTACTCCTGTTCACCCTTCCGGTACACGCTTCGGTTCTCCCAATACGAGAGATAGAATAACTTAGTAAGTGGGCTGTAACTGGGCGAATACCAGTTCGTCGCGCCCTGCACGCCGGGCCAGAGATAGGTGCCTTCGGGCGATGGGTCGATGTTCGGCCGCGGGACCGGATGGCCACTCGCGTCGAGCGCCTTGGCCCAGGTTTGTTTGGCGAACGGCGTCCCGAAGAGGAACTGGCCGGTTTCGCGGTCCAGGACGTAGTAGAAGCCGCCGCGGTGCGCCCAATAAATCAGCTTGCGCGGGCGTCCCTGCCACTCGCCATCCACCAGCACCGGAACCTGTACGGCGTCCCAATCGTGCGTGTCGTGGGGAATGAATTGGAAGTGCCACTTCATTTTTCCGGTGTCCGGGTCGAGCGCGACGGCGCTGTCGGTGTACAAGTTATCGCCGGGGCGTACGTCGCCGTTCCAGTCGGGCGATGGATTGCCGACGCCCCAGATGAGCAGGTTCTGTTCCGCGTCGTAGGAACCCGTGACCCAGGTCGGCCCGCCTCCGGTCTTCCAGGCGTTGCCTTTCCAGGTCTCGCTTCCGGGCTGGCCCGGCTCGGGGATCGTCCAGAAGCGCCAGCGCCGTTTGCCCGTCGCGGCGTCATAGGCGTCGAGGAATCCGCGGATGCCGTATTCGCCACCGCTGATGCCGCAGATCACCATGTCCTTGACGATGAGAGGGGCCACGGTGACGCTGTAGCCGGCCGTATGATCGGCGACCGCGACATCCCATAACACCGCGCCGGTGGTGGCGTCGAGCGCCACCAGATGAGCGTCGACCGTACCCACGAAGACGCGGTTGCCAAGAATCGCCACGCCGCGATTCACCTGGCCGCAACAGACATTGATGCGCTTTGGGAGCACGCGCTCGTAGCGCCAGTAGCGGCGGCCGGTTCGTGCGTCCAGCGCGACAACGTTGCTCGGCGGCTCGGTGGCGTACATCACGCCGTCGACGATCAGCGGCGTGGTTTCGACCATGAGCGTTGTCGGCATCTGATACGCCCATTCGAGCTTCAAGCGGGCCGCGTTCTGGCCGGTGATCTGGCCGAGGCGGCTGTAACGCCAGCTCCGATAGGAACCCGAGTAAGTCAGCCAATTGCCGCCGTCTTTGTCGCTCGCGAGTAACTTTTCATAGGTCACCTGAGCGGGCGCGCGGAGACCCAGCGCGAGAAGAATAGCGATGACAACGATTCTCATCGAGGCTCCGTACCGGACGCGACGGTGGCTGGGCGCAGGGACCAAAGATAGGCGACGAGATCGTTCAGCTCGGCCGCGGTGAGCGTGCCGCGATACGCCGGCATCGGGGAGCGCTTGTCGATCGCGAAGCTCTTGAGCGTGGCTTTGTCGTAGGATTGCAGCCGGCCGTGCGTGCCGATCATCTGGACGGTGTAAGTATCTTCGTTGAGAAGGAAGCCCTGCACCTTATGTCCTTGGGAATCTTCGAACGTGGCGCGCCAGTATCGTGGCGGAACTTCGGCGTCTGGCGCGACGATCGATTCGCGGAGGTAGGCGACGGAGCGGGCGGCGCCGATCGCGGACAGGTTCGGCCCCGTGCCTCCGCCCTTTGTTCCCACGCGATGGCATTGCGCGCATCCCTTGGCGGCGAAGAGAGCCTCGCCCACGCGTGGATCGCCGGGCGGCTGCTGGGAGCTCGCGCTGAGCGAGCGGACGTAGGCCACGATCTGCCAGACGCGGTCCGCCGAATAAAAGATTCCGGGCATCTCCGTACCGTCGATTCCGTTCGAGATGTTATTGAACAGATCTTCGTCCGTGCTTCCGTGATAAAAGATCCCCGCGGCGAGATTCGGCCCGCGTCCGCCCGTTCCGTCGTAGCCGTGGCAGGCGGCGCAGTGGGAGCGGAACGTTTGTTTGCCCGCCGCGATGTCCGCGGGGCTGGTGCGCGGGTTGTGAACTTCGGCGAGGCACGGCGCCAAGAGGGCCAACACCATTGCGACCGGGCGCGGATTGGATTTCGGTTTCCTGATGCAAGGATCATACGTCGCTTGCTGTCCGGCGCGCAACTGGCCGAGCCATGTCGAGCGGAGGGAAGAGCGGTCCCAGCGGGTCACTCCCCCCGCAGACGGCGCGTAGGACCGGGGAGCGCCGCACTTCTGGCGCTCATGCGGGGCTTCGCGACGGTGTTCGCAGTAAATCCGTCCCGTTTCCGATATTACCGACCCAGATCCGTTGCTATTTACGAATAATTCACCACAAATGTCTTGACGCCCCCCCCAAACGGCTCCATACTGCCGGAGACAGGATTTTAACCGGGCCTGCTTGGGCTGGGGGCGGCGTTTTTCTAGGCTTGGGTCAATCCGAGACCTGGGATGCGCAGCGGGGTGTTTCCCCGCTTGCGCCGATTGCCGGCAAGGGAACGAAATCGTGAACGGAGGTAAAATGCGAGCGACGTCTTGGAAAAACGAAGCGAAAATGTTCGTGCTCATGTTGGTGACGGTCGTCGTATGCACCGTGAGGCTGGCTACCGGCCAGCCCCAGGCGCGGATGGTCAGGTTACCGGCGCCGTTGTGGACGGGCTCCCCCGCGGATCCGGCGCAGCACGTCTACTACGACCCGCGGAGCCACCAGGTCGTGGTCGTTCCCGCCGCCTCCGGCCTGGCGACGGAGGCGCCGCAAAGATTCGATCTCCAGGATGGCGCCCGCCCATCCGTCTATTGCAGCGTCGTCGGCGAGGCGGGCGCTGCACTTACCTATTCTTACCGTGTTACCGACGACCCGAACTCCCCGCAACGGACCAAGAGGCTCGACCTGCTCCTTCCGAATCACGATTCGGCGCTTTCGGCCAGCGGACCTTGGACCTTCGCGACACAAGCGACCAGCATTCCCGACCGCACCGCGACCGTTCCGCTGGCGTCGATGCGCTGGGCGTACTGGGACGACCCGGCGCCGACGGCCGCGAAGATAGTTGGTCTGCCGCTCAGCCTCAACTCGACGTACCTGCCGGGCTTCGCTGACGCCGTATCGGAGGGCTACGTGCAGAATCCGGTCGGCGGGGCGGCGCTCGCCGGTTTCGACACAGCCACCGCCGCGCAACTTCAAATATTTCTCGATCCGCCCACCCGAGGGAACTTATTTATTCTGCTCGCTCCGCTGTTCCGTCCTGGCGCCTCCCGGCTCGTCATCGCGGCGAACTACAGCCTCGCGATTCAGCAACTGGCGCGGGGCGGCTCGCTCGCTCCGAGCAGCCCCTACGTCCAAGAAGAAATCTCCCGGCTTGGATCATTCCTGCAGTCCCAGGGCGAGATTCCTCTGGCGGCTCCAAAAACGGCAGCCGGTTCGCCGGCAGAGATGGAAATCCAGCAGGCGATGAGCATCGCCTTGAAATAGAAGAGGAGGAAAGCACGATGAGATTGAACACGTACCGCCGAACGACTGCCGCGCGAGTCTCGGGGCTGTGCCTGGTGGCGGCATCCGCCTGCGCGCAGAGCTACAGCCCACTTTTCCAGCCGGATTCCAGCAATCAGTTCCCGCTGCAATGCACCGACCCAAATACCGGCGCCGGGATACCATACGCGTATTTCACGGCCTCCACCGGCGTCTATCTATACACGAACTACCACTACCATAGCAGCCCCCTGCCTCCGTGGTCGTCCGTCTCGCCCACGTCAGGTTACGGCGACCAGAACGGCTACCTCACCTTCACGATAAATACGACGAAGATCGGTCAGGCCGAGGGGCTTATCGCGACATGCTCCGCGCCGGGCTATAATCAGGACCAGAAGACGTACAATTATGCAGTCGGCTATTCGGATATTTACTGGAATGATCATCCGGATCTGTGGGTCCTCATCGGCGGCAATACCACGGGCCATGGAGACAACAGCGGGAATCACTGGATGCAATGCACGGGCGGGTGTACCGGCGGTCCGGCTTACGGGTACTACTATACCGTGCAGGCGTACGTATCCATGTATAATGCCGGCAATCCAGTCTGCGCGAATGACATGGCGCTTCCCTTCGGGGGAAAGTTCGATGTCGACCAAAATTGGACCCAGCCGCACAAGTCCCATGATCGGGGAAGCGCAGTCGACACCGCGAACACCGCAAACCAATGCGGCGCGGCGAACGTGGTGAACAATTCCGCGGCGTTCCTTCAGCTCTGCGTCAGCAGCGGCGCCCTCGGTTACCCCACCTCCTATTACATCGCCGGGCTGGACATACATTGCAACTGGCTGAACCCACTGACGTATCCCCACTAGCGCTCGGACCGGAGGGCCCGCCATGAGCGACGCGACGAAGCACGGCCGCTGGCTAGCCCTTTTCGTGGCTGTCGGCCTGCAGGCTGGACGCGACTTGGCGCCGCCCGTCCCGATCTGGCCTCGCGACGACAGGCCGCCGGAGCCACTGAACGGGCACTACGTGTTCTGGGACCCGGACAAATGGCAGATTGTCGTCGTCCTGACTGGAGGGGTGCGCGGCGCAGTCGGCGCGCCACCGGAGGTTACACGAGTTCCCTTCAGGAACCGCTTCGCCCTGCACGTGGCGGCAACGGTCGCCGCGGACGGGCAGACGTACATTTACTCTTATTCGGCCGAGAACGGACGCGATGGGAAGGATCCGGTGACGTCCTGGGACTTCGTCACGCCGTGCATCGACCCCGACTTTCGAATTGACGAGGCGAATTCCCACTGCACGAAGACCCTAATGCCGACGGCGACGCAGGATCTCCTCCCGCATGTCGCCGAGCCCGCATGCCATGCGACCTGCTTTCCGGACGACGCGGTACGTCCGGGCTCAGGGCCGGCCGAGATCACGGTTCGATCGAGAGCCAGACCGGGGCTGACCACATTCTCCGCCGGCAACTACCCTCCTTTCGATGTGCCTCTCGACTGGCCCGAAGTCGTCCTCGACCAACTCACCGCGCTCGGCGGCCTCCGGTGGTCGAACCGGCACTGCGCCACAATCGGACCTCGGTTCCCGCCCGGCACACTTGATCGGGCGATCGCAACCGACTTCCTCGAAGGCATCGATGATCTCGTCGGGGGCGGAGACCTTACAGCCGGTTCGCCCGTAGTCGCTGAATTGCGAAGTGATCTCTCCCGGATCGCCAGGGACAGCGCCAGCCCAAGCCCCGCGATCCACTCACGGCCCGGCACGGAGCTGGAGGCGGAGATGCTGCGGGCCGCCATGCTAAGTCTGGGTCTCCGCTCGGCGACGCATTAGGCGCGCGACGGCCGGGAGCAAATCCTTGGGCAACGCCTGGGCAGCGAGAACACGCCGGGGTTCTTACGCGAGTTTCTTGGGGTGCGTCAAGGTCGCCTGCGGTTTTCCTTCGAGGGCTCCTTGTCCCGCGGGGTCGCCTCTCGAGCTATGCCGCGGCGCCGAAGGCGCCCTGGCGGGCGAGTTCCGCGATGCGGTCGCAGCCGCGCGCGGCGAGCGCCATCATGGTCAGCGTCGGGTGCTTGTCGCCGGTCGAGACGAAGCAGCCGCCGCCGAACACGAACAGGTTCGCCACGTCGTGCGCCTGGCAGAACGAGTTCAGCACGCTCGATTTCGGATCGGCGCCCATGCGGCAGGTCCCGACCTCGTGGAACAGGCTGCCGGGCGGGGCAAGGAACGGCTTCGACTCGATCGCCTCGCCGCCTGCCGCGTGGAACAACTCCTGCGCGCGGGCGTGGAAATCGGCGTACAGCTTGCGGTCGTTGTCGCAGTGGTCGGCGTGGATGCGCAGCGCGGGGATGTCCCAGGCGTCGCGCACGTGCGGGTCGAGCTCGATGAAGTTCTCCTTGCGGGAAAGCATCTCGCCGCCGGACATCCACACGCGCGCCGACGATGGATACAGGCGCTTGATCTCCTGTTTGTAACTCGATCCGAAGCCGGGGTGGCTGGGCGCGAAAGCCGGAAACATTGCCGCGCCGCCGCCCGCGCTCATCGCGTATCCGCGAAGGAACGGGCCCTTCTTGCTGTCGAGGTGGATGAAGTTCGGGATGTAGAGCCCGCTCGACTTGCCGTCGTCGTTGCGGATGGGCGTGCCCTTAAGCTGGGGGAGAAAGCCGCCCGCGCCCGTGCCGGTCAACTGGTCCATGAGATAGTGGCCCAGCACACCGCTCGAGTTGGCGATGCCGCCGGGCGCGGAGTTGAGCATCACGCGCGTGCTTTCGAGCGAGGAAGCGGCCAGCACGACGACCCTTGACGGAAGGTCGATCTCGCGCTTCGTATATCGCTCCACGTAGCGCACGCCGCGCGCTCGCCCGCCGCCATCCATCAGCACCCGGCTCGCCACCGAATCGCAGAGCAGCGTGAGACGGCCGGTGCGCAGGGCGACGGGCAACGTCGACGCGACGGTGCTGAACATCGCGCCCACGTCGCAGCCGTTGATGCAGTTGCCGCAGTAGTGGCAGGGAGGGCGGTTGTTCAGCATGCGGGTGAGCTGGGCGACGCGGCGCTGCGTGGAGGGCATGCCGAGCTTCCGGCAGGCCGCGGTGAAAATCGTCTCGGCGCAGTTCAGCGGCATCGGCGGAAGGAACTCGCCGTCGGGGAACTGCGGCAGGCCCTCGGCTGCGGCGCTGACGCCGATGAAGCGCTCGACGCGGCTATAGTAAGGCGCCACGTCGGCGTAGGAGAGCGGCCAGTCGTCGCCGTAGCCGTCGCGCGAGGCGGCGTGAAAGTCGAAGTCCGACATGCGGTCCGAGACGCGCGCCCAGTGCAGCGTGCGCCCGCCGAGCACGCGCGACCGCAGCCAGTGGAAGGGCTTGTCCTCGGGGGTCGTGTACGGATTTTCGCTCGCGTCGATCATGATGCGGTAGTTCGACTCGGTCGAAAACGGATAGCGCTTGCGAAGCAGGCCGGGCTGGCCCATGCCGTGGTAGGGCAGCTCGTAGGGGAAGCGGTGGTGGAACTCCTTCGCGGGATCGACCGTCGAGCCGGCCTCGATAAGCGCCACGCGGAATCCGCTCTGCGCGAGCGCCATCGCCGCCCAGCCGCCGCTCGCGCCCGAGCCGACAATCGCAACGTCGTATTTTTCGACAGGCATAGGTTCAGACCTTCCAATGTTCGGGATGATCGCAGCCGGGGAACGCGGTGAGGTACGCCATCCCCTGGTATTCGAGTTCGTCGATGAGCCCGGGGCGCGAAGTATAGTAGGCGCGCACGGTCATTTCCTTGAGGACGCGGTAGCTCTTGAAGCCGTCGTGATGAAGCTTCGGGTCGCGTTCGGGCGCGGCCATGGCGGTGACGAGCGCAAGGCGATCGCTCGCGGACATCGAAGCGAAGCCGCTGGCGCGCAGCCAATCCATCGCCTCGCGCCAGGAGGTCTGCATGTCCGGCGCGTACTCGGTGGCCGCGCTGACCACGAAGTCGATGAACGGCGCGCAGTGGGCCTCGCGCGCGCCGGGCGTCGCGTCGGTGGGGATGAGGATTTCGGTGAACGCCCCGAGCGAAGCGAAGTCCGCGGGCGCGAAGAACTTCGGCTGGTAGTTGGTCCAACGGTCGGGCTCGGGCGGGGCCGGCGAGCCGTGACGATGCACGGACGTATCCGGCGCGGCGTGGAGCCAATCCGCGAAGAACGCCGCCCCGCCCGCCGTCGCCGCGGCTTGCGAGATCATCCACGCCGCATCGCGTCGAGTGAGTTTGTCGTCGAAGGTCATGTCTAATAAGCCTCCACCAACACGTGCAGCACGCGGCCCTCGGCCGGCAGCGGCACGCCAAAGAACGTTTCGTCGCCATTGAGCCGGCGCGTGGGTTTCCATGTTCCGTCCCGCGCCTCGCCTTCTTCCACGGAGATGAACTCCGCATGCGGGCGAGCGGCGCCGCGGCGGGGGCGGAACTGCACGCGGGCGCTGGCGCCGAGGATGACGAACTCGCCGGGCGCGAGTTGTCCAACGAGAACGCGGCCCACCGGCGCGGCGTTGCCTCTGGCGACCGAGCCGCTATAGGACGACTGCACCGGGCCGAACTGCGCCAGCACGTCGAAATCGTCGAACGAGAGGACCTTCGACGTGAGCAGCGGGGCCTCGATGGCCGCTTGCAAATTGCCTTCGCCGCGCAGTTTGAGGACCCAGGGCAGCACGGAGGCCAGCAGACGGTTGTTCACCGCGTAGGCCTGGCCGTTTTCCCGGAGCGCGCCGCCGCGCCAGTACGAGTCGAGGCCGAAGGGCGCAAAACCCAGCGTGCCATATGCCGCGATCGCCGGGAACTCGTACAGCGCGAACGCGGGACCGCCGGTCTCGGGGATCAGCAGAGGATTGTCCGCGCGCCGGTAAGCGCCGAGCACGCCCATGTAGGTATCGGCGTCCTGCACGTACACGTCGGGAGCGATCAGATCGAGCGACGGGGTGTTCGCCTTCCAAAGCGCCAGCATGTTCGAGGTAGCGCCGCCGCTTGGATAGGATTCCCCGGGCCGCCGGAAGTTCGACTGCTCTCGCAGCCAGACGTTCACGTACATCGGGAGCGGATAGACCTGCTTGCCGGCCCCGGCCACGGCGTCGATATAGGTCGAGACGGCGTTGGCGGAGAATGCCTCGGCGGCCTCGGGGCCAAAGACCTGTGTCCATGTGCCGGGCTTGCGGCCGAGCTTGCGCACCAGCGCGTCGGGGACGGCGGCGGCGAACTGGCGGTTGCCTTCGGGAGAGTAGTCGCGCTCGGCGCCGAGCGAGCCGGGCTCGTTCTCGACCTGCACCAGGATCACCGTGTGCGCGTCGCCGTCGGCGTCCTTCAAGTGGCCCAGCAGCGCTCGAAACGCCGCGATATCGGCATCGCGGTTGGCCTCGCTCAGCGGGCTCAGCGTGCGCACGGCGTGTCCGGACTCGTCGAGCATGTGCGGATAGCGCTCGGGGTTCGTCTTGATCCAGGCCGGTGTGTAGTCCATCGAGCCGTTCTTCCACGTGCCGAACCACAGCAGGACAAGGCGGATGTTCTCGCGGCGGGCTTGCGCGACGATCGCGTCGACGGTGGCGAAATGGAATTCGCCGCGCACCGGCTCGATGTCCTCCCAGTACACGGGCGCCTCCACGGTGTTGAGATGCATGGCATGCACGGCCGGCCAAAGGTCTTCCAACACGGCGGGCCAGCCGCTCGAGTTATGCACCTGCGCGCCGAGCGCGAAGAACGGCGCGCCATCGACGATGAGACGGGATACGTTGCCTGAACGCTCGATCCGCGGCATGGGGGCGGCATCGGCGGCAAGCGCCAGGCAAACCAGGGCCAGCGCGGTTTTCATCGCATCACATTACATCACAGTGCGCGGCGTCACGCTGCGGTCATGGCGCCGCGTCGCCGCCGAAGACACGCCCCAGCCAAGGCCGCACGACGGTGTGCGCCTGCGATGGGAAGCGATGGCGGCCTGGCAGCAGGTGGTACTCGACGTCCGCGGCGCGCAGACGCAATCGCCGTTCGAAGTCCTGCGCGACGGTGAGCGGGTAGAACTCGTCCTCGCTGCGCGCGATGTGCAGCAGCGAGGCGGTCACCGGCTGGTACATGCCGTCTTCCCAGTCGCGCGGCACGCCGCCGCAGATGGCGAGCACGGCGCGCGCTTCGTGCGGATGCGTCGCACAGAAGCGGTAGTTGAGGCCCACGGGCTGCGAGAAGCCGGCGAGCAGACAGCGCGACGCGTTCAAGCCCAGCCGCTCGCGCGCCTCGCGCAACACGTGCAGGATCATCTCGTGATGCAGACGCACCGCGTCCCGCCAGTGGTCCCGTATGCCCCAGTTGTACGCGGCAACGGGAGCCTGGGTTCCGGCGGTCCCGGACACGTCCCCAGCGGCCGGGCTGTTAGCATAATGCTGGAAGGGGCCTTGAACCGCCGCGACCGCCCAGTGGGGTCCGAGCAGATCCGATGTGAAGCCAAGCATCGGGTTGGGGTCGGATCCGTAGCCGTGCAACGTGACGGCCAGACCGGTGAGCGAGGAGCCGCGAGGAGGAACGCGGACGAGGTAGCGGCAGGGCAGGGAAACGGAGAAGTTCACCGGCTCGTCTTGCGATCGCATGTAGCGATCGTATCCTGGCGGGAACGCGCGGATGGTTCTAAGGCTTTTCGCCGAACCGGCCGATACGAGGTTAGAGGAGAGCCTTTGGAATGATGCACGCTCAATTGATGGCCGACGCGAGCCACCCATCCGGCTCCGGCGGTCCGGCGGGCGAGTTGGACCTCGAGGCCGCCCTTGCCCGCGTCGGTGGACACGTGGATCTGTTAAAGGAACTCGTGGCGTTGTTCATCGACGACTATCCGAATTCTCTAAACGATATTTTGGCGGGCGTCCGCGAACGGGATGCGCCGCGGCTGGAGCGCTCGGCGCATAGCCTGAAGGGTTCGGTGTCGAACTTCGGCGCGCCGGGGATCTGGACGCTGGCCGCCGAGCTCGAGCGGAAGGGCCGGGCCGCGGACTGGAACGGAGTCCCGGAGCTGGTTAAGCACCTTGAAGAGCGCCTGGAGCGGCTGAAGAAAGAGATGCTCGCGCTCTAAGTCGGCGAGGTTATCGTTTCTCGAGTTCCTCGACACGGCGCCGCAGCGAGGGGAGCTTCGCGAGATTCGCCAACTGCGTCAGGTATTCGCGCAAAGGGCGCGCCGGGGTGCCCCACAGCGGCTCGCTGCCTTTGCGCACGATTTTCGAAGTGAGCACGCCGCTGCCGGATCCGAGCACCACGCCCGATTCGATTCGCGCCTTATCTCCGATGCCGACCTGGCCGCCGATGACCGCGTAGTCACCGACGGCGACGCCGCCCGAAAGGCCCGTTTGCGCGGCGATGACGACATGCCGGCCGATCTGGCAGTTGTGCCCGATATGGACCATGTTGTCGAGCTTCGCGCCTTCGCCGACGCGGGTTACGCCGAGGGCCGCGCGATCGACGCAGGAGTTGGCGCCGATCTCGACATCGTCGCCGATCTCGACGCGCCCGATCTGGGGAAATTTCTCGTAGCGCCCGCCCGTGAAGGCGTAGCCGAAGCCGTCGGCCCCAAGCACACAGCCCGCGGGAAGGATGACGCGATCGCCGAGCGTGACGCCCGGATAGAGCGTGACGTTGGCGTGCAGGACGCAGTCGCGGCCGATGCGCGCGCCGGCGCCGACCACGCAGCCCGGGCCGATCCGGGCGCCTTCGCCGATGGCCGCGTCTGGCGCGACGACGGCGGTGGGGTGGGCGCCGGCGCGCGCATCGGCCGCGACTGCGTCCTGCACGCCAACGT
>VFSW01003250.1_pt1 | contig 24405 bp, 22 predicted proteins | sample 5358111 | NCBI WGS metagenome assembly VFSW01 (sample SAMN11554181, study PRJNA540505) | mine drainage metagenome | isolation source: sediment from site ElyBrook_90M | place: USA: Ely Copper Mine, Vershire, VT | collected 2017
TCGGGACTCGGAGACACCTCATGACGGACGAGGACCGGGGGAGGTTCGCAAACCCTCGAGGCCGCAGCGGCAGGTCTTCGACTTCCTCGTTGGGGAAGGTTCGCCGTGCCATGAGAGGGGCGATCGGTCCGCTCGCTACGTCCGACCGAGCCTCGCGCCGGGAGCGACTCGTCGGCCTGGCCCCCGGTCGACGCGTCGAGAGTCGAGTCGAGGGGTTCGCGGCGGTCGAAGACCACCGGCACGGACGCGTACCCCTCGAGCCAAAGATGCCGCGGTACGGGGGGATGCGCGGCGTCCCGACATTCCCTTAACCGCAGAGTGGAGGCACGTCGGATCCTGCGCTCGCGCGACGCGGATCTCGCTCCAACCGCTCGAGCGCGGAACCGAACGGACGCGGAACCCTGCGCGAGAGAAGCGCGATGAGGTTGTCGGCGGTGGGGCGGCGGCGAGCGGAACCGTCCTCCGAGAGCACGGACCTCCCCGAGGAGAGCATGCGCCCATCGCCGGGTCCCGGTCCGCCCGATGAATTCATGCCATATTCTATGTTGTATGAATCATGCCTCTCGTGCAAGCTCAGGTCCCTGAGAGCGAGTACGACCTGTTGAAGCGCCGCGCGCGTGCCGAAGGGAAGTCCATTAAGACCGTGGTTCGGGAAGCCCTTCGCTCGCACCTTCTGCCGGACACGGTCGACCCCTCCGACCCCGTCTTTCGAATGTTTCCCCTCCAACGGAAAAAGGGCCGGACGCACTGGACCTCTCGTGACGTCGACGACCTCCTCTATCCTCCGCAACCATGATCTTTGTCGACTCCAGCGCTTGGCTCGCCCTCTCCGACGTCCGAGACGGGAACCACGCGTCGGCACGCCGAGCACACTCCCCGGACTCGTCACGGGCCGGTTCGGCCGGCTCATCACCACCGACTGCGTCATGGACGAGACTCTCACGCTGATGCGCCAGCGAGTGGGCCCGGAGCAGGTCCGCGAGTTTGTCGAGAGATTGGAGTCGAGTCGAACCGCATCGACCATGACGGGAACCGGCAGACGGAGAGGGACGGGCGGCTCGCCCGACACGACGTAAGGCCCAGCGCGTCTCATTGGATGGCCAGGAACGGGAGTCTCGTTCCCCGGCCCGGTCAAGGAATCTTCCGCGACCCGGGACCGAGGGGGTCCGGATCCTACGGGAAAGGTGACGGTTCGATCCCGGGCGGCCGCTCCCCAAAGCCGAGCCGCTCTCGGGGCTCGCTCCTCCCGCACGGGCGCGAAACGCTAGGAGCCGTTCGCCGGTCGCTGGGTCCGGGAGCGGGGGACCGTCCGACTCACGACCCACCGTCGCATGGCGATCTTGCGGTCCCGCTGGAATCCCGCCTTCTCGAACATGCCGAGCGTCCCGCTGCAGAGGAACGAACTCGAGGTCCGTTGACCCGTGTAGTCCTCCGGATACGCCTCGACCGTTCCTCCTCCGAGTCTCCCGATCTCCCGAAGCGCTTCGCGAAGAGCGACCGTCGCGATCCCTTCCCCCCGGCGTTCGCGGTCGATGAAGAAGCACGTGATGCGCCAGTCGGGAAGTTCACGCAGGCCGGCATCGTAGGCCTTCCGGCTTCGGATGTTCGGGAGCTCCGCGGTCGGGCCGAACTGACACCATCCCACCGCCTGCGGGCCGTCAAAGACCAGCGCGGCGTGCGCCCGTCTCTCCCGGACGAGCTCCTGTTTCATCGCCCGGTACGCCGCCGCCCCTCGCTGCTCCTCCTTCCCCGTAAGATGAAACGAGATGCACCAGCACCCACCGAAGATCCCGTTGTGCTTCTCAACGAGCCGAGCGAACTCGGGCCACGTCTTCATCGAGAGCGGCTTGGCGGTGAGGGGCCGGGCCGGTACGGCCCGGCTCCTTGACGGTACGCGAGCCGGGGGAGCGTTCCGGAACGTCGGCGGCATCGGCGGCTCGGTCCCTCGGAGCGTCCGATCACCGGGCCAAGGCGATAAGGTCCTGGGCCAACTCCTTCGGCCGGGTGATCATCGGCCAGTGGCCCGTTTCAAGGATCTTGTGCGGTCCCACCAGGGCGCCCCACTTCCCCGCCACGATCTCCTCTACGGGGTCCCCGGTCAGGCTGCAGAAGACGTAGGCTTCGTGCATCGCGTCGTAGTTCTTGGACAAGGTGATCGGATCCATCGCCAACCGGACGGGCCAGGGCGTGGCCAAGGCCATCATCCGCTGACGGTCCTGCCCCCGGACGTCCCTTCCGATGTGCTCGACGATCTCTTCGGTGAGGGGGATCCCGAACTCCCCCGGACGGAGGGGCCCGAACTCCTTGGTCGGGTCGAAACCGCCTTGCGGCTCTCGCACCCTCTCGGGACGGAAGGCATCCAAGTAGACGACTTTCCGCACCCTCTCGTGCGCGCGGTCCGCTACCGCTGCGGCCACCTTGCCCGCGAAGCTGTGACCGACGAGGATGAAGTCGTCGAGCTCGTTGTACTTCACGACATTCAGCACGTCCTGAATGGCCGTTTCCATGCCGCCGTCCTTCGTCGCGAGGTGGACCCTCTCTCCCATGCCGGTCAACGTCACCGGATAGGCAGAGTGCCCCTCCTCCTCGAGGACGGGTGTCACCTCCTTCCACGCCCAAGCCCCCAGCCAGGCCCCGGGAACCAGCACAAATCGAGTCATCGCACTCGCTCCTTCCGAACGTTCGGTGACGGCCGCGCCCTCATGGAGGCGGCAAATCGACTACGGGACTTAAGTGGCGCGGCGAGGTACTGAAACGCATCGTTCGACGGCGGCCCGCCCGTGAGCTCTCCGACGGGAGCGGGTCGCCCCGACGGCCCCGTCGGGGCCCCGGGCGCGCCGAGCGGAACGGCTTAACGGGCTCGCGGACTACCGTGTTCCATGGCTTCGAAGAGGGTTGCCAAGAAGGCCACGCAGGACTCCGTGGACGGATTCACGGAGGAGGAGCGGGCCGCGATGAGGGAGGCCGTCCGAGAGCGGAGGGCGCGCCGGAGCGCGGGCCCTGCGGACGGAGAGGGTGACGTGCTCGCCAAGATCGCCGAGATGCGGGCGTCAGATCGCGTGATGGCTGAGCGGCTCCACGCCCTCCTCAAGGCCCATGCCCCTACCCTCTCGCCGAGGACTTGGTACGGCATGCCCGCCTATGCGAAGGACGGCCAGGTCGTCTGCTTCTTCCAGAGCGCCCAGAAGTTCAAGACCCGGTACGCGACCCTCGGCTTCAGCGACGAGGCGAACCTCGACGAAGGCCGCATGTGGCCGACCGGTTTCGCGTTGAAGGAATTGACGGCCACGGAAGAGGCCCGGATCGCTGCGCTCGTCCGGAAAGCGGTGAGCTGAGGCGCGAGCTCTCCTCGGGGCGCCCCGATAGGGCCTCCGGCTCCGACGGCCCGCGAGCCGAGCGACTGCGCCGGGCGCGGTCGGCGCGCGTGGAGGTCCGTACCCCCGTCCCGGCCGCCCGCCGCTCTGGAGTTCATGTATCAACTCAAATGGCGGGGAATCATCGGGTGACCGATGCTCGCAATCGCCGATGTGGCCGTGGTCGTCTCGAACGCGAGGACGTCAGCTCGGTGGTGGGAGAAGAATCTCGGATTCGCGAAATTCACCGTCGGAGGTGCCGGGCATGCGATTCTGGTCGCCCCTCCCGGGGACCGATTCGTTCTCCATCTGTGCGAGGGTTTCGCCCCGGTCGAACCGGGGGACACCGGGATCGCCTTCGTGACCGATGAGATCGACGCCGTGGTGGCGCGCATGGCCGAGGGAGCCGTCAAGTTTCCGGAACCTTTGAAGAAGGAGGCGTGGGGCAGAACGGCCAAGTTTGCGGACCCCGACGGGAACATCTTCTGGCTGCTCGAGGCGCCGAGCGCGATGGTGCGGGCGACCTTGAACTCCCGCGCCCCGCGCCGGAAGCGAACGTCGGCCACGACCCGCGGCGGCCCGCGAAAACGCAAGGCGTCGTAAAACGGCCCGGCGATCCCGGCACGATCGATACGTGCCCCGACGCAAACCGGATCGGCCGCGCCACGAGAGCCGAGAGCGGCCCTCGCCGTCGTTCCTCCCCGACTTCCTCCATTTCGGCTCGGCTGACCCCTGGTCCGATCGCCGATCCTTCCAACGTAGGCCGCTCGCGCGCTGGAGAGGCCGTGTGCGACGGACGTTGCGCTCGAGCGGTGCCGAGAACCCCGAACTAGCCGGCCTTCCCTTTGGCTCTCTCACACGTCCGGGAACTTGCGACCAATGCCGCGGGGGAGCCGTACGCGATCGCTCGCCGCCCGCCACTCTCGGGAGGAAATCCGGCCGGTTCGATGAGGACCCGCGGAGCCTCCTCTCCGTGGCGCAAGCCGCGTGTCGGCGGGCCGAGGAGCGCGACTACTTTGGTTCCTCCGCCACCGGCTCGGCCCACTCGTGCATGGGGGTCCGTCGGATCCCCGCGGCCCTCGCGAGGGCGTTTTTCGTACCCTCTTTGGCCAGATGGGGCGCATGGACCACATCGGTCTCGACGTCCTTGCCCATCCCCCCCAAGGCGTGACCCAATTCTCTCAGATGTTCTCGGATCCGTGGTCGGTCCGTCTCGTCGGGCATAGTTACCGACTCGGGTCTCCGAGGTCCCGGTCCAAGAACCTTGAGATACAGAGGAATCGGACCGAGGCGAGCCTCGCGAGGCTCTCCAACGAGGCCATGGAAGGAGCCGGTGTCCGGGGCGGGAGTTTCGGCGCTTCTTCCTTGATTTGGTTCAAGCCCGGCATTAACCGCCTTCGGGGGCTCGCCGATTCGACCCGAGGGAGAATACAGATGAAACGAGACGATCCGGACCGCGAATCAACCTACGGCGCCGAGGATTCTACTCCCGATATCGACGCGTTGACCATCGAGGGCCCTCTGGGTCGCTCGACCGCGCCCGCCACCCCTTCTCCTCCGACTCCCGAAGTCGTTCGTGAGGCGACACCGGGAAGCGCGATCCCGGACGACCCGGTCACCGATCGAAACGGACGAGCCCCCAATCCACAGCCGAGGGGTGGGTGAGCCGGGGCCTCCACGGGGGCGTGCCCGGGGTAAGACGGCCTGACGTTCGGTGGAGAGGAAATGCCGACTCTATTCGTCAAGTGCAAGCAGTGCGGGACGGAGTTTCCGACTCCGATGGGGGAGACCAACCCCGGACTGAGCGGACTGCTCATCTCGGGTCTTCGTCTCCGCTGCACGGCCTGCGGGACCGAAGACGACTACTCTACGTTGGACTTCCACGTATCGGCCGACATGCCCGACTCATCGGTCGGAAGCAGCGACCCCGCGCAAGCGGACCTTACCGCCGAACACACGGCCAAGCTAGCGGCCGCTCAAGAAAAGGCCGCGGGCTTTGGGGTCGTTCCGCCCGAGAGCCGGCCCCCGCACGAGAGCTAGACGACGTACGGAGGCATGCCGGGGTGGTCGGAGTTCGAGCGTAGCTAAGGTCAGAGCTCGCCTAGACGTGTCGCGAGAGTTACCGGCCGGTCGACCCGCGGCCACTTTTCTCGCAACTTCGCGCGGCCCCTTGACTCGAGGTGCCGATACGGTCCGTACCCCATTAGACTCGGACCGGCAGGGAACGGAGACCCACCCGCTGGGTCGGCCCTACCCTTCCGTGGAAACGGGGGTTGCAGAGGGGAACTGACTTTCGGCGGGATTGCCTGGGACCGTTTCGACGGAGGCCGTCCAAGACGACACGAGGCGGCTGGTCCGCCGAGGAGCAGATCCGCATCGTCCTCGAGGGGCTCAAGTCCCACGCCCACGTCGAGGAGATCGGCCGTCCGCACGGGGGCCACCGCTCGCAGTACTACACCTGGCGCGAACGAGCCCTCGCCGGGATATAGGTCGGGCTCGCATCCCTACCCAACACGGCGGAGTACCGCGCCACCTCCGAGGTCGCCCGGAGGCGGAAGCGGCAGGCTCGGAAACGGCGCTGATTCGATAACAGGTTAACCCGCGTTGAGCCCCCTTCCGTCCGGGTCAACGGACCCGAGGCACGGTCGAGGGAGGGGCCCCCTCGCCCGAGATCGATCCGGTGTCGACCAGCCGGACGGTCGCCCGACCAAAGAACGGCGCGACCGCGATGAACTCGTATCCCAGCGTCTTCGTCGGAAAGAGTTCCACGAGCGCGCGGTACTCCCCGTTCCGGTGCCAATCGGGGTAGTTGAACAGCTCGTCGAAGAGGAGGATCGACCCTCCTCGCAATCGCCCTTCCTCTAGCAACGTGGAGAGGACGAACCGTGTGGAGGAGTAGAGATCGCAATCGATGTGGACGAACGTCGCCGCTTGGGCGTGATCGGCCAGGAAAGGGGCCAAGGTCTGCTCGAACCGGCCCTGCACTATGGTCACGTTCGGTTCAACCCGAGGGATCTCGGTCTGGGCGTACGCGCCCGGTCCGACCCCGGTTCGCCAGTGTTCGGGCAGCCCCTCGAAGGTGTCGAATCCGTACAGTCGCCCCTCGGGGGTTCGCTGACGGATGCTTCGGGCGATCTGGTTCGTGGACAACCCCCCGGCCACACCGAACTCGAGGTAGAGACCGGAGGGAAGGGCGCGGCCCACCGACCAATCGCGTATCAGATAGGGCGATGCGAATCGTCCGACCGTCCGGGGAAGCCGACCGACGAACTCCGTGGCCCGGACCCGCGACTCGAAGTTCTCTCCTTGCCCGTAGGCGTACGGGTGGAACAAGGCCAGAAGGGGGTCTCGGATCGGGGCGAGCGGGTTCAATGTCTTCCAGACTCTGTCGATCGCCTGGTTGGCGCGGACGTCCATCGGGTGCTCTCGCCCTCAGGAACGTACGCCGCCCGGCGCTAAACGGTTCCCCCGGCACGGCTCCACCGGGCGGGAACCGGGCCTAAGCCGTGAAGCCACGCGATCCTGGGGTCCGGCAAGGGCAGGGTGCGAACGCCATGGGGTCGCCCGCCGACGCTTCGAGCTCGCGCCCCATCATGAGACCGTTCTCCGTGCGCCCCCACTTCTCCCACGGCATCAGCCGCCCACCGCCCGACCTCGTGGCCAAGCTGCCGAAAGCGATCAACGCCTGAGTCCGGAGCTCTCTCGGCCTCCCCGCCTTCTCTCCCCGCCGGTCCTACCTACCGTCGGGGAGTACGGTCGGGGGCCGACCCGCGGGTGGGTTCGCGAGGCGGACGGCACGCTTCCCCTCGTCGGACCGTGAAGGTCGGGAACGCGGGGGAGTCCGCCGGTAGCAGCCTCCGGCCTTCCGTCCGGACCGGGGCCTGAAGGGAAGGATCCTCCTCCGATTCGGTTGAGCCTTCCCACGGGGGGCCCTGGAATCGAAGAGCCCAGCCCACTCGGCCGCGTCAACCGGAGGGATGCGGGGGACGGAGGACCCTCCTACCCCCCAGCGCGTCCAAGCGAGGAACGGAGCGCGGAACGCAGCGGAATGCGTTGCTCGAGAACTGGAGCGTGCGATGCCGGCGGGGGGCCATCTCCGGGGATCGACCCCCTCCCGGTCTCGCCCTCGAGAGCGATCGAACGGCCCGTCCCGGGACCCATTGGTCTGGGCCCGACTCCCATCCTTGGGCCTCCCCCCGCTTGAGCCCCAAGCCGTGGTGCGCCTCGGCGGGGGTCGAGGCGTCGCTCACCGGAGGCGAGCACTCTGGGTGCGTGCCGCTTATCGGCGGTTCTCGGAGTATGGGGGACCGTGGCCGCACGTCTCCCCGGCTCGTCCGCCGAGAGCTCGAAGGAACCCGTCATCGTCGCGGAGGGGCTCCGGCATACGTACGACCGCCGGCACTTCGCGCTCGACGGCGTCGGCTTCACCGTGCGTCGCGGCGAGGTGTTCGGGCTCCTGGGACGGAACGGCGCCGGAAAGTCTACGCTCATCAAGGCGATGACCACGCTGATCCAGCCGACCTCCGGCTCGCTGCGCGTCCTCGGGATGGACCCCACCCGGGACGGTCAGAAGATCCGACGCCGGATCGGGGTAGTCCAACAGGGAGAGTCGTTCGATTTCACGACCGTCCAGGGGAACTTGGACATCTACGGGGTCCTGTGGGGGGTAGGGAGGACCGAGCGGAAGCGCCGCCGCGAGCAGCTGCTGACGCAGTTCGACCTCGGGGAGGTCCGCAAGCGACGGGCGTTCGACCTCTCGGGCGGACAGAAGCGACGGGTTCAGGTCGCGCGCGAGTTCATGCACGACATGGAGATCCTCTTCCTCGACGAGCCGACCGTCGGCCTGGACGTGATCATGCGTCGAACCCTGCTCGACTCGATCCGGGCCGAGGTCCGGCGGGGCCTCACGGTGGTGTTCACGACCCACAATCTCGAGGAGGCGGACTACCTCTGCGACCGCGTCGCCGTCCTCGACGAGGGCCGAATCCTCGTCCTGGACGACCTCGAGAACCTGAAACGCCTCTATGGAGGGAAGAAGACGATCGACCTGACCGTGCGCGACGGCGACGCCGCCCGGTTCTATTCCGCGCTCTCCGACGCGCTCGGCGCCCGGGCGACCGTCCGCCCGACCGGAGGCTCCGCCGTGATCCTCACGGACGACCCGAGGACGGCGCTCGCGAAGATCGTAGAGCTCTCCCAGACGACCGGCGTGCAGCTCGAATGGCTGAACGTGCGACTGAACACGCTCGAAGACGTGTTCCTCCGCTCGGTGAGGCACGAAGGAGGCGAGGACCGTAGCGCTGCCTAACCTCGTGCGGCTCATCTACCGCAACATCGTCGTCAACACCGACCCTGGGAGCCTCGTCATCCTGATCGGGCTCCCGGGGCTCTACCTCATCTTCTTCGGTTTCGGGTTCCAGTCGATCACGTCGTCGTCGGGATCGGGGACGAACTACCTCTCGTTCCTCGCGCCCGGCATCATGGCGTTCCAGGTCGTGATGGCCGGGACGGTCGGAGGAGGGATCCTTTGGGCCGATCGACGGTGGGGGATGCTCGCTCAGCTCCTTTCCGGCCCGTTCACGCGCCTCCAGTACCTCCTCGGGATCATGCTCACCTCGATGATGTTCGGCCTCGGCGGTGCGCTCGTCATGCTCGGGGTGGCGTATGCCCTCCTCGGCTCGATCCCGACGAACCCCGGGGCGCTCTCGGTGATCTTCGGGTCGATCACCCTGGGTTCGATCTTCTTCGGAGCGCTTATGTTGCTCCTCGCGGCCGTCCTCAAGTCGAACACGGCGTACAACAGCGTGCAAATCCTCCTGATCTTCGTCGTGAACTTCGCGAGCACGGTCTTCTACCCACTGACCGGCGGACTTCCGCTCGCCTTACGGGCCCTCTTCGAGGTGAACCCGCTCACGTACGTCTCCGACGCGGTGCGGGGAGCGTATTCCGGAGCCCTGACGATGGCCGACGCTTACCAGATGATCGTCCTCCTGGCGGAGACGGGTCTCGTCCTGTTCCTCGCGGTGAGGGCGTACATGCGTTCGGACCTCTCATACGAGTGATCGCTATCGAGAAACCGTCCTTTGCGCCAGTGGCCTCGATCGTGCCCTCGGCCTTCTCCCCACGGCGTCTGCGGGGCGACCGCGTCAGGGAGCGGGCGTCGAGTCGCCGAGCGCCCGGGCGATGGCGGGCACCGCGTGCAGCGGGTACGCCCCGCCCGGTCGGAACGGGGAGCCTCCGGGGGCCTTCTCGCATACGAGAGCCCCGTCCTTCCATCGATCGAGGCCCGTCGCCGTCACCTCGAACACGAAGTCGCTCGCCCAGCGTCGCTCGGTCCCCGGGCCGGTCACCGAAAAGAACGGGTGCAGATGGGCGTCGAGGAACGCGTCGAAAACGTGCCGGACCTCGGCCGGGTCGAGCGGGAAGGAGTCCCGGATCCGGTCGCTGTTGGCGATCGAGATCACGTGCGGCGCGCCGTCGGTCCCGAGGAGCGAGATCACCTTCTGCGCGACCTCGGGGAGCCGGACGAATTCCGCGAGCTTGAGGATCGTCCGCCCCGGTTCGTCCGACCGCACCAGGTTCCCGATCGCGAGGTTGCCGAGGCTCTCCTGGGGCCTCGCTTCGTCGAGGCCCGCGGTGAGATAGAGATGGTCCGGTCGGATCCAGCCGAGACGGACCGGCCCTCCGTCCTCCGCTCCTTCCGAAGGGTCCTGGATGTCGAGCCAGTAGGGAGAGGGGTCGTTCGCCTCGGCGAGGGCGAACAGGACCCGGTTCACGACCGGTCGACAGCCCCCCCAGACCAGCGTGCCCCACGGGCCCTCGGTGAGCGCCGCCAGCGCCACTTCGGACATGTCGGCCCCCTGGGCCCCACTTCGGACATACTAGGGCCCGATAGAAAAGGATTCGTAAGGGTAAGGGGTTTGGGACCCGAGGCCCTAACTACCCTCGAAACCTGGCCTCGCGGGGGTGGGGCAACGCCGGTTGCTCTTCGCGGATGTCCGGTTCCCGCGGGGCCGCCCCCTCTTCGGTCACCGTCGTCCTGATCTCACCCGCGTACCGGGCTCCGGGCGGGGGGACGGATGTCGGCCGTTAAGCCCGTCGTCCTTCGCAGCCTCGCCCGGAGCCTACGGAACCTTCGCGGCGAGAAAGCACCGGTCCTCGCCGGGCACAAGCTGCTCTACCGCTGCAATCTCGAGTGCGGGATGTGCCCGTTCTGGCGTAGGAACGACGAGGCGCCTCTCGACCTGGGGGAGGAGGTCCGAGTCATGGAAGCGCTCGTCCGCGCGGGAGTCTCCTTCCTCGGGTTCGAGGGCGGGGAGCCGCTGCTCCGTCGGGACCTTCCCGCCATCCTGGAGGAGGCGCACGCGCGGTTCCACACCTCCCTCGTCACGAACGGCTGGCTCCTTGAACACCGGCTGACCGAGATCGCTCGCCACCTGGACGTGCTGTTCGTGTCGTTGGACGGTATCGGGGAGACGCACGACCGCCTCCGGGGGATCCCGCGGTCGTTCGAGCGGGCCGTCGCCGGGATCAAGGCCTCCCGGCACGACGTGCCGACCGTCATCAGCTATACCGTGACCCGGGAGAACCTCGACCACGCCGAGAGGGTCGTCGAGCTCGCCGACTCGCTCGACGTCGGACTGACGGTCCAGGTCGCCTACGACTATCGGAACGCCGAGCCGATGTCCCCCGACCGGGCGGGCCTCCTCCAAACGATCGAGCGCCTTCGGGACCTCAAGAGGTCGGGCGCGCCGATCATGGAGTCGGTGGAGTACTTCGACGCGATCGTCGACTCCTGGTATCGAGGCCGGCCGTGGCGCTGCAAGCCCTGGCTCACGATCAACATCGACCCGACCGGCCGGATCGTCCTGCCTTGCTACGTTCTCCCGGAGTACCACGGTGGCGTTCCGGCGTGGGAGGTCGACATTCGCCGGCTCTGGAACTCGTTCGACTGGGCGCCCTACGCGACGTGCAACCGGTGCGCGCTGGCTTGCTACCTGGAGCCTTCGCTCTTCCGATGGACCAACTTCGCCCACGTACGCGAACGGGTCGTCGCGGCGACGTGGCGGTACGCCCGCCGGGCGGCGCGGGACGCGATGCGTCGACGACCGGCCGGCCCGATCCCAATAGAGAGTCGGGACGCGTAGGAAGTCCACGACCGCCCCTCGGGTTGGGCGGCCCCGACCGTCGTCGGCCGCCACTCCCCCGTCGCCGGGATCACCTCCGGAGGCAGCGACGCAACGGGTTCTGCCCTATCGGGGAAGTTCGCCGAGCCGGCGAGGGCGGACCCCGGAGCGCGGTTTGGCCGAACCCTCGATGCCGCCGGAGAGCTGGACGTCCGGTCGGAGTGCGATCACCCTACACCCGAAGCGCCGCCCCATCCCCCAGCGGACCACGCTCGCCCCCGAGCACCGACCAGCCTCGAAGGTTGCACGACACGCGCGAGCCCTTCGACCCGGAGGAAGGCCGGCGGGCGGCCGGCCGCACCTCGTACTTCCCGGCCATCGGAAGCACGCGGACCACCGGCGCGGTCGTTTCAACGGCCCATCTCTCGGGAGAGCGACGGGCGCTCGGGCGGCGGGCCCTGTTCTTGGCGACGATCCGCGTCCTAGGCTCCCTCCTCCGGGGCCGCCTGTCGCACCGTACCGACGAAGCCCATGCGGGGTGGCGTGAGGCCGCTCGGGCCAGACGAGAGCCCGCCTCCTGGGTCATCGCGCGCGCGGTGAGGCGGACCGAACTCCGCCGGCGACGGCCGTGCCCGACGCACCGGCACGGGTTCACGAGGGGGGTCGGTCGGGTGGGTCGTAGGGTACGGGGCAACCGCGGGTTTGGCGGGAGGTTGAGATTCGCTCGGCCCCCGGTAGGCTCATAAACCCGTCCTCCGCTGCTACCACGTGGGTCGGGTTGGCAGCCGCTGCGCCCGGGCGTTTGTCGACCTCCACCACCCCTAGGAGATGCGCGCGTGACGTTCCGAAAGGCCCTGCTGTGCACGCTGGGCCCGAGCTCGCTCAAACCCACCGTGATCGCTCAGCTGGAGGCCGCGGGCGCGACGACGTTCCGCATCAACATGTCGCACACGAAGCTCCGCGACCTCGAGCGCATCATCCGGTACATCCAGAAGTACACCCGAGTGCCGCTGTCGATCGATACGGAGGGCGCGCAGATCCGCACGGGCGAGATGGACGGCGGAGTGACCGTGCGTGCCGGTTCGCAGGTCCGTCTCGTGGCCCAACCGGTCAACGGCGACGCGACGACCCTCCCGCTCACCCCAGGGAACGTCGTCGAGATGCTCGCACCCGGTGGCCGGTTGAGCATCGATTTCGACTCGGTCGTGCTCCGCGTCGAAGGCCTCATCGATGGGGCTGCGGTCGCCACGGTCCTCGTCGGAGGTGAGGTCGGGTCCCGGAAGGCCGTCACGGCCCTGCCCTCCCCACGACTTCCGACCCTCTCCGAGAAGGACCTCGCGGCGATCCAGATCGCGCGACGGAACCGGATCCGTCAGTTCGCCCTCTCCTTCACTGACGACAAGGAGTCGGTCCTCCGCCTGCGGAAGTTGGTCGGGCCGAAGAGCACGATCGTCGCCAAGATCGAGAGTCGGGACGGGGTGCGGCATCTCGGAGAGATCGCGCAGGTCGCGGACGGGGTCCTCATCGACCGGGGGGACCTTTCGCGCGAGGTCCGCCTCGAGGCGATCCCGCTCCTCCAGAAGGCGATCATCCGCAAGGCGAACGCGCTCGGCACGCCGGTCTATGTGGCCACGAACCTGCTCGAGTCGATGGTCGCCCGTCGGGCTCCGACCCGCGCCGAGGTGAACGACGTCATCAATACCCTGCTCGATGGCGCGGACGGCCTCGTCCTCGCCGCGGAGACCGCGATCGGCAAGTATCCGGTCGAGGCGGCCCAGATGATCGCGACCCTCCTGCGGGAGTACGAGGGGTCGCTCGAGGGGTATCACATCGATGACCTGTTGGGCGATCACCCGCTCTCGAAGGCGCCGTCGTCGCCGGACCTCCGTCGGCCGTCGTAGACTGGGCCGCGCTGGGTGCGTTCCCCTGCTCCGCCCATCCGCCGCGGTCCGGCCTACGGGAACGTCACCGTTCCGAGGCACGAATACGTCCCGGGAGCCGAAGGCAGGGCAAGCTCCACCGAGACCGTGAGACCGCTCGGAGGTACGGCGACGGGGAGGCCCGGGACGGTCGACACGATGCGAAACGGTTCGGCGACCGAGAGCGTCAGGTTCTTTCCGGCAAAGTACCCCGATGCGACGAACGTGGTGGAGAACTCCGATCCCGGCGTTGCGTGCGTCGGGCAGTTCCCGGCCCCGGGGCCGCACGAGATCCAGTATTCGGTCGTTCCTCCCACGGGTACGGCCCAGATCACGGAACCGACCGTGACCGTGGTGCGGTCGACCGCGTAGTTGGCCAGCGAGAGTAGCCCAGCCCCGGCGAGGGGGGCCGCGACCAGGACGACGAGTACCATGACCCACCACGGCACGTCCGGGAACCGACGGGGCGGCGACCGGTCGAGGGGGCGTCCGTAATCGGGCATCTCGAGGGCGGGGGACACCAACGCCACCGGCTCCAAGTGCGTTGCGCCCCGGTGGCGGATCTGGGGTTCGCGGGGTCCGACGCCCGTCCCGTCGGCGGTCGGTCGGGGGGGAACGAACGTCACCCCCGTTCCCTCGACGGCGGATCGTCGGCCCCAACGCCGGGTCTCCCTCGCCGGATCGCATCGCGCGACGCGCGTCCGTTCGGCGTCCTTCGACCCCCCGGCAACCCTTACGAAGGGCCGGCGGCTCCGCGGGAGAATGTCCGCCACTCTCGCGGAAGCGCTGGTCGCGTCGCTCGCGCGCTCGGGCGTTCGGCGGATCTACGGGATCACCGGCGACTCGCTGAACTCGGTCGCCGACGCGGTCCGGCGGGACGGTACGATCTCGTGGGTGCACACCCGGCACGAGGAGGCGGCGGCGTTCGCTGCGGCGGCGGAGGCGTACCTGACGGGGACCCTCGCGGTGTGCGCGGGGAGCTGCGGGCCGGGGAACCTCCATCTCATCAACGGCCTCTACGAAGCGCACCGGGACCGGGTCCCGGTCCTCGCGATCGCCTCGCAGATCCCGACCGCCGAGATCGGCAGCAACTACTTCCAGGAGACGCATCCGCAGGAGCTCTTCCGGGAATGCTCCGCGTACGTCGAGCTCGTGCTCGACGCCGTCCAGTTCCCGGCGGTGTACGCTCGCGCGGTCCGGACCGCGGTCGCGCGGCGGGACGTCGCGGTCCTGGTCCTGCCGGGCGACGTCGGCTGGCAGCCCCTCAAGGGGGAGCTCGTCTCGGTGCCGACCGCCGCGGGACCGGTCGGGCCGACCCCGAGCGACGCGGATGTCGGCCGGCTGGCCGCCTGGCTCAACGAAGGGGAGCGCGTGACGATTCTCGCCGGCGCCGGATGCGCGCAAGCCCACGACGAGCTGATGGAGGTGGCCCGGGCACTTTGCGCGCCCGTGGTCCATGCCCTTCGGGGAAAGGAATCCGTCGAGCCGAACAACCCGTTCGACGTCGGCATGACCGGCCTCCTCGGCTTCTCGTCCGGGTACGTCGCGATGGAGCGCGCCGACACCCTCCTGATCGTCGGCAGCGACTTCCCGTATCGGGCGTTCTATCCGGAGAAGGCCCGCATCGCCCAGATCGATGCCCGCGGCGAGCAGATCGGACGACGTACGCGGGTCGACCTCGCCGTGGTCGGCGACGCGGCGGCGACGTTGAGGGCGCTCGTCCCCCGGCTCTCGAGACGGACCGGGGACGACCACCTTCGCGCTTCGCTCGACCACTACCGCAAGGCCCGCGCGGAGCTCGACGGCTTGGCCGTCCCCGCGCCCGACGGCGAATCGCTGCACCCCCAGTTCGTCGCCCGCACGATCGACCAGCTCGCGGCCGCGGACGCGATCTTCACCTGCGATGTCGGAACCCCCACCCTCTGGGCCGCCCGGTACCTGACGATGAACGGCCGGCGTCGGTTGCTCGGGTCGTTCAGCCACGGGTCGATGGCGAACGCCCTCCCCCAGGCGATCGGCGCGCAGCTCGTCGCGCCGGAGCGCCCGGTGATCGCGCTCTCGGGCGACGGCGGTCTCTCGATGCTCCTCGGGGAACTCCTCACCCTCCGGCAGCACCGGCTTCCGGTCAAGGTCGTGGTCTTCAACAACGGGGCGCTCGGATTCGTCGAGCTCGAGATGAAGGCGGCGGGCCTGCTCGAGTACGCGACCGACCTCGTCGAGACCGACTTCGCGGCGCTCGCCCGGGCGGCCGGACTGCGCGGGACCCGCGTGGAGAGCTCGTCGGCGCTGCGGCCCGCCCTCGAGGAAGCGTTCGCGGCGTCCGGCCCCGCGGTCGTCGACGTCCGGGTGAACCGGCTCGAACTCTCGAAGCCTCCGAAGCTCACCTGGGCGGAGGCCTCGGGGTTCAGCTTGTACCTGATGAAAGCCGTCCTGAGCGGCCAAGGCGACGAGGTCGTCGAGCTCGGGAAGCGCACGCTCTTCGGTTGAACCGCCCGGCGCGTCTCCCGTTCGTCCGCGCTTCCCCGAGCGGCGGTCGAGGGCCGAGCGGTTCCGGATCGGGAGCTCCGGCCCGGTCGGCCCCCGGGCCGATCCCGGAACCGAACCCCCCTCTCGTCGACGGCGTGCGGCGGTGCGGTTCGGTCCGGCGCGGCGAGGTCTAGGCGGGACAGCCCAAGGCCGCGGTTCCGGGAAGGAAGGCGAAGACCCACGCGTCGCTCTCGTGGAAGAGGACCGAGAAGTCGGGCGACCGTTCGAGCGGATCGGGCGACAAGGGGGGATACGAGACCGACGTCGGACCCGTGACTAGGACCTCGGTGACCGAGAGGTCAAGGAGCGCGCGCCGGGTCGACGGCCCGTAGGTCCCGGACGTGAGGTTCTCGAGCGCCACGAAGTACGAGAGATTGGCGGGGGACGGCACCGTCTGGTACACGAGCCGGAGTTCGGCAAACTCCGGCAGGAACTGGCCCGCCGAGCCGGGGGCCACGAAGACTCCGGAGCAGCCGGGCAGGTGGTCGGAGATCCAGACGAGCGCGGCGACATCGGCGGGAGTGACGTCGGCGGTCTTCGTGACCTCCTGGTGAAGGAACCCCGGCCCGTCGAGGAGGCTCGCCGCGACCCCGGACGAAAGGGGGACGACCACCAGGGCGACCGCGAGAGCCGTGACGCCGGTTCGCCATCGACTCGCGCGACGAGACCGGGGGCGCGGGTCGAGCGCCCCCCGGCCGGACCCGGCCAGCGCCCGGGGGACCGAGGTTCCCGGCGGGTCGTGGGCCCGCGCCTCGATCCACTTCGCCGCGAGAAGCACCGGAAGCAGGGCGATGACCGAGTAGAACAGGAACACGAGCATCGACGACTCGCCCGGGTTCGTGACGACCGTGAGGAACCGGAGGCTCCGACCGGCGTACGGGACGACGACCTCCACCGAGGTGACGATCAGGAGCGCGGCGGTCCCGACCGCGATCGAGCGGTAGAACTCCTCGGGAAGCAGCGAGAGGGGCCCGCGCCGGCCGCGGGTCAGGACCCAGAGGAGTACGGCGGTTCCGCCGAGGAGAAGGAGCTCGAGCTCGATGCTGAGGAGAGGGAACGGCGACACCATCCACTTGAGGGGCCAGGGGTAGAACGGGACGAGATTCCCCTGGACCGACGCGACGAACGACGCGGACGGGGGATTCCAAGGCGCGAAGGGTCGGGTCCCGGTCTGGGTGAGGACGTAGTACGGATACCTCTCCCAGCGCACCACCCCGAGGACGCTCCGAGCGACGAACGCCATCTCGAATCCGATGACCGTCAGGAAGCACAAGGCCCAGCGGAAGAACGATCCGGCCTCGCGCCGTCCCCGCACGATCACAAAGGCGACGAAGACGAGCAGGAGGTCCTCGCCGGCCACGAGGCTCAACGAGGTGATCGCTCCGGCGACGGCGGCGAACGCGGCGACGTCCGGCCCGCGGGCGAAGCCGTGACGCGCGAGATCCGGGAGCCAGCCGAACGCGACGAGGAGCAGGGGCAGTGCGAAGGCGAAGTCGTACGAGCCCCCCACGAACAGCCGCGGCCAACTGGCCACCGCCGCGAAGAAGCCCGCGAAGAGAAGGCCCACGGTCCCGTCGGGAGCCCGGCCGGCGCCGCCGAGGCGACCGCCCCAGCTGTACGCGGCGGGCACCGAGAGCGCGAGGAAGAGCGGCGGCAGGTGGACGGGCGCGGAGACGATCGGCCAGGCGAACAGGAGGACCGGCACGGTCATCCACACGGTGGTTCCGAGCGGATAGATCACGCCGGCCGAGCTCACGGGGCCGAGCGCCATCGGGAGCGTGTGGTGCTGGAGCGCGAGGGTGATCCAGAGCGAGGTCGCGCTGCCGTCGAGCGCGTTCGGGAACGCCACCGACCCGACGGGGAGGAGTTCGAAGCAGAGGAGTCCGAAGGTCATGGCGGCGAGCGCCAGCCCCCCCCGGGTCGACGCGAATCGGAGGAAGGCGCGCACGCCCCGGCCGCGGTCGAGCACCGAGGCGACCGAGTACCCGACCCCCCCCAGCGCGATGAGGGTCCAGAGCAAGGGCGCTCCCAAAAGGGGAAGCGGAACGGAGGCGAGCACGTACAGAAGGGTCCCGGCCGCGTAGAAGGCGAGGAGGGCGCGCTCGACCGGAGGAAGGCGGAACCGACGGTGCCTCACCGCCTCCGCCCCCCGGAGCAGCGTGGCTCCGAGCGGCGTCAGGAAAAGACCGAGGAGGGCAACCTCACCGAGGGTCACCCCACCGGCGGACACCGGCCCGACAACCCTCTCACGATATAGAAACCCTCGCCGGACGCCGGAGTACTATTTTCCGGTCAGAAGGTGGGAGCACCGGCTCCCCGGATCCGGTGGTCCGACGGGTCACCTCCGGAGAACGTTCCCGACCTCGATCCACGTCATCGGGGGGGGCTCGATGTCGTCTTGCCAGAGCGCGGCGATGATCTCGCCGAGGTGGTGCGCCTGCTCGAACGTCGTCTGGAGCAGGCCGTCCGAGACGACATACCGTCCCGGCATCCAGAACACCTTCACCGGCCGACGCATCTCGGAAGGGGTCACGCGAGCCAGATAGTCGTGCACCAGACCCCACACTCGGGCCTCGTAGACGCGGAATCCTCGCCAGTCCTTCGGACGCCGGACCGGATCGGCGAACAGCCGCTCGAGCTCCGGGTCCGAGTTCCGTCCCGGAAGGATGTAGCCGATCCACACCTCGTGCACGTTCAGGACGTGAACGAGGGTCTGGAAGAGCGACTGGTGCCCGATCTCCCGGCGTCGGCGAACGGTCCGCCAGGGGAGACGGCGGAGGCGTCGCACGAACCGGTCGAAGAGGCGAACGTTGTACGCGAAGATCGCTCGGGCCTGTGCCGGGGTGAGAAGCCCGGACGCGGGCCCACGATTCGGTCGGGCCATGGTTCGGCTCCCTGTCCCGGACACGTTCTCGCTATTTCATTCCCTCTCGCGCTCGAAGCGCCCCCTCGACCCCCGGGGCGCGCCCGGGCCGGGTCCCGCGGACCGCCCGACGTTCACTCCGGAAGACCGAGGGAGTTCCAGGCCGGGTAGCGCACGAACCGGCCTTCGCACACGTTGCCGACGTACTTCCCCCGGTAGGAGAACTGCAGGATGCGCTGGCCGGTCTGGGCGAGCTTCGCCCAGCGCGAGCCGGTCTCGGGGTTCTGCTCGATCCCTTCGAGGCGGTCCTCACCGACCGAGAAGCTGACCGTTCGGAGCCGTCGGTTCCGGGTGCGGGTCACGCGGTAGGTCCGCTCGCCGAGCCGGACCTCGGGGCGGTCCTCGACCAGCACCTGCTGCCATACCGAGATCAGCGTCTCGGCGAGCGTCAATCGTCGCCTCCTCTCGCGCCCGGGCGTCGACTCGGGTCGTACGTTGGGCGGGACCTTGGGCGCGGCGCCGGCGCGGACGAGCCGGAGGCAGGCGTCGGCACGATCGTCAGCTCCCCGCCGGCGTCTGATCGTAGACCCGACGAAGATTGTCGCCGAAGAAGACGGAAAAATTCCAGGCCGCGAACTCGGGCGGAACGGGCGTTCGGCCGAACTCGTCCCGCGAGATGCCCGAGCGACGCGCGTCGCTCGCGAGCGATCTCAGCTCGCGAAGGTACCGCTGCACCCGCTCGATGTCGGCCACCCCGCCGAGGGGTCCGTGGCCGGGGAGCGCCGTCTTCGGTCCGAGGGCGAGCACTCGGTCCAAGATCGCAAGAAAGCTCGCCGCGTCGCCGTCGCTCACCCCGGGATGGAATCCGACCGAAAGGAGGTCGCCGAGGAACCCGATCCGTTCGTCGGCCAGGTACGCGATCACGTCGCTCGGGGAGTGGCCGCCCCCGAAGCTCAAGACCTCGAGCTCCCGCTTCGGACCGCGGAGGACGAGGCGGTCGTCGACGAACAGGTCGGGGCCCGGGACGAGTGTTCCGCGAGGCGTTGCGAGGATCCCTTCGAACCACCCTTCGAAGACCACCCGCTCGCGGGGTCCGACGGCCCAGGTCCCGTTCCGGAGCTTTTCGAGCTCCGCCGGCACCTCCGCCCGGTCGCTCTCGATCGCCCGCACGGCCCGCTCTTCGATCAGCTCGCGCACCTTGCGCGTGGAGACGATGCGGACCGAGGGGAACGAGACGTTCCCGCGAACGTGGTCGCCGTGGTAGTGGCTGTTGATGAGGTAGGCGACCCGGTGCCCCGTCAGCCGCTCCGCCGCCCGTCGGAGGTCGGCTCCCGCTTGGGGGGTCAGCATCGAGTCGAAGACCACCGTGCTGTCGCCCAGGTCGACGATCGCGCTGTTGCACAGAGCGAACCCCGCATCGGTCGCGATCGCGGCGTACACCCCGTCCGCGACCTCTTGGATCGTGAAGTGGGGGGAGCCGATCCCCGTTTCCGGCACGGCCTCCGGGACCCGAGGATCCCAGATAGACTTTGACCCCCGGCCGGGGAAGGGAGGCCCTTCCGCCCGAGAGCGACGAGCCGGGGGACGCGCCCGGCCGCACCGGGTCATCGGCGTCGACCGACCGCGTCGCGATCGTCACGGGATACGGACGGTTCATACGCTGAAGCGCCGTGGAGGGATCGGTTGGCCGGTCCCGCATGCCCGAGGATACGCCTCTCCCGGACTTCCGCGCGACGGTCCCGGTGCGCGAAGCGAGGCTGCCGGAACCCCTGCCCCCTCCCGACCGGTGTCCGAACTGCCGATCGCTCATCGCCATCGGCGCGGCCTTCTGCTACGCGTGCGGCCGCCGATTGCGGGAGGACCCGGTTCGGACCCCGATCCCGGACGCGCCGTGGACCCCGACGAACTGTCCTCGTTGCGGGCGGACGATGGTACGGGGTCTGCTCGCGGGGTCGGCGGGAGGCGGCGACATCTGGTACCGCACCGTGATCGTGTACTTTCCGGTCTCGGGGTCGGAGGCCGACGCGCAGTCCGAGAACGACGCGGTCATCGCCCGCCCGCTTCCCCGCAAGGTCCTCAAGGACCGGTCGAAGTGGCCGGTGTGGCACTGGTGTCGGCCGTGCCGGCTCCTCCACTACCCGGAACCTACCCCCTGAAAGGCACCGACCCCGGTGCGACGACGACCGCGGTCGGATCGCCCGGCCCTCGGCCCGCTCCGAGGCGTTCCGGCCGATCGCCGGGGCGGGGCTTGCGGAACGACCCCCCGCCTCGTCGCCCGGTTCGAGGGCGGACCGCGCGGCCGAGAACCACAGGTTCTTATTCGGGCACGTCGTTCGCCCGTTGAACCGGTTCGCTCCGATGTCGGTAGTGGGACCGTCCGGCCCAGTGATCCTGGCCGCGGTGCTCCTGCTCGTTTCTTCCGTGGCGTTCCCCGTCCCCGTTCCGACCCCGTCCTCGACGGCTCCCTGCACGTCGATGCCGTCCGCGTTCATGCAGGCGTTCTGCACGCACATCCGGCACATCGTTTTCGTCGTGATGGAGAACCACGCCTACGACAACTACTTCGGCACCTACTGCACTTCGACGGGTCCCGATTGCAACGGTACGGCCCGCGGCATCTCCTCCGGGGAGTGCGTGTTCGAGGCCGGCTACACCGGCACGGGGTATCCCTCGGGGTCGTGCCCGAAGGGTGACGTCAACCTTTGGGCCTTCGGGCCGAAGAACCTCACCACGGTGAACCTCAACCACAACCAGATCAGCTCGGTCCTCTCGATCTGCGGCACGACCTCGAACACCTCCTGCCTCGCGAAGCCCCCGGCGATGGACGGCTTTTGGACGGCGGAGGGGAAGAAGTACACGACGTTCGGCCACTACGACGGCGCGACCCTGCCGCTCTACTGGGACGTCGCCCAGGAGTTCGGTATCGGGGACAACGTCTTTTCCTCCGACCCGTCGTACTCCCTGCCGAACCACTGGTTCATGATCGCCGGGCAAGCGCCCGCGCGGGCTCGGTACTTTCTGCTCACGACCGCCCAGGAGCACCAGTACCTCCACCAGGCGAACCTCACGCGGACGTTCCAGGACCTCCTCAACCGCACCCCCTCCGTCTCCTGGAAGTACTACGACTGGTCGCTCGCGAGCTACCCTACGGCGATCTCGGGCGCCCAAAGCAACTCCTACGGCCCGGGCTCCGCGTACTCGTACTGGAATCCGATGGCCGCCCGCGCCGAGACCTACAGCCACTGGTACTCCGGCCACTTCGTGAACCGCACCCCCCAGTTCTTCAACGACCTGACGCAGGGTCCCGCGCCGGGCGTCGGCCTTCCGAACCTATCGTGGGTCATCCCCGACCAGGCGTTCTCGGACCACCCGGAGGCCAACTTGACCCGGGGAGAGGCGTTCGTCGCGAACGTCCTCGACGCGATCGAGGAGTCGCGCTACTGGGACTCTACGGCGGTGTTCCTGACCTGGGACGACTACGGAGGGTTTTACGATGGGGTCGGCCCTCCGAAACTTTCCGGGTTGAACCCCCTCGGCCTCTCGTTCCGGGTCCCGTTCCTCGTGATCAGCCCGTACACCCCCCGGGGCTTGGTCAGCCACCAGCTCGGCTACTTCGATTCGGTCCTGCGGATGATGGAGGAGCGGTGGGGGATGGGGTGCATCGTCCCTTCGCGGCCCACCCAGGACTGCGGGGCTCCGATCCTCTCGAGCTTCTTCGACTTCCGTAACCTTTCGAGCCCGAGGGCCCCGTGCCTCTTCCCGACCTCCCCGAGCCTCGCGACCTACCCGATGGCGTGCCCGGCGCCGTCGGTCTCGGTTCCGATCGACTCGACCCCCTGGACGGGAAGCGACCTGGGCCTTCCCGCCGACCAGGCCGATTGATCGACCGAACGGGCCGACCGTTCGCGGTCTCGGCGTACGGGCTCCCTCGACAGACACGCCCGGCGACGGGGGTATCTCGCGGAACGGGCGAGGGCCGAGGGATCGCGGAGCCTCGGACGGGACCCGGGGACTCGCCCGCGCTTCACGGAACCCTGGTCGCCCTCGCGCCACGCTCGGGAACGGTCCCCGAAACTCCTCCCCTCAACCGGTCCCTTGTCGACGAGTTTATGTCCGATGACCGCGCCTTTTGAGGCGACGCCCTATGCCGGAGATCGTCGAGATGCTCTCCCAGCTGCCCGCCGGCTCGCACTGCATCGGCCTGCACGCGAGCCCGGAAGAAGCCGCCGATCACGCCGTCGACTTCCTGTCGGGGACCCCGCCCGGTCAGGCGGCCTCCTACTGGGTGCCCGACCCGGCTCTCGCCGCGGAGTACAACTCCCGTCTCGAAGCCGACGCCCCCGACCAGGTCGGATGCGTCCGCGCGCTTCCCCACGAGCAGGTCGCACCCCGAGACGGGCGCCTGCGGCCGACGCAAGAAATCGTGGATTTCATAACGTCGCATCCCTCCGGGGTGACCGGGGGCGCCGACACCGTCAGTCGGTACTGGACCCGCGAGAGCGTCCCCGACCACCTCGAGTACGAGGCTTGGTTCGACGACCAGCCCCGAAAGGAGTCCCGGTTCTTGTGCCCGTACGACCTTCGGTCGGTGCCGGCCGAGCTGGCGCCCCGCGTCCTCCGCGAGCTCGGAACCCACCACTCGCACGCCGCCCTCTCGAGCTCGACGGACCCGGCCGTCCGGCTTCTGCAGCTCGTCCTTTTTCCCACCGTCCAGGAGCTCCCGCCTCCGCTCCACGAGACGCTCGGATGGGTGCTGGCGCAGGGGTACGCGACCCTTCCGGGCGGCGGGAACGAGCTCGCCCTCACCGCGGCCGGGGAAGCCGTCGTTCGCTCCTGGAGCCGCGACGCGGTCGTCGACTGGTGAGCCCGGCACACCCTCCTTGGGCCCCAGCGCCGGAGTCGACGGCCTGCCTCGAGTCCGGTGGCGGTCCGCGCCGTCCGGTCGCGGCGGGAACCCCGTCGGCCCCGGAGCCCCTCGCCGACCTCCGGGCGCTCAGCGGGCGGAGTATTCCGTCACGGGGATCCAGTTCGACTCCGTCTCCACGCGGTCGAGGAGCTCGGTAAGCGCCTCGACGGCCTGGGCCGCCACCGCCTCGTCCCCGGCGCGCAACGCGTCGATCGATCGGCGCACGGCGTCCTGCGCTTGGGCGAGGACCTCGGGGCCGAGATGCAACCGAAGCATCCGCCGGGCCTCGTAGCGCAGGTTGCGATGAAGGGTCGAGGCGTATTGGGAAAGGACGATCCCGCGCTCGCCGGAGGCCGTGACCTTGTTGGGCTCTGCGACCGGCTCGAACGCCGGGAACGGCGTGGGCGGGGGAAGCCGGTGCTCGTAGGAGTACGCGACCTCGCCGTCGAGGACCAGGTAGGCGTCACTCCCGAGGTCGGGGTCGACCGGGCGAAGAATCGGCTTGCCGACCGCGTTGGCGACCCGCACGAGGTCCGGAAAGTCGCGCATCGGAACCGTTCGGGGAACGAAGGCGAGCGGACCGGTCTCCACCAACGTCGGGAAGCGAGGAGGTTCGGCCGGCGCGGCGGACCCACGTCCCCCCGTTTTCCGCTCCCCGACCATCCACGCGGAAGTCCCCACGACCGCTCCCAACGACCCGGCGAGGAGAGCC
>VFSW01003251.1_pt1 | contig 24405 bp, 26 predicted proteins | sample 5358111 | NCBI WGS metagenome assembly VFSW01 (sample SAMN11554181, study PRJNA540505) | mine drainage metagenome | isolation source: sediment from site ElyBrook_90M | place: USA: Ely Copper Mine, Vershire, VT | collected 2017
TGCGGATAATTATACGAATCCTTTGCCTTAAGTGGTGCGCAAGAGCTTTCGTAAAAAAAGCGGCCGGCTCATAGCCGACCGCACTACGTCATATCATTTCATTGCGCTACAGGGGATCCAAGCACACTATCAATTCCCCTTTCTCCGCGCCTATAAAGCTAAAGCGCGCGTTCCACGATTGTCCGGCCAATTCTTTGCACGTTTTCCTGAAGCCGGACTCCGCAGACGGAGAGAACGGCTTCAAGGCGATCGTGATCTTTTTGTCTTCGTGAATACTGATTCCGCCGACCACCACCATCTCGCCCGAACGTCCGCAATGCAGCCGGAGCATTGCCGCACGCGTCAATCGGGCGTCCAGAATCCGCATTGCTTCAACATCGTCCGGATGAGGCACAACGTTCATTCCGCACTCCTTAAACCGGGCGTATGCTTCTTTGATGACGCTCGGCCCGAACCCGCGCTTTTTGCACAGGCCTCGTTTTGCGATTTCCTTTAATTCCTCAACCGTCTGAATTTTCAGACGATTGACCGCCTGTACCAGGTTTCCCGAAACACCCTGCAGAAATATCTCGATTTTCATTCTCCCTCCTTCTGCCGGCATTTGAATATGCAAAAATCCTGATGCTATTCTTGCAATTTTCATGTTATCTTGTCAAGTCGCCGCTTACATGCAAAACAAAGGGGCCGTCCTGCATGACGAGCAGAACGGCCCCGAACATTGATGAATGGTATCACCGGAAGAACGCAACGTAATCCTCTTCATCGTATGGCATGTAGTTATCCATGAAAAAGAGTACAAAGCGTATAGTCTTTCCGTTCATCAGGGATTTGAGCGAATCTTCTTCCACGGCCCGTTTAAGGAGTTGGCACGCGCCTTCCACCAGCAACGCACCGGTCGGCCCTACGGGAATATCGTAGATCTGTACAAGTTCTTGGTTCAACGCGAACGCATCGCTCTTCAATACACTTGTGATCAAGGGAAATTCAAGAAAATCCTTCTGGTTCTTATAGAACGTCGCGCCGAAGCCGCCAATGCTCTCCAGTTCCAGAAGGTTTTCCGGCGCACGGCTTCCGGGGACCCTTTCCTTTTTGTCCTTGGAAGCGACGGCAAAATTTCTTACTTCGCCGGACATATAGTAGCGAGGCAAATATTTCTTGCCCGCCATAGATGTTGAGCAGGTGCCCACCACTGATCCAAAATTGAATCCGCCGTAGGCACGGCGATGCATCATTTGAAATGCAATATGCCGCATACTTAACTCGTGGCCATCAATGCTTTCTTCTCGTACGTACTGGTCCACGAGAAGATGTCCATGCTCTTTGGCGTAGGTATAGGCAAAATCGGTCCCAAGGACACCTTTGGGGGCGTACGCGGGCTCGACTCCTGCCATCACCATATGATGCAACTTTCCCGGTGGCACGCCACCGCTGTTCAGCATTGCGATCACGCCGCGGATGTTGTACATGAGCGAAAGGAACCCAACGTCTTTGACGAAGTTGCCCGACGAAGGACATACCAATACCGGGCAATCATCGTGTTTTCCGGCTTTTTCATCCGCGCGGAGAATTGCATATGCGGGTAATACTTTTCCGGAATATGGACCTATCCGGTACGCCGGAAAACCGATTATCTCCACAATGCTCCCGAGGTCGCTTTTGTGGAACCAGTCTGCGTCACGTACGTGTCGAGGAATTGGCACATCAATGAGTGGCGGAAGGTCGTGGTTCAGAAGTCCCGCTACTCGCTCTTTCTTTTCTTGCTTTTCCCAATCCGTCAAAGGTACTCTTGATATCATAAGCCTGCATCCTCCTTCTATAAATTCCCTTCGTGCTGCCCCCATTTTGCGCGCGAATAATTCTTATGTCAAGATATAAGCATGCAGGCATCAAACCTTCCGGACACCTCAACGCCGCCGGGTATCCAACCGGGTCGGCTGATCACGGTGGACGGCATCACATATGAACGCTTCCCCATCAAAGTGCCGCGGCTCATTGCCTTTGGCGAAAATCTGGAGACCATCCTCAACGAGTTTGTAAAACCGCATTTTAAGCCGGGCGACTGGATCGCGCTTTCGGAAAAACTGATCTCCATCACGCAGAACCGCGTGCGGCATATCTCCACCGTAAAAGTGGGTTGGCTTGCGCGCCTGGTGCAGAAAGGCGTCATGAAGCATAAGAACATGACTGCATGGGACAATCCGGAAAAGATCCAGGTGGCAATAGAGATTGCCGGCTGGTGGCGCATCATCCCCGCAATGGTCATCGGCGCGTTAGGAAAACTGGTGGGCGTCCGCGGATTGTTCTGGATCGTCGCCGGGCACCGCGTTTCTGAAATAGACGGCTTCATTCCGGAGGATATGTACCCTTATACCGAATGGGCCGTCCTCCCGCCGGACGACCCCCAGCGCGACTGCGAGGAGGTTGAGGAGAAAACGGGCATGCCGTCCGTGGTCGCGGATGCGAACTTCATCAATGTGAAAATGCTCGGCGTGAGCCGCGGCGTCCACCTTGACGCAAAAACGGTGCGGCTCATCCTTCTGGACAATCCGCTCGGGCAGGGAAACAAAATGACGCCCTTCGTCCTTGTGCGGAGAGCGGATGAACAACGGAAGGCGGGAGAACAACACGCGCATAACCAGCAATGAGCTTGCGCAGCACCATAAAAAAACATACGCCGTGGCCGCTGCATTATCTTTACCGCAAACTGTACTACGCGCCGCAGGATGCCGCGGCGGCGTTCGGGTTTTTATTCCACGGCACCGCAACGCCTACTACCATAAGCGAACGCTGCCGCCTGATCGCCGCGTTCTATAAAATTTCATATTACGTTGACTGCCCGCATACCGAGCACGAACTGATTACTATAGCCCGCGCCATTCTGGACCTTCCGCCGAGCGTGCCGGGCGTGATTGCTGAAGCCGGCGCGTTCCACGGCGGGAGCACCGCAAAGTTGAGTCTGGTCGCGCGCCTTGCGCACCGCACGCTGGACGTTTTTGATTCGTTTGAAGGCATGCCCGCAAACGCCGAATCCGGGGGCGCAAGCATCTATGGCCGCGAACACCACTTCCCCAAAGGCAGCCACGCGGTGGGACTGGATGAAGTGCGCGCGAACGTAATGCGGTACGGAGATATAGGCCGCACGGAATTCCACAAAGGATTCTTCGACCAAACAATGCCGCATTTCAAAAAACAGGTCGCGGCATCCTGCATCAACGTTGACCTTGAACGATCCACCAGGGACTGCCTGCGCTTCCTCTATCCCCTCACCGCACGCGGCGGCATCATCATTTCCCAGGACGCGCACTTCCCGTGGATCATCGCCCTCCTCCGCAATGACGCATTCTGGAAGGACGAACTCGGCATCCCGCGGCCCAGCATTCCCGGCCTCGGAACGCGCAAGTTCGTTTCATTCATAAAAGTTTAATGATCATTTCATGAAACGGAAATTAAAGGGGCGCGGCGATGGAACAGCAGTACCGCGGCCGTCGCTTGTCTACCGCGCGCGCAGCTGGTACGGCCGTTTTGAACGGCCCCTCTCTTCCCTTTCGCTCATAAGCGGTTTCATTTTTGACGCCTTGACGCTCCGTCGCGTTGATATATGGCTGGACAACTTCTGGGTCATCGCGCACCTTGTCATAGTCACCGTCTGCGCCGTCTGGATCAACCTTCTGGACAACGCGCCGAGCGCCGCCGGCGTGCGCCCGGAAGCGGACCCCGGGCGGCTCCACTTCTGGCTTGTGAACGTGATGCAATTCTTCTTCGGCGGCATCCTGTCCGTCTATCTTGTTTTCTATTTCCGCAGCGGCACGTTTGCCACCAGCTGGCCGTTCCTTTTCATCCTTGCGCTCGCCTTCATTGCAAACGAATCGCTCAAGCGCCGGTTCGCGCGGCTCTCGTTCCAGATCGCACTCCTTTTTCTTGCGTATTATTCCTTTGCCATTTACCTCATGCCCATCCTCCTTCACGAGATCAGCACGCGGGTTTTCATTTTGAGCGGCGTAGTGAGCGTTGGCGCCGTGGGCATCCTGCTCCTTGTCTTCGGCATCTTTTCCCGCGAACGGTTCGCCGGCCGGATGAAGTGGGCGGTGCTCGCCGCCATCGTAAGCGTTCTTATTATTGTAAACGGCCTCTATTTTGCAAACCTCATCCCCCCGCTTCCGCTTTCGCTCCAAAGCGCGGATATCTACCACGCGCTCATCGTGCACAGTCCCGGCAATTACACCGCCCTTGACGAAGACCAGCCCGCAACGGGCATTGCGTCCATTGATTTCCTTGCGCGATTTTTCACGCTGGGCCAGACAGTGCACATTGTGAAAGGCGATTCCCTCACCGCCTACACGGCCATATTTTCCCCGACCGCGCTCAACACCAATATCATCCACGAATGGCAATATTATAACGCCACGAGCAGCACATGGATCACGCGCGGCCGCATCACGCTTGGCGTGACCGGTGGGAGCGATAACGGCTACCGGACGTTCTCGATTGAACCGAACGTTGCGGCAGGCCAGTGGCGCGTCAACGTGGAAACGCCGGGCGGCCAGGTCATCGGCCGGCTGAACTTCACCGTGGTTGTACAGGCCTTCGAACCGGAGCTCATCCAAACGCCGATCGGCGCCGCAGCGTCCACGTGATATAATTCTTTCACATGATCACGTTATTTCAGGCGGTCGTTTTGGGACTTTTGCAGGGCGTCACGGAACTATTTCCCATTTCCAGTTTGGGGCACAGCATTTTGCTTCCTGCCGTGCTCGGCTGGCATTTTGATAAGAGCGCAACGGATGTGGTGGGATTTTTGGTCGCCACGCATCTGGCCACCGCCCTCGTGCTCTTCTTCATGTATTTTGACGACTGGCGGCGCATCATCCGCGGCATTTTCCGCTCGCTCGCCGCACGGGAGATTTCTTCTGCAGACACGGATGCGCGGCTTGGCTGGCTCCTTGTGGTGAGCACCATTCCCGTGGGCATCATTGGCCTTATCTTTGAGCACTGGGCCAAGCAGGCCTTTGTGAACCCACGCCAGGCGGCGGTATTTTTGATAGTGAACGGCGTTCTGTTGTTCGGCGCGGAGCTCCTGCGGCGTCGCAATGCGCGCAAAGGCGCCGCATCCACAGATGCGCCTCCGGAAATAATCGCGGGCGCTGACGAACGCCTTGCCAAGCTTTCCTGGTGGCAAGCGGTCAAGATCGGTTCCATGCAAATCCTTGCGCTCTTTCCCGGCATCTCCCGCACCGGCTCCGCCATGGCGGGCGGCCTTGCAACAGACCTCTCGCATGAGGATGCCCTGCGCTTTTCATTCCTCCTTGCCACGCCCGTGATAGGCGCCGCAGCGCTCCTGGAACTTCCCGGGCTCTTTGCCGCCGGCGGCGCGATCCTTACCGCCGCATTCGCAGGTGCCGCGGCCGCCGCCATCGCCGCATACCTCTCCGTGAAATTCCTCGTGCACTACTTTAAAACCAAAACACTCGTTCCGTTCGCAGTATATTGCGCCGCAGCAGGGGTGCTCGCACTCCTATTGATCCATTAGCCCTCCTTCTTCTTCCCTGTCCTGAACCAGACAAAGACAAAGAGTGCGAGCCCTACAATAAGCGATCCTAGGCCATGCTTGAAGTGCGCCGTGGCCATGGCAGGATTGTAGCCGGGCAGGTACGCGGGCAGCATGTTCGCCGGCGTCATCCAGTAATAGATCGCGAGCACTACAAAAAGAACCCCGAGCACTGCCGCAAGCACATTGATGGTTTTGTTCATGCATCTATTGTAACAAATCGGAAAATATCGTACAATAAGAATCAGTCTTGCCGATTTCAAGAGAAAGAGGAGGTTGAGGTGAATCTGAGATTTATGTCATATGTGCTGTATTTTTTGGTATTCCTGCTCGTGACCGCCATCACGGTGGTGCTCGCTCTGGCCTACAAAACCAAGCGCAGCGGAACGAACGGAAGACGGAGCCAGCTCGTCAATCTCCACAAGACGAGCGCCACATGTATGATCTGGCTGTATGTCTGCATTGGCATGGCGGGGAGATTCGTTCTTGAGCCGGCACTAAAGCTCAGAATAGATGCCCTGCTCATGACCCACCTTCTGTTCATTGCCCTGTTTGGAGGACTGACTATATTCCTTCGTTATGTTCTCCCCGGACTTAACAACGATCTTGCTCCAGAACAGCGAAGGCAACGGGAACGGCTCCATGGATTACTTGGGTGGTCGTGTGGAGTGGCGGGATATGCCATTTCTCTGACCGGCCTTTTCTTGGCTCACAGGATTTAAGGATTACAAAAGCATATTTGGCATGGCACGGCGCATCAGGCGCCGTGTTTTTTATTTTTATTTAATGTCTGTCTGCTACAATGCCTTGGTCAATGGGGCCCGTAGTGAAAGGGTATCACGGCAGGCTTGTCATCTTGCAGTTCGGAGCTCGATTCTCCGCGGGTCCACATTGACAGCAGATTTGACAATCAAAATAATCGGAGTATAATGAGAGCTAAGGTGACAAGCCTGCCGGATGCTTTAGGGCTCCGAAGCCATGACCGCCCCGCAAAGGGCGGTTTTGGTTTGTATCTATGCGTCTATATGAGTGCCGAAATGCCGATGGTGGCAAAGAGGACGACCATCACGATGAGCGAAAGGAAAAACATTTGCTGCGCCCATTGTACATCCTCCGATTTTCTTAATGACCACGCAAACCACGCAATACCGAGCGCAAGCGCGATCGTAAGATATGCGCCGCCGGCATAGCCAAAAATGGCAAGCAGCGAAGCGGCAACAATGAACACAATGATGTAGATCCGCATCTGCGTCTTTGTTGCGGCGATGCCGCGCGCAACGGGCATGACGGGGATATGCGCTGCGGCATAATCACTGCGGCGGCGGATGGCGATGGCGTAGAAATGCGACATCTGCCATGCAAGCATGATCGCAAAAAGGATCACGGCAGCGCCGTCTATGCGCCCAGCAGCTGCGGCGTAGCCCGCCACGGGCGGCATGGCGCCGGAAATGGCGCCGACCAAGGTCCCGTGCACCGTGCGGCGTTTGAACCACAAACTATACATGAAAACATAAAAGAAAAACCCAAGCGCAGCGGTAAGGACAGCAAATAGATTGGTATAAAATATAAGCGCAAGAAAACCGAGCACGCCCAACACGGCGCCAAAGACAAGCGCTGCACGGCCGGAAATTCGGCCAATAACAAGCGCCCGCGCACGCGTCCGCTCCATGCGCACGTCTATATCACGGTCAATATAGTTATTGAAGACACAGCCGGACGCCATTATGAGGCACATGCCTGCTGCTGCCGCAATGAGCGCCGCACCATGCAAGGGCGTCCCCGCCACGCGCGCGCCGAGCGCGAACCCCGCGAGCACGGTGATCAGATTGCCCAGGACCAGGCCGCCCTTGGTGAGTTCGTAATAGTCCTTCACGATTTGTTAGATGAATATTCGCTAGATGCCATCCTGGCTTTGTATATATGCGTTCATTTGCTGCGGCGACGCCATCATGTTGTAATTCAAATGGTTCATGATCCAGAGGGAGCCCACGACCACAATGAGCACGATGCCAACGGTGGAAATGAGGATGGCGAGCTGCGAGCGCTGGCCGTCTTTGCGCCCAAGGTGCATGAAGAAAATGAGCTGGACGAGGAGCTGCGCGATGGCAAGGATGAGAATGGCGGGAATGAGCGTGCCGGCGCCCAGATGGAACGCGGCGGGATAGAGCACCGCAAAGAACGCTGCGAGCGTGAGCGTAAGCGAAAGCAGGAACCCAACAATATAAGATATATACGAATATTGTCTCATTTGATTGATCCTAAAAGGTAGACCATGGTGAAAATGAATATCCAGACGATGTCCAGGAAATGCCAGAAGAGGCCGAAGCGGATAACTTTAGAAGTGATGGCGGGCGTGAGGCCGCGGACGCGCACCATGATGATGGCGATCACGATCCAGAGCAACCCGACCGCAATATGCAGCCCGTGCGTACCCACAAGCGTGAAGAACGAAGAAAGAAATGCGCTCTGCGTCCAGTCGGCGCCCCTGCCGATGAAATTGGAAAATTCGGTAAGTTCCAGTGTGAGGAATGCGGCGCCGAGCACAAAAGTTGCCGCAAGCCATGCAATGAGCCGGTTCGCTTTCCCCCGTTGGGCAGCAATCATGGCAAACCCGCACATAAAGCTTGAAGCAAGAAGGATCAGCGTTTCCGCGAGCGCCGAGCGCAGGTCAAAAAGGTCCGCGGGGCCCGGGCCGCCGAACGTGTTCCCGCGGAGCACCGCATATGCGGCAAAAAGCACCGCAAAAATAATCAAATCCGTCATTAAGTAAACCCAAAAGCCAAGCGTGTATTTATCTTCCATGGGAACGCTGCCGGTTTCTGAATTTTTCATGTTATATTATACCGCCCTCCCGGCGCCAGCAGCCGCTAATTTTTCCATCCGCGCGACCTCCGCGGCAGGGATCACATATTCCGTATCTTCGTCAAACGAACGAAGGACAAAGCATGCAATGGCGCCCGTCAAACCCACCGCGGCAAGCCAGCCAATGTGCCACACCGCCGCAAAACCGAGCAGGAACACAAAACCTGAAAGGTAGATGGCAAGCGGCGTGTTTCTGGAAAGCGTGATGTCCTCATACTTTGCGGATGCTGCTCCCGCAGACGCCGCAGGCAAAGGCCATTCGCCGCGCCGTTTCATTTCCCAAAATTCATCGCGGCTTGCAACGACGGGCGTTACCGCAAAACTGTAGAACGGCACGGGCGAATGCGTTGCCCACTCCAGCGTCCGGCCGTCCCACGGGTCGCCCGTCATGTCCCTATTGGCTTTCCGTTCGCGCACGCTCACTATGACCTGCCACACCTGCGTGAGCGCCGCAGCCGCAATGATGCAGACGCCCACCGCCGCCGTGATGAAAAGCGGCTGCCATCCGGTGGATGCATCATAGTGATCAAGCCGCCGCGTGGCACCCATGAATCCCAGAATATAGAGCGGCACAAAGGAAACAAAGAATCCCACAAGCCACAGCCAGAACGCGCGCCGGCCCAGGCGTTCGTTCAGTTTGAAGCCCGCGACTTTGGGGAACCAGTATGTGATGCCCGCAAAGATGCCAAAGAGCGCGCCGCTCACGATCATGGTATGGAAGTGTGCGACCAGGAACAAACTGTTGTGGAGCTGGAAGTCCGCGCTCGGGACGGAGAGCAGGACGCCCGCCATGCCGCCGAACGTGAACAAGCTCACAAAGCCCATGAAATAGTACATTGGCGTAGTGAAGCGGATGTGCCCGCGGAACATGGTGGCGATCCAGTTGAAGATCTGCACGGCGGTGGGGATCGCAATGAGGCCCGTCATGATGCCAAAGAACGCGTTCACGTCCGCGCCGGAACCCATCGTAAAGAAGTGGTGCAGCCACACCAGAAATGACAGTAAGGTGATCCCGATCGCGGCGCAGACCATGGAGACGTAGCCGAATATCCGCTTCCCGGAAAAGGTCGCCACGATCTCCGAGAACATCCCGAATGCCGGGATCACAAGGATATACACCTCCGGATGGCCCCACATCCAGATAAGGTTCACATACATCATTGGGTTGCCGCCGAACGTGGAGGTGAAGAAATGCATGCCAAAGAATCTGTCCAGCCAGACGAGCGCCGTGGTGGCGGTGAGTACCGGGAACGCGGCAGTGACCAGCACCATGCTGCACAGCGAGGTCCACGTGAAGAGCGGCATCTTCATGAGCGTCATCCCCTTCACGCGCATCGTAAGGATCGTCACAATGAAGTTGATGCCGCTCAAGAGCGTGCCAAGGCCGGAGATCTGCAAACTCCACACCCAGTAATCAACGCCCACGCCGGGACTATATGCCAACTCCGAAAGCGGCGGGAGGGAAAGCCATCCTGTAGCGGCGAACTGCCCGCCGAACACAAAGAACATGTTGATGAAAATGGCGCCCGCCACATAAAGCCAGAAGCCGAGCGAGTTCATGAACGGGAACGCAAGGTCGCGCGCGCCGATCTCTAGCGGCACAATGATGTTCATGATGCCAAAGAAGAGCCCCATCGTCACAAAGAACACCATGATGTCCCCGTGCGCGGTAAAGATCTGCTGAAAGTGCCCGGGGTCAAGGTAGCCGTGCGATGCGCCCGCAGAGAGCGCCTGCTGGAGCCAGATCATGGCCGCATCCAGTCCGCCGCGGAAGAACATGAGCAAAGCGACCAGAATATACATGATGCCGATCCGCTTGGGATCGGTGGAAGTGAGCCACTCCTTCCAGAGCCAGGTCCAGCGCTTGTAGTGCGTGAGGAGGATGGCGCAGACAATGCCTATGCCCGCCATCGCCACTGTGCCGCCAATGGTAAACCACTCGTGCGGCAGCGCGTTCCAGGTCAGGTCGCCAAAAATAAAATGTGTCATGGTTACATTTCCATCTGAAGCGTTTGCGTAGCCGTGCTTGATGCCGGAGACATATCAGGCATGGACATCCCCGGCATCCCGTCCATCGTCTGCGGCTCTGGCACGTTGGGCGGCAGGCCCGGTTTCTCCGGCAGCCCGGCGCCGTTCGCCGCAGGCGCCGTGTACTTCATTAAAATCTCATTATACAAATTCTTGTCCACGGACGAATAGGAGGCCTGCGGGGCGTCCATGCTCTGCGCCGCGAGCGCATTGTATGCGGGAACGTCCAGCACGTTTCCCGATCCCCGCACCCGCGTCACCCACGCATTGAAATCGTCCTCCGTGACGGACTTTGCAACGAACGTCATCCCGGCATATCCCGCGCCGTTGATCTCTGTGTCCTTGCCCGCAAAATCGCCCGTGGTATCCGCCATCAAATTCAACTGCGTCTGCATGGCCGCCATTGCGTAGATCTGGCTGCCGAGTTGCGGTATCCAGAACGAACTCATGGGCGCATCCGCCGTGAGATCAAAATGCACTGGCGTGTTTGCCGGGAACTCCACATAGTTCACCGTGGCGATCCCCTGCGCCGGGTAGATGAAGAGCCATTTCCATTCCAACGCCACCACCTGGATCACGATCGGCGGCACATTGGATGCGATCGGCACCGAAGGATCCAGCGCGTGCGTGCTCTTCCAATTGATGACCGCGAGCACGCAGATGACCGCGGCAGGGATCGCCCACAGCCAGATTTCCTTCCCTACGCGGTGTTGCCGTTCCGGTTTTTCCTCCCGCCCGGCGTTTTTTACACCCGCCCTGTTCCCTGCGCGGTACTTCCATGCAAAAACATAGAGCGTGACGAGCATGGGGATTGCAACCACAAGCATGACACAGACGACCGTTACAATGAGGTTGCGCTCCGCCAAGCTGATTATCCCTTTTGGGTCAAAAATCGCGAGGTCCATGTTCGTTATGTTCGTCACTATTATTATAATACCGGCGCGTAATTCTCCTGTAGATCCTTCCCAATACGAACATAATGACGAGCGCGGCCACGAGCGCGGCAACAAGGTCCAGGATGCCGGAGAAATTGCTCCAGTAATCCCCCACCAGGTATCCCAATATGAGCACGCCGGACGGCTCTATGATGTTCCCCAGGAGATCGTAAAAAAAGAACGTGACAAAGGGGACCTCCGCAAGGCCGGCAAGGAAGTTCGCCACCGTGCTCAATGAGCTTGCAAACCGCGTAGTGAACACGGTGACGGCGGCGTCCGTCTTCAGCTCCTCCGTAAGATAGTGGAAGAACCTGAGCCGGTGGAGCTGGAGCGCGCGCGTAACGCGTTCGCCGAAAATCCGCGTGACGAAATAGCCGGAGAGGTCGCCCAGCGTGTTCGCGGAGACCGCCACCAGAGCGGCCCACCAGAAGTTGAAATAGTGCTGGCTTGCAAAGGCGCCCACCGCAAGGAGCGTTGCGTTCACGGGCCACGGAATGAGAAGCGAACCGGAGTAGACGATCGCAAAGAGCGCCGTGTAGCGGTAAAGCAAAATATAGGACAGGAGCGGATTCAGTAATTCGCTCATGCCCTAACGTGCGATCATGTATGCGCGCACCGAACTTGCGACCGTTGCCGTAAACGCGTTGGGGTCCTCATACGCTTCATGCGCGTAGCCCCCGAGCGTGAGCGCGGGATAGTGCGGATCGTTCACGGGCACATTCGTTTTCAGATAATCCTGCGGGAGGCCGAAGATCTTGTTCACGTAATCAAACGTCATCCATGGGCGGATGATGGCGGTGTCGCTCGCCGTGAGCGGGCCGTGGTTCTGGATGATGGAGGATATCCACGACTCTTCGTCGCTCACCAGCTTTTCATGCCGCAGGGTACGGTATTGGACCAGGAGGAAGGCCACAAGCACCGCCACAATGACGGCGAGCGCAATAAGAATGTAGCGAACGACGGCCGCCAGGCGTTCGCGCGTCATGTGATTACTTTTTACTGTCCCCGTGGAACGCTTCACCGGGCTTCCATGGGACGCCAAGCTCGGGGAGCAGGAAGCGGTCCACGCCCCACCAGCCGGCAACGCGCCATGCAAGGATAAGGAAGAGTTCCAGGAAGAGCAGGAACGGGTTCACGCTTATGGTCCCCGCAAAGAGATAGTTCAGGTTCATGAACGCGCCGGCGAATGCGGCGAGGCCCGTGAAAATGCCCAGGATGAGGCCGATGCCCACCAAAAGTTCGCCGTAGGCCACTATAAAAGAGAACGCGCCAGCGTGCGGAACGACCACGCTGTTCAGGAAGCCCGCGTACCAGGACGCCACATCCGGATGCGCGCCCGCCGTCTTTTGGATAGCGGCTGTAAGGAAACTTCTAAGGGCCGTGCCGCGTGCGGCGCCCACCCAGGCGTCGCTCGTCACCTTGCCCCAGCCCGCCGTGAGCCATTCCCAGCCAACGTAAAGCCGTATGAGGAGCCACACGCCGGCCATCCGCGTGTCGGAGAAAAGAAACCGCGCAAGCGGCGGTTCAGGAACCTGGATCCGGTGGGTACCTGCCATGTCTATTTATTATACATTATTCAGTAAGTTTGCGATGTGGGCTATAATACCAACTAATGCCCGATCCAATGACTGAAAAAGTAGTCTATTTTGTCCGGCACGGAGAGAGCGAGCACAACATTGCGCCGGTCTTCCAAGCGCCCGATTCACCGCTGAGCGGACGGGGGCGTGCGCAGGCAGAAGACGTTGCTGAGCGGATCTCCTGCATTGCTTTTGAAGCACTTATCTCAAGCCCATTCCAGCGGGCAAAGGAAACCGCCGAAGCCATTGCAAAACGGACGGGCAAACAGCCGGAATATTCTCCGCTCTTTGTGGAGCGGATCAAGCCGACCAGCATTTATGGCAAGCATTATGAGGATAAAGATGCGAACGCGATCTGGAAGAACTGGGAAAAGAGCCTCTACGCGTCCGGCCTGCGCATTGAAGACGGGGAAAATTTTGACGACCTTATGGCGCGCGCCGATCAGGCCCTTGCCTATCTTGGCAATCGCCCGGAAAAGTCCATCGTGGTCGTCACCCACGGATTCTTTCTCCGGACCATCATTGCAAGAGTCCTGCTTGGCGATTCGCTTTCCGGAGCAACTTTCAGGAAGATGCAAAAGGCAACGGAAACGGAAAACACCGGCATCACTGTCCTGCGCTACCGGGGCGGATTTGAGGAAGAACCGGTGTGGCGACTCTGGGTATATAACGATCACGCGCATCTGGGGGGGTGATAATAACTTTTAACAATGAACAAATAAGCCTATAGTCATAATATGACAACTCTTCAGGCAATCATAAAAAATCTTGAGCAAAACAATGACGTGGATGCTGTCTTCCTTACGGGCTCCCTTGGTAACGGCGAGGCAAAACCGTATAGCGACATCGACCTCATTATCGTCCTCAAGGAAAATAAGAAGGAGCTATACTCTTTCTATCGGTGGATAGATGGAGCGTTTGCGGACATTTTTTTCTTTGATCTTGCCGACCTGGCAAGAATGAGCACAAAGTCCAACGACGACAGTAATGGCATAGAAGGCATTTTTCTTGACTGGCTAAAGAAGGCTGACATCCAGTTTGATAAATCGGGGACGCTCACCGCGCTTCAGAAGACAAAAGCGGGAACTTCATTTTCTGTCTCAACAAATGAGAAGCGAAGCTTCTGGCAAAAGATTAACTATAACTTTGTGGCGAACAAGCGGTATTTTGAGTCCGGCGATCCACTCTACCATCAAGCGCTTGAGCTGCGGCTTCTCTATAGCGTGATGGAAGTTATCTGCGGTTATCTTGCATTCCGCAATATCCCGTGGCGCGGGGAAAAAGACGCCGTCCGCAATCTTTCACTGCGTGCACACGACTTCTATGTGCTGTTCCAGAAATATTTATCCGCCAAATCCCTCGGGGACCGCTTTGGCCTTTATTCCAAAATGGTTACCGCGACATTCACTGATGAATACCCCCAATGGAAAACAACGGACGCGGTCCTCATCAAAAAAGGGCAGCTCGTGGCGGATAAAGACGACCCCGCCGTTGGTTACATAAACTCACTGTTTGGAATATGATCATCTTCATCAGCGGGCCGCTCGGTTCCGGTAAAAGCACCGTTGCAAAGCTGCTAGCAAAAGAGATGCCAAATATGGCAATAGTGGAAATCGACGCGCTGCGGGAAATGATAGAATGGATGCCGATCGATCAGACGGTGCCCATCAACCTTGAGAATGCTATTGCAGTTATTCGCAATTTTACAAAGCACGGCATTCCCTGCATTGTCCCCTATCCGCTTTCGCAAAGGAACTATGAATTCGTGACGGACGGGCTTTCGGGTCTCAGCGCACCGCTGTTCTTCTTCACGCTCGCGCCGTCAATTGAAAAGGTGCTTTCCGATCGCGGTAAGAGAAAGCTGGACGAGCAAGAACGGGAACGCATCAAGCATCATTACAACATCGGCATCCATGCGCCATCGTTTGGAATGGTTATAGATAATTCCAAGCAAACGCCAGAGGAAACAGCAAAGATTATTCTGGAAAATATTGGCTGAATGCCGTAAGGCATAACGGCAAATATGCCACCGCCTTATATCTTCCGATATCCTCCGGCGCGATCCACGCGTATTCCTCATGCTCTTCGGGGTTAAGCACCACTTCCCCGCCAGAGTACTTCGCCGCAAAGATGAGTGTGACGAACTGCTTGTTCTTCACGGCATCAACGTTTGAGTATTCAGAGAATAGCCGCAGGTCGGTGATGTTCAAGCCCGTTTCCTCTTTCACTTCCCGCATGGCTCCCGCGGCAGGATCTTCGCCATCCTTCAATGTCCCGCCGGGAATGTCCCAAAATTCCGGCAGCACGTTATTCACTTTCGCGCGTTTGATGATAAGCACTTTATGCTCAGCGTTGTAGATAACGGTGTGGACGATAAGGCCCTTATCCATGGTTTTTATATAACTCAAAACAGCATTCTCCCCAACGACGCACGGATACCTGCTGTAAGGATCTTCATTATGGCGCCCTCTCCGGCCATTTGGTTCCATTATAACAGAAAAAGAAGGCCAAAAAACATTTGCCAGCAAATCTTCCATTACTCTTTCCCGCTCCACAGTGCCGAACACGTCTAATAGGGAAACCTCTTATAAAGAGAGTGCAATAATCATTTCTCGCGCTATAATGATCTTATGCCAACTATTCCCAAAAAATTAAAGCCCGGCGACCTTATCCGCATCGTCGCACCTTCCTCTTCGCTGAGCATCATTGCACCCGATTGTCGCGCCATTGCCACCAAGCGCCTCGAAGATCTCGGCCTCAAAGTAACTTTCGGAGTGCACGTTGAAGAAATGGACGAAGCGAGATCTTCTTCCATCACCTCACGGATTGCGGACCTCCATGAAGCTTTTGCAGATCCGACCGTAAAAGCAGTATTCGCGGTAATCGGCGGCTTCAGCGTAAATCAGATTTTGCGCTACGTCGATTGGAATATCATACACAAAAATCCGAAGATCTTCATAGGCTATTCGGACACGACCGCTCTTCAAAACGCGATTCTCGCAAAAGCAGACCTAACTACGTACTCCGGCCCCGCTTATTCTACCTTCGGCCAAAAACTGCATTTTGAATACACGCTCGATCATTTCAAGAAATGCTTGATGAGCGAAGAACCTTATGAAATCCAGCCATCGCCCGCATGGAGCAATGACCAGTGGTATCTTGATCAAGACAAGAGAACCCTGATCCCTAACGAGGGCTGGTGGCCGCTCGCTGAGGGTGAAGCACAGGGCAAGATCGTAGGAGCCAATCTTTGTACGCTGAACCTCCTTCAGGGAACGGAATACTTCCCCGACCTTTCGGGCGCAGTTCTTTTCCTCGAAGACGACGAAGAAGCGGACTACAACCATTTCGATCGGGATTTGGAATCGCTGCTCTCTGTCCCAAGCGCCAAGACCATAAAGGGTATAGTGATCGGCCGTTTCGAAAAGAAGAGTGAGATGACGAAAGAAAAAGTTGAGCGGCTATTCGCAATTCGTCCTTATCTCAAAAACATCCCCATCGTCGCGAACGCAGATTTCGGCCACACGAGTCCGATGATCACATTCCCGATCGGCGGAGAGGCGAAATTGAAAGTTGAAAAAGGGTCGGTCAACTGTATCATCACGAAGCATTAAAAACCTTACTATGGTCATTTTTATCAGCGGTCCACTTGGTTCCGGCAAAAGTACGTTGGCACAAAGATTGAAAGTTCATTTGAAACGCCCTGCGAATGATTTGACAAACGTTGGTTGTTCTGCTATATTATGTAACAGCAGTAGTCGTACATTGACATCAACGTTTTAGCATATCGCACGTACCCTCATGACGAAACATCACAAGGAGAAAGGAGAATCAAATATGGAGAAAGGCGTGATTTTGACCGGAGATAGGCCTACTGGTCCTTTGCATCTCGGACATTACGCTGGATCTCTGCGCAATCGCGTCAGTCTCCAGTATAAGCACAAGCAGTTCGTAATGATCGCTGATGCTCAGGCCCTCACCGACAATGCGAAACATCCAGAAAAGGTTCGGAAAAATGTTCTGGAGGTGGCACTGGACTACCTTGCGGCGGGTATCAATCCTGACGTTACGACAATCTTTATTCAGTCACTCGTCCCCGAACTCGCCGAACTCACGATGTACTTTCTTAATTTAGTCACCGTTTCGCGTCTCCAACGCAATCCAACCGTCAAGGAGGAGATTGTCCAGCGGGGATTCGAATCCAGTATCCCTGCGGGTTTTCTCGTCTATCCAGTGAGCCAAGCTGCAGACATCACCGCCTTTAAGGCGAATCTGGTGCCCGTAGGCGAGGATCAACTTCCGATGATCGAGCAAACCAAGGAGATTGTGCGAAGTTTCAACCGCATTTACCGCTGTTCCGTACTCGTGGAACCTGAGGCGCTTCTCTCAAAGACCCCTCGACTTCCCGGCCTCGATGGCAGAAATAAGATGAGCAAATCGCTGGGGAACGGAATTTCCCTAAGCGATTCTCCAGATGAAATTGCCAGGAAGATCAAAACGATGTATACGGATCCCAAACACTTGCGAGTGGATGATCCCGGCACGGTGGAGGGGAATCCCGTTTTCTCCTACCTGGATGCATTTGACCCCGATGAGGCTTTCCTTGAAGCAACGAAGGATCGTTACCGAAACGGAGGACTTGGTGATGTTACTGTCAAGAAACGGCTTCTCGATGTCATTCTGGCAGAGCTAGGTCCCATCCGCGCTCGACGCGAGCAGTTCGCAAAAGATCCCGACAGGGTCACCCGCATTCTGAAAACAGGAACCGAAGCCGCAAGGACAGTCGCGGCTCAAACTCTCAATGAAGTGCGTAAAGCAATGCGCATTGATTATTTCTGATTCTGCGGGGCGGGGGATCAACGATCTCTCGCCATGATTTTTTTAACGAAATTTATCTAACACAAAGCTATGCGAAGAATACTTATTTTCGGAGACAGCATCGCCTTCGGAAGAGGCGTAAAAAAAACTGATAGTTGGGCCTATAAGATCAGCCGTTTTTTTGATGCGGTTTCTAATGAAGAAAGCCTCATTTTTAACCTCGGGATTCCCAGTGAAACATCGGCTGGTTTGGGTATGCGTATTGAGGAGGAAATCAAAGTGAGAATCAGACCAAAAAACAAAGAGGATTACAACTTGGTCATTATCGCCACGGGAATTAATGACGCTAAAGTAATATTGGGGAAACCTCGGGTTAGCAAGAAAGATTTTATAAGAAATATTACTGATGCTATTGACGTGGCGGAAAAGTACTCCGATAAAACGGTTTTAGTTGGGCCGATTAAGGTCCGCAGTCGAAGAACGGGCCAGTTTAAAAACAAGTCCATCAAAGAATATAACCGTCTGCTAAAGACCATCTGCCACAATAGAAAGACGAAGTTTATCGATCTGTTCGGATCTTGGCCTCTCTCTTCTGATGATTATTATCGCGACGATGGCATCCATCCTAGCAAAGTGGGCCACAATTACATTGCAAAAGTAATCACTAACGAACTCGCTTCTTTACAAAAGGAATATATCGATCCGTTTCCAATTCTAAGAAATGAATTGGGCTTGAAGGATCCTGATTTTGAAAAGCTTGGCCTCAAGGAATCCAATATCATTCATAACGATCTGTTTTTGGGTCATATAAATCAGAATCTTATCGCGCCTGATGTAGTATTGGGTGGACCTTGCATAAGGAGGGACATAGATAAGGAAGGAATTTCTCTGAATACTTTTTACCAAATATTTTTACCTATCAAGATCGCTTCTACACTAAAAAAACCTTGCAAAATATATTTGGGCCTGAAGGAGGAATTGATACTCTCGCCGGAGCATACCAACGCCTATGCCGTCTTGGCTAATAAGTTGACTAGGGGGATTAAAAAAATGGCCTCCAGTCTTAAGGCCGACGTTTCAATTATCAACACTGCGGATCCGAGTATAAACAAAATTATTGAAGAAACTATGAAAGCGGCCAGACTAAATTTATCAAAAGAAGAGTCTGAGGATCTATACAGATTTTCTCTTAGCCAGAATAGGAACAAGGAACACATCCCTACAAGAATCCTAATAAATAAAAGGGTCATTACGTGTCATAGTGTTTCGTTTTTGAAAAAAGTTACAGGATGCGATACATTCTTGATAGTTGAAGACCTTGAGCAGATAAAGACATTTTTGCGCGCAGGTCAAATGAATGGGGGCGGCATATCTCTTTCAAAGTCTGATTTTTTGACTTTCCTGCCCCTCCCTAACATTTTTCTGTCATCCACGATGTTTAAAGCCAAACCCGAAGGGAGAATATATTTATCGCGCTCGCCAGCAACCTACGGGGATGTTTGGAGTAGGTCTTGCCCGGCATCGAGAAGAATATATACAGCCCTACTAGAATTGATGGGCCAAAAAATTAACCGCTTTAACAGTAACTGTGAAAATTTTATCTCGGGAATGGGTCGTATATCTCGTTTTTTTAGATAAACACAACTTGGACACTATGAAGAAAAATATTCTGATTTCAGGAGGAGGAGGTTATTTGGCTCGAAGCGTAAGAAGAATCATGGGCGAGAAGAATTATTTCTATATTATCGTGGATGTCGCAGATAGAATGCGCGCCGACAAAAATACGTTGTATATTTTTGCCGACGTTTCAAAAGGCAAAATTCTTGAACGAGGACTGAAGGCGTCTCTCGAGGGAAATAAGCTAAAGATCGATGGGGTGGTTAACACCCCTGCATGGAATAATTTCAAGAGCTTAAGAGATAGCAATTTTGAAGATATTGAAAAAATCATTAATACGAAGTTGATTGGGTATGCAAATGTCATAAAATCGGTTTCTCCTTATTTGAACAAAGGGGCATCTATCGTGAACATCTGCTCCGTCCAAGCTCATGCAACGAGAGACCCTGGGGCAATGTATGCAGCGGCGAACGGCGGTATTCTCAGCTTGACAAGAGCTATGGCCATCGAACTTCGCGAAACAAGGGTCAGAGTAAATGCCGTTTCTCCGGGTGGATTTGATAGCGATATCTATAAAAAAAGTCATCCGGACTGGAGGGTGCGAGTTAAAAGACGCCAATGTTTACCCGTTAAGGATGTTTCTAGGGTGATTCAATTTTTACTATCAAAAGAAAGCGGCGGCATCAACGGGATTGAAATTGTCGTTGACGGAGGGATATCGGCATTGAGGGCAAGTAGTTTGGATTTTTGAATCCATCAAAAAACTTGACACTTTATCATAAGAGCTTTATTATTTAGTGAGCAGTTAGGAGGATAGGAATGTACGTTCACAATTACAACAGCTTGGCATCCAGCGCAGCCAAATAAGGGAGGTAAAAATGAAGGCAGAAAAGCTCGAAACGTTGGAGTTGATCGCAAGATGGGTTCGTTCGAAGGCGTTTCAAATCACTTTGAACGCCGGCAGCGGTCACCTGGGAGGATCGTCATCCTCAATCGAATTGATGGTGGCGCTCTACTTCGGCGGCATTCTCAGGTACGATCCGAGCGATCCAAGGAATCCTCACCGCGATAGAGTGGTTGTCAGGGGCCATCTTGGTCCGCTCCGATACAGCATCTTCAATCTTCTCGGATGGGTAACGGAGGAAGATCTATTCACCTATCGTCGTATCGGTTCAAGACTCCAGGGACACGAATCAATGGAAGCTCTGCCCGGGGTGGACATCACGCCGAGCGGGATGCTTGGCATGGGCCTCTCTTTTGCCGCCGGTTCCGCCATTGCTCTAAAGAATCAGAGCTCTTCTGCCATCACATGGGCATTTCTTGGTGATGGCGAGGAGCAGGAGGGCAACGTTGGCGAGGCCGCCAGGCACATTGCGAGCCTTGGTTTGACCAACATTATTTGCATCATTGATTTGAATTCAAAGCAACTTTCTCAGCCAACAAGCAATGTCGATGGTGCGAGTGATGTAAGAAAAATCTGGGAAGGGTACGGTTGGTCCGTGGAGGAAATTGGCAATGGGAATTCTATGAAACAAGTAATGAAATCTCTCACCAAGCCTCGAAAGACCGATCGGCCCACGCTCTTCATTGCCAAAACCGTCAAAGGATTTGGTCTTGAAGGTGCGGAGGATCATGTCAGCGGCTACCACACGCTCAGTACTTGTCCGAAGGAGATCGTGCGAGAAGCAATTACTTCGCTCTCGTTTTCTCATGACGAAGCGGAGTATTCGTTAAAACCGGGCGTACAGAAGATGCTGGATGATGTAACCCGACCATCGTCTTGCACGGGAAGAAAAGAGTACGAACTTCCCGACATCAGCATTTCAGAGAAAAACACTCCTGAAAATGCCCTGATTGAATATCTCGAAAGGCTTACCGCCCATATTGAGGAAAATCCAGGCATCAACCTCTATGTGCTCACCGGTGATGTCACGGTCCAAGATCTGTCTCGTGCTTGCGGTTTCCATCGGAAGCGAGTGACATTCATTGATGTTGGGATCAGAGAACAACACTTGCTAGGAATGGTGCACGGAATTGCAGTATGTGACCCCAACTCCCTGATTCTTGTCATGGAAAGCGACCCGTTCCTATTTCGGGCTGTTGACCAACTGAATGCGATTGCTCAAGCCAGATCGAGAGCGGTTGTTTTCGGCAACGACTGTGGCCTATGCGGTGCCCGCAACGGCTCAACACACCAAACAACAGGACAACCTGGCGCATTGGTAAGTATGTGTGGACTGGATTTTTTGGAACCCGCGGACGTCACTGATTTGAAAATGTGCCTCGATCTCGCGTTACGCTCCAAAGGGCCGGTCTATATCAGACTTCACGACGCGTCGATTGCGCCTTTATCCGTCGACCCAGCTGAAAGGAACGGAACCGCGTACACTGCACACCAACCGTCTTCTAGGGTGAAGCTGGTTATTGTCGCCTCCGGTTTGGTGGTCGGCGAGGCAGTCAAGCTGGCAAGGCTATGGGATGAGGACGGCCTCGGTATCAGGGTCGTCAACGCCATAAACCTAAAAAAGCTTGGACGTGATTTGGCGAGCAGAATTGTCGGTGACGTACCGGTATTCACGGTATATAACGGCAATCCTGACGTCTTACAATCGGCCGTCGCGAAGGCAGTCATGGAAAATGACTACGCCCGGCCGAGCGTGATCTTGGGTCACGGCTATACCCTCGGGACAAGCGGCACACTGGAAGAACTATTGAAGTATTTCCGACTTGACTTTAAGGGGATCGGAGAAGAAATAGAACTGAGATTTCCCGATTTGAAACAGTGGCTCTAGTGGGGCTTTGCGTTTATAATGCAGAGCCCCTTTCAACATATGTGGGCTTGCATGAGTATCGACGTACCAATATTTTCCCCGACGGAGATGTTGTATTTCAAAATTGAACTTGCCCAGAAATCGATTGACAGGTGCCCATGTAATTCGCTATAATATTGCTAGGTTTGGCCTTGTAAAAGGCTAGGCAGCCGCAGGAAAAACTACGGCAAAACTCAATATCAGACTAGGAGGAAAGCATGACCAAGGTAAGAGTTCTTCTTCTGATCGCATTGGTTGCCGCAGTGTTGTTTCTCACGTCCTGCGGCGGCACGGCAGGAACGGGCGGTGGAATACCGCAACCTGCACCGACGGTGACTGTTACCGCAAATCCGGCAACGATCACCGCGGGCCAAACATCCACGCTCACGTGGTCGTCCGCGAATGCAACTTCGTGCACGGCAAGCGGGGCATGGTCCGGATCACAATCAATGAACGGGACAAAGTCAGTGTCCCCTACCGCAACGGCAACGTACACGCTTTCGTGTACCGGTGCGGGGGGAATGAACTCGGCTTCTGCAACCGTGACCGTGAACCCCGTACAGCAACCGCTCACCGTGCAATTCGTCCAACCGCCGAGCGAGGCGGACACGGGAACGACTGTGGCGTTCAATATCCTCGTTACGGGTGGCGATGGAAGCGGCACGACCCAAGCGTGGACCGTGAACGGCGTGGCCGGCGGCAATGCCACCGTTGGCACCATAACCAACGGCGGCGTCTATACCACGCCGGCATTGCAGCCCTCGCCGAACACGATCACGATCGGCGTGACCGTGACGGAGGGAACGCTCTCTCCCGCATCGGCCACCACGCAGATCACGGTGAAAAGGGTGATCACGGTGAGCGTTGACCCGTCTTCCCACCTGAACGGCGGGAATCAGATCACGCTGTGGTATGGAGGCATACCGCAGATGTATCTTGATTTCACGAACGTAATGGTGGGAGACACCATGTACAGCGTGGTGCCATGGTCCACTTCTACGCAGGCCACTGTGGTCCAAAAAACATTGTCAAATCCGGTACCGATACTCTGGTTCCTTGACGGCCCAGGACCGCACGACGTTGCAGGATTGCTGAAATTCTGGATCGTCGGGCAGGATGGGGTGCAGAGCAACACCTGCACCCTGATCTACCGCGGCAGTCAGCAGATGGCAGTCCAACGGCCATCCACCCGGGAGATATATTTTGATTCGGGGTGGGCTGGTATTTTTCCATTCACCGCGGATGGAGTGCCAAATGCCACAATCATCTCCGGGGGCGGTAGAGGAATTGGGGTTGACGATCAGACAGGGTATGTTTTCTACGCAAGATTCTGGGGATTGGGCATGGATGATCCCGCAACTAATACAGGCAACCTCATTTCCATGGGCGTTGGAGATATCAGTCCCAACCAATGGCTTGCGGTTGACGTGGGGTACGGATTGGCATGCACGCTCCAGCCGCAGACCGACAGCGGCAATTGCGTGTATGCTTCCGAGGCGCTCCAATCGCCGCCTCCGCTCATTGCGCTTCCGTTGCCGGCGGGAAGTTCGCCGGTTGCGGTAAAGGTCATAGACAACCAGCACGTGGTCGTCTACGGAGCGTACGACCAAACCCTCCGGTGGTTCACCATAAGCGGCCACACCGCCGCCCCGACCATGAACGGAACGGCTGCGGCAACGCTCAACCTTGGCAAATTCGCCGCGATCCAGGCAAGCGATTATTGGCAGGGAACCGTTTCCCTGCCCGGCACATGGCAGATCGTTAACGGTACCTCCGGAGAGATCGTGGTCATGGGGCCTGCGAGCGTGAACGGCGATGACCAGGAATGCGCGATTGTCAACACCGCCACCTTCACGCAGGTTGGCGATTACGTGAAATTGCCATCCGGCACCATGCTGATCGCGCCCGATCCGGCGAACGGGGCAATCACTGCCGAATACACGGACAGCTCCGGTGAATCGCCAGTAAGCAGGTTTTGGCGATATTACCTTGGCACCGGCAATTCAGCAGCGCTTTCCGCCACTACCCCGGCACCCGGCGTTGGCTTTGTCATTTCAGGGAGCAACATCATCACGTTCCTCCCTCCCAACAATGTCAGCGTTGTGCCGAACCAGTAACAATCCAACCCCCAATGGGACGCAATTTGTCCCATTGGGGTAGTTTTTTTATCTACAAATCATCCAAGCTAGCTCCCGCCCGGTTGACGAAGCCAC